>Ga0078972_1015967_pt1 | contig 11290 bp, 13 predicted proteins | sample YelNatPaOPGAMG01_FD_67568 | JGI IMG/M metagenome (GOLD analysis project Ga0078972, IMG submission 67568) | Hot spring thermophilic microbial communities from Obsidian Pool, Yellowstone National Park, USA - OP-RAMG-01 (SPADES assembly) (version 2) | ecosystem: Environmental > Aquatic > Thermal...
ACGGAAATTTTTTATACCCTGTTTTTGCATTAACCATTCAAGGGGGTGAAAGAATGGCTAAGAAAAAGAAAGTCCAAGAAGAGCAACCTTCGGAACCTACTCAGATGTAGGTTCCTTTTCTTTTTATTTTTTAACAAACTCAAAAAAACTGGAAGAAATTAAATGGTTTTTTAAAATTCTAACGAATAACTTTATCTATTGGTTTGAAAGGGTATGACAAGGACGCCGAGGATATGGTTTGATCCCTCGTTTGAACCCTTGCTAACCGCTTTCAACCCTTTCTTGAACCTAGCTTTGAACCATACTTCCTCTTTTATTTCTGTAATATTTTTGTCAAAACTTGCTTATCTAGTTAACTTTCCTCTTGGCTTTCCGCTTGAAATTGAAAAGTATATCAATTTAAAATCTTAAAAGATATACGTTAATTATGGAAATTGTATCAGATGAAAACGAAATCATATCTCTACAAAGAAAATTTGAAGAGAGACTTAAGAGAGTAGCTGACGAGAAATACGAAATAACGCTTGGGTGGATGGGTGGCAATATAACAGAAAAAACATATTATTCTAAAGAGTTAGGTATTTGGTTCGCATTTGATAAAGGAGAGAATAGATATTGGAATGCTTTTGGTTTGGGTAAGCCAAAATTACAGGGAAGCAATAGTATAGTTGTAGAAATAAATTTTGCGTTTGTTGGTGTCGATAAAAGAATTGCAGGCTCTTTTATTAAAGATAACGGAAAAGTTTTAGTTTGTCATAGAGGTCGGATAGGTGGTGGTAGACCAGATATAGGATTTAGAGCTTTTTGGGATCAGTATACTGGTGAGACAATAACTGTAGGCAATGAAAGATTTGCTGTGATAGGAGATATCGACTCGGAAGATTTTCCAGAAAGGGTTAAGAATTTTATAATAGAAGTCAACAGAATTAAGAGTCTTATCACTGAGGGTGGAGAATTGTATCAAGAGGTAGTCGAAGAGGGAATAGAAGAAAAGGAGTTTGCACTTTCAGTAGAACGTGATATACAAAACTATATTGTAAGCAATCCTGAGAGTCTAGAAAAGGGATTAAAGATTGTAGAAAAGGAATACGTAACTGCAATTGGTCGTATAGATATATTAGGTATTGATAAGAGTTCAAATTATGTGGTTATAGAGATTAAAGCTGGGACAGCAGATATTTCTACTTTTGGACAAATTTCTTCATACATCGGAGCTATACAGAGAGATTTAGCAAAGGGACAAAAGGTTCGTGGTATTATCATCGCTAACGATTTTGATGAAAAACTAAAAATAGCAATTTCAACAAATCATTTAATCTCTCTGAAAAAATATAAGGTTAATTTTCAATTTGTAAATATAGAATAATTAGTTAAGATCAATTAAACGAATTCTTTTCTTTTGTAAGTTAAACCAAGCATACTCATTTAAATTCTTTGCGCTCCAGAGCTAGGCTAGCGTGAAGAGCTATGAAAAGCGGAAAGTTAAGCGGTACGTTAGCCAAAAGAAGTGATGCTGACAAAAAATTAAATCGTGGTGGTCGGCACGGAATAGCAGAAATTATTTATAAAGCTTTAATAGAGCTTAGAGCAAGCTCTGTAGCTGAATTGGCTCAATTCATTTGGGACAGCAATGAGTCAGGCTTATTATCAAATTTCAAAAGCTTGGAAGTTTTTAATCGATTCGTGGATAAAGTTCTAAAGAAGCTTTATGCTGATGGAAAAATTACAAGGCTTCACTTCAGAACAACGAAAGGAAGGATTTTTGGCTTAAGTGTGGAAGACTGTTGGAACTATATTTTTAAGAACCAGTTAGCCCCAGAAAGGTTGCTAAGAACTTTCATGCGGTTGCTTGGTTCTCAAGGCTTTGTAACTAATATCGAGCTAAAGGAAATGGGCTTTACAAATTATCAGATCGAACTTTGGATTGAAAAGAAATTAGCTAGAGAAGGAAATTACATTAAAATTCATGAAGTTACGCATGACATAAAAGTTTACTGTTTGCCAAGATATTATGGGCAGCTAGAGCTTTATCTGAAAAGTGACCAGTTTCAGGAAATTTATGAAAAGTACTGCAGGAAAAAAGAATTCTGCAAAAGCATGGGCAATTATCTGGAAGATATTGTTGAGGAGCTATTCAAAAAGAAAGGCTATCATGTCTACAAGCATTACATGGTAAGGGATAAGGTGTATGAAAGAACGGAAAATGGTGAATTCCAAGAAAAAGAGACAATTGTTGCAGAGGTTGACATTTTTTGCTATGATCCTGTAAATCATGAGGTTGTTTTAATCGAATGCAAGAACGAAAGTGGGATTATAGGAATAGGTAGCCTGAATAAACTTCTTTATTTGCGTAATGTAAAGTACAAGGGGAATGGAAAAATTTTGTTAATAGACCCCTTTGATAATATCGGAAGTTCTATTTGGAATTCTTTAAAATTTTATCCTTACCTTAGAGTTTGGAAGTCAAAAGATTTGGAGGAAGAATGTGAAAAATATCAGGTTGAAACTTACCTCAAGCTTAAAGAGCAGTTTGGTAGCAGCACAAGTATTAAAAGTATCATGAGAGCGTTGAAAAAAGAATACTATGTTGATGGTAAAGTAGCAAATTGGGAAGAGATGCAAGCTGATAAACAAAAATGGTACGAATCGCAAAGCAAGGGTGATGATTCTTGAACAAAAAATATGTAATAGGCAGACATAGGGAACAATATTTAAAACTCAAATTTAAGAAGCAGGGTTGGTTTGCAGTTAGATGCGCAGGCTCTAAACCTGTTGATTTGGTCCTTATTAGAAAAGGGGATAATGGTTATCCTATCGTGAGAATTATTGAATCTAAGAAGTCTGGTTATGTTCGACCAAATGAAAGGTTAAAACACAAGGAAATAGAAAAGATTACGGGAATAAAAGTTGAAGTGGTTTAATAGTCTATTTATATATATGAGATATTGGCTTTGTGTAACAACTCCACATAATTGGGAAATAGTTAAAGAACGTCGTTTATGGGGAGTTGATGATAGATATGAATTTACCTTAAAGAATAATGTATCAATTGGAGACTTTTTTGTTTTTTATGTGACAAAAAAAGGCGTCGTTGGTATATATAAAGTAACATCAGAATATTTTTATGATAGTACTCCTGTTGGATGGGTTAATAAAAAAGGCCATCCATATACTTATCCCCACAGAATAAATATAGAACCAGTTCTTTTGAATGAAATCCCATTACCGATCAATGAAGAAATAAAAAAACAGTTGGTTTTTATAACCGATAAAAGTAAATCTTGGATGGTTTTTGTGTTTCCTTCGATGGTTTTAATTCCTAAAGAAGATTTTGAAAAAATTAGGTTATTATTATTAAAATCCCAAGGGGAAACAAGAGGAAAATAAGCGGAACAAAATTTATATGAATAAATTCCCCTTAAAAATATAGCATGGAAGAATATGAAACTCCAATAATTTTTAACGTTGAACCTCTTGAGGATGCTTTTGTTCCTACTAGGCTACTTCATAGAGATGGGCAGAAGGATGAAATAGTAAGGTGTTTAGAACCTGCTTTGAAAGGGAAGAGCATAACAAACATTTACCTTTGCGGTTCTTCTGGTACAGGCAAGACTGCGTTGATAAGGCATATTATAGAAAATTATTTTAAAGAATGTTCAGCTTATGTTAACTGCTTTAGGTTTAGGACAACAAGAGATATACTCAAAGAAATTCTTTTTCAGTTTTCAGTGGTAGCGAAAGATACGGATTCCATTTCTGACATGTTTAAAAAGCTGGAAGAAATAGCAAAAAAGAAAATAATAATTTGTCTTGATGAAGTTGACCAGATTAGAGACAGTGATAAAGACGAAGTTCTTTACAATTTAGCTGATTTGGGTTGCGGGTTAATTTTAATTTCAAACTATCCTGCTCATCACCTTTGGAGCCTTGACCAAAGAACGAGAGATAGGTTAAACTTGGATGAGATAGAATTTCCAAAATATACGCCAGAAGAGCTATTTGATATAGGAAAGGATAGAAGGCAATTTTCTTTTGTTCCTGGAACTCTGCCAGATATAATGATAAGGCTGGCAGCCCAGAAAGCTGATGGAGATGCAAGAATTTTGTTGCTAACCTTAAAAAATGCTGGCAAGATTGCAGAAGAAAGAGGAGCAAAAAGAGTTGAAACTGAAGATATAATAGAAGGAAATAAAGAAGCTAAAAAGTTGAAGAAATCTTACTTGCTGAGGAAGCTTAATGACGATCAAAGAATAATTTATTCGATTCTAGAGAAAAATCATAAAATGTATTCTGGAGATTTGTATAGAGAATATTGCAAATCCGTGAAAAAACCTGTAACGCAAAGAGGGTTTAGGAATTATATGAAAAGGATAGTAAATCTTGGGTTGATTAAGGCTGAGGGTGGTGAAGGAAGGTATAGAAAATATGAGATTGTGTTTTAAGGAGGTGTTATATGCCGAAATGGAAAAAGTGCCCTAAATGTGGTGGGAGTATCCCAGAAAATTGGAACAGGCATGAGAAGTGTGGATGGAATGTTGGTGGAAAAGAAGAAGTAAAGAAAAGTGATTTAGTTGTAGATATGGAGAAAGCAATAGTTGATAGCTTTGATGTCCTGAGAAGAATTAAGCAAAAATATCCTGCAGAATCTTTGCAATTAGATCCAACAAAAATAGCACTAACGTTGTTCATCCAAAATAGAAGAGAAAAGACAATTATAAACACAAAAAATGAGCATTAAATAAATCTAACTTAATGGTTAATACTTATATTTTAACCACTCTGGAGAGTTCTAAATATAAAAATACGTCACTCTTTAAATACCATTCATGAAAATACCATTTTTTGATAAATGTAAAAAAATTAGAAATTTAGATTGGTTGAGCAGTGTATGGAGAATAACTACTGTAAATCCTAGTATCGAAAAGTTTAAACTAAATTTGGAAGAAATACACCCAGCGCCTTTCCCAGAAGAGTTGGTATATAGACTTATAATGTTATTTAGTAAGGCTGGGGATTATGTTTTAGATCCTTTCTGTGGTAGCGGTACTACTAATGTGATAGCGTTATCTCTCAATCGAAAGACAATCGGATACGATATAGAGAAAAAATACATTGAAATAGCACAGAAAAGATGTCATAATAAAGGGTTATTTTTTTGTAAATCTTCAGAAAATATGAGTGAGGTATATGATAATTCAATACAACTTTGTATAACAAGTCCACCATATTTGAATGTAAAAAAATATTCTGATAACCCAGAAAATATAGGTAATATTAAAAACCCTTACCCACTTTTGAGCGCAGTTTTTAAAGAGGTGTTCAGATGTCTAAAACCCCTTGGTTATTTTTGTTTAAATGTAGCTGGTGTAACGGAAGAAGGAGAGATTAATACATTTCCATTCGATATGATTTACTTATGTAAAAATTTAGGATTTCAATTTCGGAGTAGTATAATTTGGGATAAAGGTATTATGATAAAAGAATGGAATCTTAAAAATATGGAAATTGCAGAAAACCATGAATATATATGGGTCTTCAGAAAGCCAAACAAATAAAATAAAAAAATCAAGTCTTCCTAAGAATAACTATACTTTCCTTATTTATTGTTTCAACTTTCTGACCGCTTATATTAGTTGGACTACTTTTCCAAGGTATTCTTTTTGAAGGGATGTTTCTATAATAGGTTTTAATATGTTTGAGTCCAAAAGGTCTAGATAGCTCAATAAGAATTTCATCTGTTGGAATTCTCCAACCATTTACTGTTCTATTACCTAAAACAAAACAAGCATGACCATCATTAGTTAAGAGTTTAGATAATTTTTCTAAGCAAATTTTCAAATCAATAAAAAAACTTTTTACCTCTTCTACACGAGATTTCTTTTTAATTTTTTTTAATATATCTTTTAGGCTTTCCGATTCTATTTCCTCTTCTTTTTTTATTCCACCCAAACTTTTATCATCTATACCCCAAATATCTTCTTTTCTATATCCAAGCCAAACTAAAGAGTATCTTGAAAATTGGCCATAGGCGACGGTAGTATGACTATCTCCATATGGAGGAGATGTTACTATCAAATTGACAGAATTTTCTTTCAATAATCTTGACAAATCAATTGGGCATTTCTTAGAAAATAAGTCTCGAGTGTCAAATTCAAAAACATAGGCTTTAGCTTTCTTATTTTTCATTGCATTAAAAAATTCAGCCATTTTACTGATGTTATCAAGAACCCTATTTCTAAATGTTTCAAATACATTAGGATTAAACCTTTCCCATTCCTCGAGTGGCATCCTATAAAGCTTAAATTCACCTTTTCTTGTACCAGACACTGCTCTTATCGTTGCAGAAAAACAAACATTAAAGAAATTTTTTTCATCCTCATTTTGAATTTTAGATAAGTATTTTTTAACTATAAGCAAATCTTTTATCACATTAGGCTTGAACCAATAAAATAAATTAGTATTTGAAATATCTGGTATTTCTACCTCCAAATTTTCACATTTTATTTTTACTTCTTTTAAAATCATTGCTTTTTCATCATTGTTTTTTAATTTCATAGCCTCAACAAGCATTTTTTGAATTTCAATCCAATCTTTCTTAAAACCTTCAGTTTTTATACCGTTCCATATTTTCATAAAAGTAGAGTATAACCTATCAGGCTCTATTGGAGTAGTTTTTACTCTTGCCAATAAACATGCTAAAGGATTCAAGTCAATTCCTATAGCATCGATATCCTTAAGAATCGCCTCTACTAGGACGCCACCACTACCACAGAAAGGATCTAAAATTAATTTAGACCTTAAACTTGGTTTATAAAATTTTATAATGAGCCTCTCAGCAACTTGTGGTATCATCCTAGCCGGATAGATATGAAAACCATGAGTCATATAATCTGTCTTTGCTTCTGCGAAATCCCAATCTTCTATCATACAAATAAAATTAAATATAAGAGTATTTAAAGTTTATCCTGGTTAATATGTAATTATCTAGTAACTAAGATGTTTATTATATCTCATTACATTACTTATATTATGGATTGGATTAAATACGGTTATGTAATAGGCAGTAAGTATAGGCAAAGAATAATCATTTCTTTACAGAAAAACCCAAAAACACCCAAACAAATTTCTGAGGAGACAAAAATACCTATAACTCATGTAAGTTTTGTTCTTAAAAGTTTATCTAAGAGAGGAATAGTAATGTTATTAACTACAAATTTGAGAAAGGGCAAATTATTTACTCTTACAAAAGATGGTTTTGAAATTGCTAAGAAGTTGGAAAAAATTACTTAAACTTTTCTAAGTCTTTTGGCAAATCAGAAAGTCTTTTAATTTCTCTATATTCCCTAACGAAATTTTCTGAATCATAAAGTGTATCAGGTATATAAATTTCTTTCATACCTCTTTCAATCATATCTTTAACTTTATCTTCCTTAAAATCTGGGTCTGGAGTTATTAAAACAAACTTACCATTTGGAAATTTAAATACATCGATATCCTCAGCCCATCTTTCTCTTAATGTCCGTTTAACGGAAATAGCTACTCCCTTCTCCGGATTATTTTTTAATACTTCATTATTTGGTACTACTATATCAGGCCTATAACCACCTCTTTTAATTTTACCTTTTTCACAAGGGATACCTAAGGCAGTTAATGTTTTTCTTAAAATTTTTTCTGAGGTAGAACCTGCTCTAGCTCTTCTTATATTTGATATGGTGGTTGATAAATCTGGTAATATACTAGCTAATTTTTCTGCAAACGATTTAGGAAAACCCTCTCTTTCTAGAAATTTTTTGAGAGTATTTATTTCTTCAATTTTGTAAATTCTGTGTGCTTCTTTTTCAATTTTCACTACACATTCAGAAAAATTCTTTTGGGCTAGTTCTTTTAAGTCTGATATCTTATTTTCCATCAGCAATTTGTTGACTGCTTTCTCTAAAATTTTATCAGAATTTACTATTCTAATCTTATTAATCATAATAATACTATGATTTTATCTTAAATTATATTCTCTCTTTTAGTCTTTTTCATCAGTTTTTTTGAAAATTCTTCACGAAAAGAGCGTTCCTAGATAAAATATTAATATTTTTAACTACTATACAACTTCAAAAACAAACGTACCTAAAGAAGACCAGCTACTTTGTGGTTTATCCCATGTAAGTATGGCAGCATTACGTACTTTACAAACATTCATAATCTTTTTATCATAGGATAAATCTAACCAAGCTTCTGTATCAAATTCTTCTAAAGTTATCTGACCATTACGTTCCGCTTCTTTAAGAAATTCTATTTCTCTTTCTGCCCCTTTTTTCAAAGAAGGACCTTTTCTATCTATCTCCTCATATAAACAAGAAGGTAAGATTATCTTCGTTCCTTCGAAATATTTAGCTGTTAGTAAATCTTTAGATATTATTCTAGCCATTAACACACTAGTATCAACAACTATAGGCTTATTTTTCAGAAACATTGAAACTTTATTCTTTTCCAGAATATTTTTACATTCGCTACAATACAACTCTGTAGAATTTCTAATTTTATTGAAAGTTAACTGTAGTTTATTCAAATTCGCCCCACATTTGTAACATTTAAACGAAAAAATCATTGGTTGTTTTGGTATCCCACTTTCTATTTTTTGTACATTTTTCCATTTTCTTCTGACAAAGGGAGGAAAATCTGAATAAGGATATAGCTTACGATAAGTTCTTAACCACTTTTCTGTTAATGGGTCTGACGCCCCGCCACTACCTAAATAAATTTTTTCACTAGTCTCTGGATCTACTAAAATATTGTCTTTCATTATTTTTTCCATTTCTGTAAGTCTTGCCTTTCTTGCTATTACAGAAGCAAACATTGCTGGTAGGTAAGCTTCATCAGCCTTTTGTAATATAATAACTTTAGTGCCTTTTCTTTTAAGATCTTCTACAAAATTTAGCATTCTAAAACCCAAGCCATAATCATCAATAATAACACAAGAATCTGGCAATATTTTTTCACTTTCTTTTAAAAGCTCAATATATCCCTGATCTAAAAGGTCAATTTTATTTTCCATGTCAATAGAATAAGCTGAAAACTTCTTAAGTGAAAAAATAAAGAATTTCTTACCAAGACTATGAAGATTTAAAATGCCATTTCTATCATACTTTTTAACATTTGTGGGCTTTTTTATTGCTGCTAATTTTAAAAGATTTTCCTTAGAAATTATGGCTTTACCTAAAAACATAGAACCAAAAGTTTCACCTACTCCAGCTTCATCAAGTCCGATAAAAAATTCTTTATCGATTGTTTTTAAGTCGATGACTGATAGTTGCACTTTTTCCTTCTTGAATGTTTGAAATATTTTGCTAACTTGATTATTTATTTCTTGGAGGATAGGAGAAGTTGGGCTACCTTGTATAACTAATTTTCCATTAATAAAATAAGAAAACGTTATTTTTCCATAAGGTGTATTTATATAAAAAATATCCTTCAAAGATTTTTGTTTAATTTCAATAGAATTTATTGCGTACTTTAAGCTAAGATTTCCTTTAAATTTTTTATATTTTTCTTCTTCTTGGACAATAAAAACGAAATTCGAATTCATACAATAAACTATAATCCTTTAAAAATAGAAAGGTGCATCCCAAGGTATCATAGCCCTTGGCGACCTCTTCGGTCGATCCCTTTCGGGGCCTCAGGCTCCAAAATGGTACCGAGCACCTAGTAAAAAATTTGAAATTTAAGATTAAAAAGTTATTTCTCTTTTTGGCTACAAATTCGAGGTACTACTAGATTTATATTTTTATCTTTAAATAAAAAAGTAGGATGTTTATGGTAAAGACAGAGGTTAGAACAGAAGTAAGATTACCTGAAAAAGCCACCATTTTTCTAATTGCTATCGCACTTTTAGCAGCAGGAATTTTAGGATGGAATATTCTTGGTCCTTTAGTTTCATTAATTTTTATCATAATTGGTGGTGTAGTTGTTACGATTATTATCCTTGGCTTGCTTTCAGATTTATTTTACTAATAAGCTCTGTCATAAAATAAGCTCTAAAATTTAACTTGCAATTCCTTTCTTTGCTTTCTCCAAAGCAACTATAAGATTAACATTCTCTGTAGATAATCCTAACTCTTTTAACTTAGTTTCAAAAGTAGAAGCATCTATCAACTCTTTTCTAAACATTTCAGTAAAGATATCAACTCTTTGCTCTAATAGCCTTCTTTTTCTGTAAAATTCAGCTCTAGCAACAAGCAAGTCAATTTCTTCTTTCTTCAATTTCAAATCTTCTAAAACTTTTCTAGCAGTATCTTTATCCATCCAACCATAGATGTAATGATACAAAATTTCAGAAGTCAAGCTTCTTACTTCTTCTCTCAAAGGCCTTCTTATAATAGCATCTAAAAAGTAACCAATGTCAGTTTCATTCATTCCCAAATCTCTCAGCTTTCTAGCAACCCAAATAGGGTCTAAGCTTGTATAATCTGCTAGTCTCATTACTTCAAAAGCAGAAGGAGTATAATCCCATTCTTTTCTCAAAGCTTCAATCCAAAATTCAGAATATCCTCCTGCATATTTCATTACTCTTACAAATTCATCCTTACTTATTATTCCTTTAACCATCATGCTGAAAGCTGTTCTAGGGTCTGGTAAGTTTGGCCTAAATATTGCATTTGCCCAATATCTCAAAGGAGTTCTCAAGCTTGCTCCCAGTATAGTTCCAGCTATAACACCAATAACTAGATTTGGTGATAGCAACCTTTCAAAAAATCTTGCAAGTGGTGTTATATCCAAACCACTTCCCATAACTTTTATGTTTAAAGCTGTCATAAGACCGCCAACTCCTATTGCTCCAGCAGAAGTTAAAGCAATAACAGTTGGTAACATGCTGAATGCTTTGTCAGGAGTAATCGGAGCCTGTTCTTTCAAAAAATTCACGATATTGTTTATCGCAGAAGAAATCAAGCTGGCAATTTTATCAAAAACCCATTTTAAAGCATTAACTATCGGAGTAATGACCTTTTCTGAAAGGAATGTTACAAAAGTGTTGAAAGCACTTACAAGCTGTTGAATGAGCCAGTTAAAGAAACTTTTTAAAGGGCCGAGTAAATCTATCCCAAAAAGTTCTGGAGGATCTAGCAAATCTTCAACAGGCATAAGTCCCACTTTCAAATGTTCTCTTCTATGAAGTCACTCAGCTCTCTCATTATCTTGCAAACTTCACAATCGCAATTAGTTTTCAAAGCCTTGAAAATCGCTTTGTAAATCTTTCTTATGTAGTTTCGCTGTTCTTCAAGTTTTTTCTCAGCTTCTGTTA
>Ga0078972_1015969_pt1 | contig 11289 bp, 10 predicted proteins | sample YelNatPaOPGAMG01_FD_67568 | JGI IMG/M metagenome (GOLD analysis project Ga0078972, IMG submission 67568) | Hot spring thermophilic microbial communities from Obsidian Pool, Yellowstone National Park, USA - OP-RAMG-01 (SPADES assembly) (version 2) | ecosystem: Environmental > Aquatic > Thermal...
CACCTCCTTAACCCTCGTATTCTACTCAATATTGAGTATACTTTGGTAGGACAACCAGTATGACCAAATTTAAGACCACTCAAGAATTATCAATGTCGCATATGTATCTTAACTTATGCAGAGGAAATTAGTGAATGTTGTTCCAAGATAGGGAAAACTCTGAGCAAAGTCGAAGGGATGAAGAAAGATGATAACCCTGCAAAAGGCGGGTATAAGGCGGATCAAAATCCCACAGGCGTGGAACCGATTTTATACAAGAATGGCGGAATCGCCGGCTCCATGAACAGGGTTTTTTGCAGGTTCAAGAGTAAGAGGACAATTCTGAGGAATTATTCCTCCAGTTGGGGTTAAAAGCTGACAATTTTGGCTAGTGTTTTTCAAAATTATAGATTGGGATCCCTCGTTCCAGAAGAAACTCGTTTTTGGGGATCCTTTTTGGGAGATTTCTGCCATTACCAATCCGGAGGAATCTTTTTTAAGGTTGATTTCGCCATTTAGCAAGTGGGAAGACAAGAGGAAAGCGTTTAAACTAGGGTAGGCAACGAAGCGGTTATCTTTTAGCGAAGTAGAAAGAGCGCAGTCTTGCTTGTAGCCCTGAGGCGCCCAAGCAGTAAACCAAGCTGCCCTTTCAATTAGTCCTTTTTGCTGCCAATAAGCCGCCGTAACCAGATGCTGGATGACAAAAGAAGCTTTTTCTCTCTCTGACGGCTGGTAGTTTTCCGGCTTGCTTAATTCGGAAATAACAATCGGGGTTTCCAAAAAAGAATTTTTTTCAAGAAGGCGATGATATTCGAGGATTCTTGCTTCCATTTTTGAACAAACATCATAAAAATTAATGGGCAGTCCGTCGATTGTGCCATTTTGCTGTCTGAGCTTTTGCAGAAATGTTTCCAGCAGCTCACCGTGCTGGAAATATGCTTCCTGCCAAGGAAAGACTCTCATTTTTGGATTAAATTTTTTAATTATTTCGTAAGATTGAAGATAAAGATCAAGATAAAGGTCCAGTTTGTCTGCCCATAAAGTATTTTGAGCGTTGATTTCATTGCCAATAATGAAGTTAGTTGTCTCGCTTTGAAAAAATTTTGCTCGTTCAGAGATTTTTGTTTTCCATTGCTGGCATTGACTGTCAAAATCAACATCGGTGGGACAAGGCAATTCTAGAATTAAAAAAGTTGGTTTTTGGTAAGTCTGGACTTGTTTTTGCAGGTTTTGATAAATTGTTTCTCTGAAAAAATTTTTTTCAGATTTGCGGTAGGGGATAGCAATAAAAAATGATTCGTTTTCGTTATTGTGGAGGATTAAACCGCCTTCCACTGTTTGGGGCAGCAACGAAAGATTAACCGCGGTAATAAACGGATTGATTTGCGGATATCTTTGCATAATTTCCTGAACTGACACAAAAGAAGGCTGATCTGGGATTCTCCAAGGCAGGATTTGTTCGGTAATTTTTTTCCCGGTCAAAAAAAGAAAGCTGGTAAGAAGTTGTCTTCTAGGAATACCTTCCTTGGAACAACTCATAGCGCCATTTTAGCGGCAGCTGTTTTCAGAGTCAAATCTGCGTAAGGGGAACTTATTCCAAAATAACAAAGATCTCGGGTACAGGCCTTGTATTTTGTTCTTCCAGCTTGGGAAAGAGTTTAAAAAGATACTTTGAGGCTGGGACTCATAGTTGATTTAAGATAGGCTTTTTTGATGTTTTTGGGGTTAATTGCCTTTATTAAGGCTTCAAAGTTTGCGGTCAGTTCTTCCACTGGTTGATTAATCTTGCCGATCACAAGATGAATCAAAGGAAAATCTTTTTCTGTTTTATAGCGCAGGGTGTTACCAGAGAATTTTTCAGCCGTCTTTTGGGGATCTGACGTGACCGTGCCGTTTTTAGGGCTAGGCAAAAGACCTTTTGGGCCGAGAATTTTAGCAAAAGGAAGAATTTTTGGCATATCCGCCGGGGTAGCTAAAAGCACATCAAAGTTTATTTTTCCTGCTTTAATTTCTGCTAATATTTTTTCGTCGAAAATAGCTACTTTTTGGGTTTTTCCGGCAAAGTAGGGAAGTTTGGCTTCGCCAGAGATCCCTTTGGCAGTGACGTTTAAATGCACTTCCACACTCCCGCCAAATTTGGCAAAAGAAATTTTTTGCAAAAGTTCTAAAGCTTCCTTTAGAGAATAAATCTTATTTTTGTCGAGCAATTTCAATGTTGCTTGGTATTTTTTGCCTCTGACTTTATTTCGTTTTGCTGTTTCTAATGGTTTTACCTCCTGCTGGAGTTCCTTTTCTATGGCGGCCTCATCAATCACGACCGCTGTAGCCGACATATCAGCAAATTTTTCTCCCTTGCCGGAGGACTTAATTTTCTTTTCTTTTTCTTCCTTTTTCTTTGGCATATTTTTTGTCTATTTTAATTATCTATTTTAACTCTAATTTCTAATTACTCTAATTTCTAAAAAAATCCCAATTTCAAAATTATTTAGGTCAATTAGAAATTAGGCTAATTAGATCAATTTTGAATTTTGACCCCCATGCTTCTTGCTGTTCCTTCCACAATCCTTTTGGCTGCCTCCAGGTCTTTTGTATTCATATCGGGTAATTTTTCTTTTGCGATTTGTTCAACTTGTTCTTTGGTTAAAGTGCCAACATTCTCAATGCCTGCTTTGTGAGAGGCGTTTTTAAGATTGAGAATTTTTTTGATCATAGCCGAGACCGGTGGTAGTTTGGTGACAAAGGAGAAAGTGCGATCTTCATAAACAGTGATTACCGCAGGAATGATGTTGCCTTTTAAAGAGGCAGTTTTTTCATTATAAGCGCGGATAAAATCCATAATTGGCAGTCCGTGCTGGCCCAAAGCCGGGCCAACTGGAGGAGCGGGAGTTGCTTCACCAGCGGGTAAATTTAGTTTAATGATGGTTTTTATTTTTTTAGCAGCCATTGTTGTCTATTAAAATATAGAAAAAATTCCAATTATTCTAATTTCTAATTAACCTAAATAATCTCCAATTTTCCAATACCCAATTTGGGATTTGGCGCTTGGGATTTATTTAGAGCAATTAGACATTAGGTCAATTAGGTTAATTTTTATAACTTTTTAATTTGTAAAAAATCAAGCTCAACTGGTGTTTCTCGGCCGAAAATTGACACGAGTACTCGGACTTTGCCTTTTTCTTCATCAATCGATTCAATTGACCCTAAAAATTCGGCAAAAGGTCCGTCAACAATCTTTACGGCTTCGCCGGTGGAAAATTTCGCGCGATATTTAGGCGCTTCCAAACTCATAAACTTTTGGATGGTGGTAACTTCCTCATCAGAGATGGGAGTTGGTTTGTCGCCAACACCAACAAAGCCGGTTACTCCTTGAGTCGTTCGTACTGCCAACCAAGAGTTGTCATCTAAAATCATTCTGACCAAAATATATCCGGGAAAAATCTTTTCTACTGCCTGATATTTTTTACCAGAACGAATTTGAATTTGTTCCTGAGTGGGGATTAAAATTTCCAAAATTCGGTCAGTCAGTTTCATTGTTTCTGCCCTTTGGCTTAAGTTAGCCATAACTTTCGCTTCGTGACCAGAGTAAGTGTGAACCACATACCATTTTGCTCTCGGATCATCTGATTTAGTAATTACCAGATGATTTTGAAAAGTTTTTTTGGCGCTTATCGGCTCAACAGTTTGTTCTGTCTCCTTAGCTTGAATTGATTTTTTGACCATACTCAATAAGTTTCTAATTATTCTAATTGATCTAATTATTCTAATTATTCTAAATAAATCCCAATCGGGAAAAAACCATAAATTCTAATTTCTAATTGACCTAATTACTCTAAAAAATTCCAAATTCCAATTCCCAAATTCCAAACAATAGCAAATGACCAAAATCCAAATATTCAAACTATTTTTTTTGAATTTAGAAATTTGAATTTTGAATTTGTTTAGAAATTAGAAATTAGAATAATTAGAATAATTTTTCTGCTATTTCTTGACTATTAATTCTACCAGCTTAGTCAGGACAAAGTCCAGCCCGCCAACAAATAACCCGACAGCCAAGGAAATGATAATAACTACCGTTGTCAGGCGAATTACCTGATTTTTAGTTGGCCAAGTGACTTTTGTCAGTTCGACCTTGACTTCATTAAAAAATTTAGCCGGGTTAATTTGCGGCATAGGAGTATTTTACACAAAGTAGTCATAATATTCAATGACTATTTGGGCGCAGACTGAAGTCTGCTAGAACAGATGGGCGCAGACTAAAGCCTGCTAGAACAAAAGAGCGCGAGCTAAAGCTCGCTAGAACAGGATTGAGTGTTTTAGCGGACTTTAGTCCGCGCCCTTAATCAGTTAAAATATGAATTAATGAAGAAACATCGACCGCCGGTTTTGACTAAGGAGGGAGAAACCGTTTATTTTCTCTCGGCAAGAACTTACGGTGGAATTTTTCATTTAAACGGAGAGAAAAAGAAAAACCTTTTTGAAAAAATTCTTTTTGACAAAGCACAGAAATTTCTCGGGGAAATCAAACATTGGGTTGTTTTGTCTAACCACTATCACCTTTTGATTTCCTTCCTTGATGGTAATGTTTTATCTAAATTTGTCAAAGAGCTCCATGGTTCTTCGAGTTTCCAGATTAAAAGGCTTCCCCAAATTGAGTTCTTAAATGAAGAACAAGTAGCCATTAGAGAATTAACTCCACTAGAGCAAAGAACAAAATTAAAGATAGGGGATTTATGGCGCGAGCTAAAGCTCGCTAGAACAGATGGGCGCAGACTGAAGTCTGCTAGAACAGATGGGCGCAGACTGAAGTCTGCTAGAACGGAGACTGATGTTTTAGCGGACGGCCGTCCGCGCCTTAAGGAGGTAGATTCACATTTTATCGAACTTATTAAACAGTCTGTTGAGAGCGCAAACTACCCACTGTTCGAAGTCCTGGTTAGCTCTACCATGCCAGAGATCCCTTTTTGGCATAATTGCTACAACCATTTGATTCGGGATGAGGCTGACTATTTCCGACATTTTAATTACATAACTCAAAACCCGATTAAACACGGTGTGGTTAAAAATTTGTGGGATTACGAATTTTCTGGGGTTTTTGATTACCCCAAGGATTACATTATTGATTGCTTAAGACAATATCCGATTATTGATTTTGGCGGAGAATATGCCTAAGTTATCGTAGGCTCCTGCCTACGCTAAAGCTACGGCGGGTAAGAGAGCGCAGACTGAAGTCTGCTAGAACAGATGGGCGCAGACTGAAGTCTGCTAGAACAAAAGAGCGCGAGCTAAAGCTCGCTAGAACAGATGGGCGCAGGCTAAAGCCTGCTAGAACAGAGACTGATGTTTTAGCGGACTTTAGTCCGCGCCGTCTCTGTGGTATATTATTTAAAGATGACGGACAAGAAAATCAACAAGGCTCTAATTTTAGCGGCAGGACACGGAACACGGTTTTTGCCTGCTTCAAAAGTCATTCCCAAGGTGATGTTCCCCGTAATAGATAAACCAATTATCCAAATCATAGTTGAGGAGGTAGTTAAAGCAGGAATTTTTGACATTACTTTTGTAATTTCACCTCTTTTGCCTGAAGTCCAGCGGCATTTTGAACCATTTCCCGAATTAAATGCTTTGCTTGAAAGCTCTGGTAAGCAAAAAGAGCTGGCAGAACTTAAGAAAATTGAGGAAATGGCTAATTTTTCCTTTTGTTTTCAAAAACCTGGTCGTTACGGTACAGGACGGGCGATTTTGTCAGCCCGGGAAACGATTGGCAATCAACCTTTCCTGATGCTTTTTTCCGACGAATTTTATTTTGCCGACCCGCCCTGGATTACTCAATTGGTCAATGCTTATCAAGAATTCGGCGGCAGTATTTTAGGTTGTATCAGAACCGTCAAACCAGAAGATGGCGCCCGTTTTGGTTTTGTTATTGGCCAGCCGCTAAATGAAAAAGTAACCAAAGTAACGGATTTAATTGAAAAACCGGGAATTGGTAAAGCGCCTTCGAGTTTGGCTTCAATGTCGGGAATGATTTTTGAGCCGGAAATCTTTGATTGTTTTGTAGAAGCAGATAAGGAACTTCCCGCAGGGAAAGAACTTTATCAAACCTACGGTGTCAAAAAAATGATTGCTAAAGACCGGCCTTTTTATGCGGTTGAATATCAAAACTATCGCTATTTTGACACGGGGGACAAACTTGGTTATTTAAAGGCTTTGGTAGAACTAGGGAAAGAGAATTCTGCTTTTGGACAGGAATTCCAAGACTGGTTGAAAAACTGCAAATGAGGAGTTGATTGTTTTGGTTTGTGATAATTTGTGATATAATGATAGTGTAAATGAGGAAAGAGGTTGAGGTTCAAGCCTCTGCTCAAAAAAAGATTCCAGAATTTACTCCGATGGCCGGTGCAATTCAGGTTCTTTTTCCTGAATTAACACCCCAAGAGCAACGGCGAATTGTTTCTTGGTTAGATCATTTGTCTCCTAATCCTTTAGAAAGGGAAAATCTTCTGGTTTTACGGACAGGGGAAGGAAAAACACTTAAAGGGACGGTTGTTGGCAACAAAAAGGATTCCTTGGCGAGTATTTTTGAGGCTAGTTTTGCTGATTTTGGCCAGCGAGAAGAGATAAAAAAGTGCAAAGGAGCAGTTGTCTGGCTGTCGGCGAACACTTTTCTGGAAGCTGAAACACTGACAGAAAATTTAATACCTTTGCTTCCTGCTGGCGGCGGTCTTTGGTTTTTGGAAAAAATGAAGGTGAAGGGAGAAGACAAAGGAATTAGAGAAGATACCATGGAAAGTCTGGGTTTGGTAAACAGAAAAGTGGTGCAAAAAGGAGAAGTTTGTTTGTCTTATGGCCGGAAAGAAAAAGGTAGGCAGCCACAGGAAATTGATTTGACAGTAAAGCCGTATTTTCAAAGAATTTTAGAAAAGACAAGAAGAGAAATTTTAGCTACCGGTTGGACAAGCGTCACTCTTGACGAGGTAATCGGGAAGTGCCAACAAAGCAAGTTTCCTGCCCGTGACTTGGAAAATTTGAAACTGGGATTTGGCGTTGCCGTGACAGCTCCCTGCGGTTGCCTATGGCAGGTTACTCTTGATGGTGAATGGAAAAGGCTCTGGCAGTGTTCTGAAGAATGCGAAGGTCAACCAAAAGACCTAAGGAGAGAAAGAGAGATTTTTTGGGTAGGGGAAGATATTCCTCCGGTTAAGGCAATTGGGAGAAAGCTTAATTGTAATGATTGCGGAAAAGAATTGCTGTTTGACCGGCGAGTTATAGGGAGAGAGAATGGAGTGACTTTAATCAGTTCGGATTTGAAATGTCCCAGTTGCGGCTTGGTGAGTAAGATGATTATCAAGACTGAAAAGGTAGTCAAGGAGTTTAAAGAAGAATAATGACAACCCCAGAAAACGAAGGATTTAGTTCTCAAATTTCTTTACGAGAGCTTCTTCAGGTTAGGGAAAGGGTTAAGGGTGAGCGGCTGCCGCTTTTTGTCATCAAGAGCAATGAGCAAAACGAAAGAATCTCGCGGATGTGGAGAATTCCGGGAACCTCTGTCAGGGTTTCGCCAGAAGGGGATATTTACTATCCTGTTTGGCGGGAAAGGGTAAGAGTCAATAAATCAGAACTTTATGCTCCTTGTTCCAATCTTCCTGCTGGTTGGAGTTTTGAAAGACTGCTTGCTTCCCGGCGGCGGCCAATTTCCGAGGTAGTTTTTTATCAAGTTAAAAAAAATGGCGGATCAGTAGAGGCGGCAATTCGCAGTATGGATCATGTTTTGGAAAATTATGTTGATCAAGGAAAAGAGACTGAACAAGTAAAAAAGGTAAAAAGCCAAATTAATCAGGCAATCAAAGTTTTGCAAGAGACAAAAGGGGTGGGTAAAGAGGAGTTTGAGGAAGGATTTGATAATCTTTACCGGCAAACATTGAAACTAATGGAAGACTTAGGGATGAAAAGAGCCAGCTCTGCCCTGAAGAAAGATGTCGACCGGCTTTTGACTTTTGCCAGTACTGGTAGGGACAAATTAGGAAGAAAAAATCAGCTAGTGGTTTTGCAGAGATTGGAGGCAGTAGAGAAAAGAGTGGAATACCGTTTGAACGAAATAGAATTTGTAAAGGGGAAATTTTTAGTTAATAAAACTGGACTTTTGGTACAAAGAGAGAAGGACCGGGAAATTTTGGCTGAGGCGGTTCATCAGTTTACTTCTGGCCTTGCCGGTCATGTGGCTTTTGAAAAAGGAGAAACTACTGATCTTCAGAAGGGGATTTTATTAAGAGTAGTTAGCAACTTAATTTATCAGTTAGAGCAAGTGCGGGTTAAACCTTATAAACCAGCCGCGGTTGAAGTAAGTAAACAAGTACGTAAATTAAAAGAAATGATAAAGTTGGGAGATTATCAGTCGGCAAAGGAAATTTTTGACCAAGCAAGTGAGAGAGCGAAAAAAGTTCTTGACGAATTTACCCTTCCGCAGGACGTTCGTCCGTAAAATAAAATACTGACGGCTTACACCCGTGGTTTTCGCTATCTGGAATAACTTCATTTTTTGTTAATTTTTTTAGTTATTAAGCGGAAAGTGCGAATACCCCGCCTCTGGCGGGGATGAAGCACCGTTTGTGCGAAGCAGAAACTATTTTCCGGTTCAGAGGCGGAAACCTTGGACTTTAGTCCAAGGTGCCTCATTTGAATTTCGTAGACTCTTTGTGCTCAGTTACGCGCTTGCACCACTTACAATATTTCTTCAGTACCAATTTGTCCGGAGTGTTGGTTTTGTTTTTGCTCGAAATATAATTCTGCCGTTTGCAAACGGAACAGACGAGCCCGATCATTATTCTTTGTCCTTTAGCCATATAATTATATATTGAAGGTAGACGGTAGATGTTGGAAATTAGATTTTGAAGTTAGAAATTAGAAGGTAGATTAATTTTTTTCTGCCTTCAACTTTCTAACATCAAGTTCCAGCTTCTGTTTTCAATTGTCTATCTTCAAACTAGAACTAATTATACACAAATTTTAAAAGGATTTCTACTTTAATGTTTTGCCTCGAGTCGATTGTTTTAATTTAAACCTTAGTATAATAGACCGATCGGCCTTTACCATGAGAGAAAATTAATCCCAGCTTAGCTAGCTTGGCCAGGTCGCGGGAGGCGGTAATTTGTGAGACTTTAAAATTTTGCTGGACTGTTTTATTGGTTAGAGAAACACCCGGAGTTTCCAGAAGGGAAAGGATAGATTTTTGTCTTTCGTTTAAGTTCCAAAAATCGTTACTGCTTAATTTAGGAGTGGTATTATCAGTCGTGATCATAATTCGAGCCTTTTCCAGAGAAGCGATGGCGCTTTGGCTGAAAAATTCAATCCAGAGGGTTAGATTCCCATTTTCAATTGCTCTTTTTAAGGTTTGATGAAAAATTTCAGCTTCTTTTGCCCACACTTCCTCCAAGACTAAAAGTCCGCGGAAATCATAACCAGCTTTATAAAGCAAAAGGTAGGCGAAAAGTCTGGCAGTTGTGCCGTTATGATGAATGAAAAAGGAATCAGCAACAATTTGGGCTTGGGCAACCGCTGCTTGAATGACTGGATGTTCAGGATGGACTTGCAGGTATTCTAGGAATCTTTTTATTTCTGTTTCTGGGACACGGAACTTACCACTATGTGCTAAGTGATAAAGAGTCATCAGATCATTACTGGTGACATTTCTGTGGTTAACTAGCCAGTTTTGCTGAATATAATCAAAAGATTTTTTGTATTTTAAAATTAGCTTTCCTTCTGCGTCTGGTTTCTGCGAATAGGACATTAAAACCTTTTGCACTTTATCTCTTGTTAATTCCTCCCCGGCCAGTTTAAGAGAAAAAAAAATTCTAGAGCAATTTGCTTCCCAGCGCAATTGCAATTCAGCCTTAGGGGAAAGAGGAGTGAGCAGGATTTCTTTCCTAAGGGTTTCAATCCTCTTTATATAGTCATTAACTGTTTGGGAAAGATTGTATGATAGCTCTTTCATTAATTAATCTTAACTTAATTGTATCATCATTGTCAAGAGGTAAAAATTGAGGCTAATTTAGATATTTTTGATAAGAATAAGATAAGATAAAATTGCCTCTTGACAAATCACAAAAATGGTATCTATACTTTACTTAATAATTAAATTCTTTGAAAAGGAGGTGATCTCAGTTGTTAAGTAATATTGGAACCACAGAGCTAATCATTATTGGATTAGTTCTGCTTTTGCTTTTCGGAGGCAAAAAACTTCCCGAACTCGCTCGAGGAATTGGGGACGCGATGAGAGAATTTCGAAAAGCGGCTAAGGAAGATTGAGATTTTATGAAAACTGCCCAAATTGCTTTTCGAAAAGTAATTGTTAGCACTATTATAACAGCAGCCCTGGTGTTTCCCAAAGGCACCTGGGCTGCTGCTGGTGCCAAGGTTGCTTGCAATTCGGGATCATCTTGTACGATTGGCGAATTCCTATATGATGATACTTATACTCCAATTGCTTCTGCCAGCTGTAACTTAACTAGCTATTATCCCAGCGGGAGTTTGTTTTTAGACAATACAGTGATGGCGACTGGTTCAGGCGGTTGGTATTCATACTCTTTTACGTCGCCAACGACAACTGGTTATTACCACACGCAGGTTTGCTGTACAGCAGGAGAAGATTATCTGTGCCTTGATAAGAGTTTCGAGGTAGTTACCGAACCGACCGCCCCACCTTCTACTAGTGAAATTGCGGAAGCCGTTTGGGGATATTCCAGTCGGACAATGTCTAGTTTTGGTACTCTGGCCGCGGATATTTGGGGTTATTCCAGCCGCTCATTGACGAGTTTAGGAACTTTGGCGGCTGATGTTTGGAGTTATGCGACCAGAACTTTAACAGGAACCGGTCTTTCCAGCGGCAATTTGGCGACCAAAAGCGATGTTGACTCACAAGCAACTAACACGAGTAGTACAGTGGCGACGATGAGCAGCCAGATCAGTTCGATTAACAATAAAGTTGAAGCGCTTCAAAAATCGAATTTGAGTACTCAGGAATTGCTGGAACAGCTTGTTAATAAGCCCATAGTGCAGAATTCAATTGAGGAAGTGCCTGATTTAGGGGCAAAAATTGGAGAAACCAAAACTACGGCGGAAATGCTCTTTATGAATAGTCAATATGTTATCAGCCGGGTAGGACTCTTGCAATTAAAATGGAAGACTCTTTCTGATGGCGAGATTCTGGAGAACGTTGTTGGTTTAGGAAATGTTTTAGGCGAAGAGACTGACAGTAGCTCAAGCGGATCAATTTTTGGGGAGATTGCTTGGTTAAAAAATTCCTGGAATTGGTCTTTG
>Ga0078972_1012905_pt2 | contig 11288 bp, 12 predicted proteins | sample YelNatPaOPGAMG01_FD_67568 | JGI IMG/M metagenome (GOLD analysis project Ga0078972, IMG submission 67568) | Hot spring thermophilic microbial communities from Obsidian Pool, Yellowstone National Park, USA - OP-RAMG-01 (SPADES assembly) (version 2) | ecosystem: Environmental > Aquatic > Thermal...
TATATGCCCTGTTGCTTATCTAATCATCATCTGCAAGAGTTAATTCGTGCTCAGGCATAAGCAGTTATCACCCAGTAATTACCTACTTGAGCGGTTCGAATCCCATTTCTCGCCCCAATTTGAAAGGCCGATCATATTTCTATGATCGGCCTTTTGCCTTTCATCCCCACTGGGTAAGAACAACTCCGGTAAACCTTCACGACTTTAGACTTTCAGGAGGTCTCATATGCCTAAAGCAATAATCGTTTACGGCAGCACTACCGGCAATACCGAGCTCCTCGCCGGCTATATAAGCGAGGGGATCAAAGAAGCAGGAATAGATGCGACGGTGCGTAATGTGACCGATGTCGATGCGCAGGACCTTACCAACTACGATCTCGTTCTCCTCGGCTCATCGACCTGGGGAGAGGGCGAATTGCAGGGTGATTTCATCTACTTCTACGATCAGATGGAAGGCCTTTCCCTCGAGGGCAAGAAGGGAGCGGCGTTCGGCCCCGGCGACAGCGCCTACGATATGTTCTGCGAAGCGGTCAATCTGCTCGAAGCGCGCTTAAAGGATTGCGGAGCCGAGATCATCGCCCCTGGTCTGAAGATCGATGGAGATGTGGATGCATCCGAAGACAAGGCTAAGCAGTGGGGCAAGCAGGCTGCATCGGTAGCTATTGCTTAAGCATGTGCAGATAGTTGAACATGTTCGCGAGCGCGGGCACCTTCAGCGCGGCGGCAGCAACCAGCATGAACAGGAGAACGTTCAGCAGCATCGGCTTATCTTCGAGCAGAACCAGCTCAGGATTTCCGCCCGCGTTTTTCATCTGCACCAGGAACAGATACCTGAATAAGCCATAGACTACGAACGGGATCGTTATCATCATCTGTGGGTGAGGCTGGCCTGTGCTCGATACGGCGGTAAATGTATAGAGGCAATAGGCCATAAGGGTTGTCGATGCGGTAATGCTGAGCATTTGGTCGAGCATCGGAGCGCTGTATTCGCTCAGAGTCGGCCGGTGGTCCAGTCCTCCGTGCTCCAGGCTCAGCAGCTCGCTCCTGCGCTTGGCAAACCCCAGAAACAGCGCCAGCAGGGTGCTGCACACCAGGAGCCATGGAGATATCGCCACGCCTATCACCACCGCTCCCGCAACAGCCCTTATCACGAATCCCGCGGCTATCGAGAGCAAGTCGATGATGACGACATGCTTTAGTCTCGCGGAATAGGCCAATGTCAGCACGAGATAAGATGAGGTGAGCACCCCGAAACCTGTGCTGAGACAAAATGCTCCCAGAACAGCGGCAATAATCATCAGGATTGCGAATGGGAGAGCTACTTTAACGGGGAGAGCGCCGCTTGCGATCGGGCGCTTGCACTTGCGAGGATGCTTTCTGTCGCGTTCGATATCCGCCACATCGTTGATCATATAGGTCGCCCCGCTGAGTCCACAGAAAAGACCGAACCCAGCGAGCACCCTCAGCAGATCGTCAACGTTGTGCCCCTGCTGAATGGTGAAGAGATACCCGGCAAACAGAAGCGCGTTTTTCGGCCACTGCTTCGGGCGCAATGATCTAATAAGTGCGGCGAACAAAACTCGCAGCTTACCTCCGGAATAAGCTGACAGCTGTCAGTTATCAGTGATATTACTGGTAGTAAGTACTGTTATACTTTTTGAACCGCGAATGCCGCGGATAGGGTCAGATGGCACGGATGGATGTACATCTACCGACCCAATCCGGAAATCCTGAAACTTATGCTGCTGCAGATGAAAAGAGGTGCGGGTTACAAACCCGCTCATACCTGGTCCGGGATTGCAAATCCCCACCATCAGTAGACGGAAGCTGATAGCTGAAAGGACCCTGAAAACTAATCCGTCACCTCGATCTGCGCTTTCACCGTCACTGGTTCCTTGAGCCCGTCGACATCGCTCACCGTCAGCGTCACGTTATAAACACCGCCGCGGGTATAGATATATTTCGCAATCTTTTCCGTCGACTCCGACTGAATTCCATCGCTGTCATCGAAATCCCATGAATACTTGAGCCCGCTGACACCGGCAGTCGCCGATGCCACGAAGAACTGCGGATCCATAACTGCAACAGTCCTCGGGTCCAGCGGGTCGACCTTTATCGGCTTATCATCGGTAACGATCTTTATCTCACCCAGGTAAAGAGCGGTGGTAGGAACATCGGTAAAGATCAGCAACCGCTTCATACGAAACTCGGTAATACCCTCTTTAACCTTGAATTTGGCTAATGGGACAGCAATGCGCACCCAGTTATCATCAGGATCGAGCGGCTGGGTCGGTTCTTCGGCAGAGACAGCCAGGCCCGTATCGGAGATAAACACGAAGCGGACTTTATTTGCTCTGGGCATGGTGTAAGGTTCCACATCGGTCCATGTATAATCAGTGCCCGAGGCGGGATTGATCACCTGTGTGTCCTTAAAGAAGAACGAAAACTGGATATATCGACTGGTATCGATGCCGTTCGAGAACAGGGTTACAGGCTGAGTGAAATCCATCCGCCCGCCCGAATAAAGGCTCTGGGTCGACATTTTAATCGACCACCCTCCGTCGAGGATCTTCTCCTTGGACTTCGCGGCAGTGCCACTGCCCCAGCCACCGAGAGCAATTCCATCCTCGGTCGGATCATCGCCCTTGAATACCGAAACATCCTGATTCGTAGCAGCATACGCCGCAAGAGAGCCCATAACGCCCAATACAACAACCAGGATTATGAGAAATCGTAAACACCGCATATCGTGTTATCCTCCAGCTTAATTCTACAAGGACCCGCTGAGCCTGTCAACCAAGCGCTTCGAGAATTGAGGGTTTATAAATTAACGAGAGATATCGTATTCTCCCACGCTGACTCTCTCGATCGAAACCGCTCTCCCTGTTCCCTCATCGACCTCGATCAGCGCGCCCTGCAGCGTTGCGGGGCCTTCGGCTAACTGGAACTTCCCCGGCACCTGGGTCAAAAACCGCTCGATCACCACGGATGGCTCCAAACCCAGCACCGAATCCATAACCCCGGTCATCCCCGCATCTGTCAGGTAGGCTGTGCCTTTTGGCATTACCCTCTCATCTGACGTCTGAATGTGGGTGTGTGTTCCAATCACAGCGGAGACTCGCCCATCCAGATACCACGCCATCGCTTTCTTCTCTGAAGTGGCCTCCGCGTGCATATCGACTATCACGACCTTCGCCTGCCCCTCCAACTCAGCCAAAACCGCATCCGCCGCGCGAAACGGGCAATCCAGCGGCTCCATAAAAGTCCGCCCCATCAGGTTAATGACCGCGATCTTCTCTCCCGCTTTGGCTTCATATATCCCCCACCCCCTGCCGGCGACTCCCGGAGGATAATTCGCCGGACGCAAAATCCTGGGCTCTTCGGAGAGATACGAAGCCACATCGCGCTTCGCGAACGTATGGTTACCGAGCGTAATAACATCGGCGCCGGCTTCAAAAAGCACGAGAGCGGTCGGCTTCGTAATTCCGAGCCCACCCGCCGCGTTCTCGCCGTTTACGACGGTAAAATCCACATTATGACGAGAGCGCAGGACCTCCAGCAATTTGCCGGCAGCCCTGCGCCCCGAACTTCCTTCGATATCACCTACAAAGAGTATCCGCACCTACTTTGCATACTCCACGGCGCGCGTTTCGCGAATCACCGTCACTTTAATCTGACCAGGATACTCCATCTCTTCTTCGATGCGCTTTGCGGCATCATGCGCAAGCTTCACCGCGCCGTCGTCATCGATCTCAGTAGGTTTCACCATAACACGAATCTCGCGGCCCGCCTGCACGGCGTAGGTCTTTTCGACCCCCGCGAACGAGTCCGCAATCGTTTCCAGCTTCTGCAGACGCTTGACATAGGTCTCCAACGTCTCGCGCCGAGCCCCCGGCCTTGCAGCCGAGATAGCATCAGCGGCCAAAACCAGAACGGCTTCCACCGAATGCGGTTCTATGTCATTATGGTGAGCGCCCGCCGCATGGCAGACCTCCGGCGGCTCATGGTATCGCTTCAAAAGGTCCATGCTGATAATGGCATGCGGCCCTTCGACCTCGAAATCCACAGCCTTACCCAGGTCATGGAGCAGCCCCGCACGCTTCGCAAGCGGAACATTCACATCCAGCTCCGCCGCTATCGCGCCCGCCAGGTGCGCCACCTCGATGCTGTGCTGCAGCACATTCTGTCCGTAACTGGTCCGGTATCTGAGCCTGCCCAACAGCTTCATCAGCTCAGGATCCAGCCCTGTCACACCGGTCTCGAAAACCGCCCGTTCCGCGGCTTCCTTCATCTTCGCTTCAGCCTCGACCTGCGCCTTGTTCACCATTTCCTCGATGCGACCTGGGTGTATCCGTCCATCGAGGATCAGATTTGAAAGCGCAACGCGCGCGACCTCTCTGCGAACCGGGTCGAACCCGGAGATAACGACCGCCTCCGGGGTATCGTCGATAATAAGATCGACTCCCGTCAGTGTCTCAAACGCTCGAATATTACGGCCTTCACGACCGATAATCCTGCCCTTCATATCATCGCCGGGCAGCGGCACCACGGAAACCGTTGTCTCGGTAGCCTGATCCACCGCACAACGCTGAACGGCGAGGGTGATAATATCCCTCGCTTTCCGGTCGGCCTCTTCTTTTGCCTGTTCTTCGGCCTGTCTTATGATGCGGGCAACTTCCCGCTCCATTTCTCGATCGACCTGGCGCAGAAGCATATCTTTCGCTTCATCAGTGGACATTCTGGAGATCCTCTCCAACTCAGCCCGCTGCTGCGAGCCAAGGCTCAGCGCCTCTTCCAATTTGGTCTGCGCCTCAGCTTCCTTCTGCGTAATGTTTCTTTCTTTTCGATCGAGGTTATCAAGCCTGCGGTCTAACGTTTCTTCCTTTTGCGTCAGCCTTCGCTCTAACCTCTGGATCTCAGCCCGTTTCTCTTTGTTCTCCTTGTCTATTTCGGCGCGAATCTTGAACGCCTCTTCTTTGGCCTCAAGAAGAACCTCTTTACGCTTGGCCTCAATCTCCTTTTGGAGTTCGTCTTCTCGTTCCGCAATGACCGATCTCTCGGCCTTAATTTTCAGCAGAGTCGGAGAAATGTACCAGAAATACGCTGCGCCGGTGGCCGCCGCGGCGATCACCAGCCCGATCAGCACTGCTATTCCATACATCAATCTGCCCTCACCTCCCGAAAGAATTAGGATGTGAGGTAGAGCGAACAGATATCAACTGACATCGATAAATCGGCTTTTGAAAACCAATCCTTCCTTTGACGTCGGTTCCTCCCACTGGGCTCGGCGCCGGGCCGATCCCGATCACACGCAGCCGGCAACACCCAGCCAGCCACGAATCAACTCACAAATCAATCCTGATCGCCAGGACACAGTTCGTCAAGCGCCTTCGAAATCGCATCCCATCCAAACCCCCTCCTTCTCAGGAAAGAGGCCAATCGGTTCCGAAAGGATGGATCGCTTATATCCGCCTTCTCCGCCTTTTTTCGAGCCGCGGCGAGAGCCAGTTCATATTCGGCATCTTCGTCAAGGCCTTCGAGCGCTTCATCAACCATCGGCTGATCCACACCCTTGGCACGAAGCTCCCATACCAGCCTCGCCTTGCCCATCGGCTTCGAAGTGGTGCGCGATTTGACCCAGTCCCGGCTGAACTTCTCGTCATCCAAAAAGCCCATCCGAGACAGTTGGTCTATCACCTCATCTACGATATCTTCGGGATAATCGCTCCCGATTAGTCGTTTTCGGACCTCGGATTTTGTCCGGTCCCTGAAACTAAGCAACCGCAGCGCGCTGTCGCGTGCCTTATGTGCGGTCTCCGTTCGTATGACCTCGGCCAGACGCTCCGGATCGAACGTCTGGCCTACCTTCAAATTCAACGCGAAAATAACATCCTCGTGGGCTCCCGCGACAAATTCGCCGTCCACAAAGATCGATCTTCTATCCCCGCACCTCTTCTGAGGCTCTATTGCAGTGATTTTACTCATGGGTTGAGCGGACACTATCTACTTATTCGCTCGCGGCTACTTTCTCCTCTTCATCGGATGAATGCGTTACAACTTCATCTCCGCTGCTTCGGATCCGGCCTTCCAGTTCGTCCATAATATCCGGGTTACTTTCGAGATAATTCTTAGCATTCTCTCTACCCTGACCCAGACGCTGGTCGCCGTAAGTAAACCACGTGCCTGTCTTGGTGACGAATCCCATCTCCGTCGCCACATCGAGTATGCTCCCGCTCTTCGAAATGCCCTTGCTGAACATAATGTCGAACTCGGCATCCTTGAACGGCGGTCCCACCTTATTCTTGGCGACTTTAACCTTCACGCGAGTGCCGATGGCTTCGCCGCTCACCTTGAGCGTTTCGATGCGCCGCACCTCCAACCTCACGCTCGACCAGAACTTCAGAGCGCGGCCACCCGGCGTTGTCTCCGGGTTACCGAACATAACACCGATCTTCTCGCGGATCTGGTTGATGAAGATCGCCGCCGTATTCGACTTCGAAAGCGATCCGCCGATCTTTCTCAGCGCCTGCGACATAAGTCTTGCCTGCAGACCGACGTGTGAATCGCCCATATCGCCCTCGATCTCCGCCTTGGGAACGAGTGCCGCGACCGAGTCCAATACTACCACATCTACCGCGCCGCTTCTTACGAGCGCATCGACGATCTCCAGCGCCTCTTCGCCAGTATCCGGCTGAGAAACCAGGAGCGAATCGACATCTACACCCAGGTTAGCCGCATATCCGGCATCCACCGAGTGCTCAGCATCAACGAACGCCGCGACCCCACCCAGCTTCTGGGCCTCCGCGACGATATGATAAGCCAGGGTAGTCTTTCCCGAAGACTCCTGACCGTATATCTCGGTTATCCTTCCCCGCGGGATTCCACCGACCCCCAGCGCCAAATCCAGCGCAATAGAGCCTGTAGGAATAACCGACGCATCAAACCGCGGTTTCTCACCCAATCGAATGATAGAACCGCGTCCGAATTGCTTCTCAATCTGCGCCAGTGCCATATCCAGCGCTTTTTCTTTATCCATCAAAAGTCCCTTCCTTTGGGCAATTACGAGCTTTATCTTTTAAGCTGTCAGTTATCAATGCTATTAAAGGTAGTCTTTATCATCACAGACAGCAAGTACTGTCATTCTTGCGTAAACTGTCGTTCTTGCGAAGGCGGGAACCAGTCTGCAATGGTACCCGTACATCCATCCGCATAATCCGTCCCAATCCGCGGTATCCGCAATTCAGAAAGCAGTACCCGCTCCGACGCCAGGATCGTCAAACCATCCGGCTCTCAGTGCCCCTCAAGCCCATGCATGCTGAGTGGCGAATATACCGGCCCATCGGGCTTCAGCTCACTTCGCATCAATACAACGCTCGAGACATTCTGCCTGCCAAGATCTCCAGCATCTATCTCTCTGATACCTTCAGCCAGCCCATCCGCGGGCTTGCCTTCTTTCACTCTGCCGATTGTTATATGTGCCTTAAAAGGCTTATTTTCCTTTTCGAACCTCAGTCTCGAAAGGCTCTCTTCGACCTCACGCGCCAGCCTTATGAGCTCCTCGCGGCCTTCTTCGATCCCAATCCACACCACTCTCGCTCTCTCCAGCTTCGGAAAAGCACCGATACCCTTAACCGATAGAGCAAATGCTGGAACCTTACTGCTGACTTCATCAAGAGCGGCGCTGATCTGTGGAACCTGATCCTCGGGCACGTTACCCAGGAACTTCAGGGTGACGTGGAAGTTATCCGGCTCAACCCATTTCACATTCCGGGTAAGCTTTTTCACCCGTTCCTGCACCTCGGAGATTCTCTGCCTGATCTCCTTATCGATGGGAACGGCAACAAATGTGCGGATAACCTTCAAATTTTGCATAACGGAAGGTTCAGCCGAGGTAAGTCCGAAGCATATCCAACGCTGTCTGCGACGACCTCAGCTTTATATCGAACCGGCTTCCTGAGAACCGGTGTTCGTGGGCAACAGTCCCATTATCAGAGCTCAGAGCAATGTAAACCAGCCCCACCGGCTTCGTCTCCGTACCGCCGGTAGGACCCGCGATCCCAGTTACCGAAAGCGCGACATCTGCCCCCGTCACTTTTCTGGCGCCTTCAGCCATCGCCTTAGCTACCTGCTCGCTCACAGCGCCATACTTATCTAATAACTGCTCGTCGACACCGAGTATATCCTTCTTTGCCTGGTTGCTATAGCTGATAATTCCGGCAAGAAGTGTCGCCGAGCTTCCTGAAACGTCCGTAATTCTGTTTCCAATGAGCCCACCGGTGCAGCTCTCCGCGAGCGCGAGAGTAAGTCCGCGCTCGATAAGCTTCTTCACGACGATCTGCTCCAGGGTCTCATCATCCCTGCCGAAGATGTGCTCCCCAAGAATCGCCGTGATCTTCCGGTCCATCTCATCGATCATCTCCACCGCATCCGCCACCGTATCGGCCTTTGCGGTTATCCTCAGATGCACTTCCCCCGGGCTCGCGAGCGGCGCAACCGTCGGGTTCGAACCCTCCAGCAGATCACTTACCATCTCCGCCACGGTGGATTCGCCCATCCCTGCGATCCTCAGGACTCTCGACCTGATAATCCCCGCGCCCTCGCCGACACGCTCCTTCAGATAAGGCACGACCTGCGCGTTCACCATCGGAATAAACTCTCTCGGCGGCCCCGGCAGCAGGATCACCGCTTTACCGTCGCCTTCGAAAACCGCGCCCGGAGCGGTCCCCATCGGATTCGGGAGCACCCTCCCCCGCCTGGGCATCAGAGCTTGCTTGAGGTTAGTTTCGGGCATTTCGATCCCGCGAGCGGCGAAGAACTTCCGCAACAGCGCCGCGGACTCCTCGTGCATCATCATCTCATCGCCCATGACCTTCGCCACAGTTTCCTTGGTGAGATCATCAGCGGTAGGCCCGAGCCCGCCTATCGTAAAAACTATATCCGATCGCTTGAGCGCGAATCTGAGCGCATCAGCAAGCCTCGATTCATTGTCACCAACGGTAGCCCGATAGTGAAGATCAACCCCGTATTCGGGCAATATCTTGGACAAATACGCCGCATTTGTGTCTACAATCTGCCCGAGAAGCAATTCCGTTCCGACTGATATTATCTCCGCACGCACTATCTGACCTCCGCATGGCTATGAATATTATAACTCAGACCAGGTAGCATTAGCAAGCGCGTAAGGGCATGGGTAGCGGAGAGCAGAGAGCGGGGAAAGGGTAATGTTCAATGCTAAATATATTACAAGTACATCTGCTGACTGACAATGACTACCGAAGCGCCCTTGGAGTGCGCCGCGTCCGGCGTTTTATCTGACTTACAATCTATAGCCAGGACAGGCCTACTCAGCACTAGCGGCTATCTCTATGGTACCTGTACCAGTACAGACCTTCACCTAAAGCCAATACTCATTACTCCCTACTCAATAATAAACCTAAAACGTCCTTCTCTTTCCCGCTCTCGTAATAAAGCCAGCCAACCGTCCGGGCCAGTCTTTATACATAAACGGCTTCTCGAAATATACGAACATAATCGCGCAGGCGGCTAGAACGATCGGTACCATCAGGACCGTCTGCAGGGCAATCGCGGCGGGGTATCCCGGTGTAAGCCCTGCAAATTTCAGCGTGACCCTTCCGAACATCCCAATAAAGAAGCAATGATAGAGATAGATGCTGTAGCACATCCCGCCAATCACGACCAGCCACCGCTGCCTTGCTACACGGTTCAAAATCGAGCCCCTGAACATGCCCCAATACGCGAAGAAGACCGATAGAGGCAGAACGGCAACGCTCCACTTCGGATGCGTCAGCAGCAGCACCGGCATGCTCGCCCAAGCCACCATCCCAACGGCATCCCACCGCCCACGCCTTACCTTCTCACCGTTCCAATTCAACAGGAAAAGATCGGCAAGCACGAATCCGACTATGAAATAAGCCAGCGATCCGCAGATATTCATCTTCCACACCGTTATTCCAACGATCTTAGCGAGCATCGCCACGCACGGAGGCAGCATAACGAACACCAGCATGCGCAGCCACCGCTTACGTATCCTGAATACCTGCGCGATCAGCGGAGCCAATATATAAAACTGCACCTCCACCTCCAGCGACCACGCCGGAACGTTAATCAGGCTCGCAGTCCTGTAGATAATGTTATGAACATAAAAGAGACTTGCGGCAAGGTGCGGCAGAAGATACGATGCGGCGTAATTGTGGAGGACATACACCTGCAGGCAGAACATCACCAGCAGATTGATAATATAGGGCGGCTCGAGCCTCGTCACCCGCCTGAGATAATAAGCTTTCAGCGAGATTGGCCTATTTTTACCTGGGAACAGATGCCTCATTGCGAACGGCATCGACAGGATAAACCCACTGATCGCGAAGAAGAGTTGAACCCCGAAATTACCCACACCGATCAGATCGTTTAGCAAATTGGAATGAACCGATGCGGCAATACTGGCAGAATGTTTTTGAATATAACCATTGAGGTGAAAAATAATAACCGGCATGATGGCAAAAAACCTCAGGCCATCTATTTCCGGTATATAAGACCCCGTCGAAGTAACCCTCGATAGCTTCTTTAACAACCGATCGACAATCCCGGTCCGAACCTCCGGCACAGCCCGATCGTCAAGTTCCACAACTTCCCTGTCAACTAAATCAACCGGCACAACCCACCCCCGACAACGCATCCCTGCTAAGGATGTTAGCGCGCCAGGGCTGGGTTGTCAATAACGTCTCCGGTTTTAGGCAAAGCGTGGAGAAGCGGAGTTGACAGATTTTTTTAGCTGACAGCTCTCAGCTGTCAGCTATCAGTGATCTCATTGCTATTCTTTATCATTACAGGCAGCAAGTACGATGGTCGGGATTTGTAATCCCGGACCAGATATGAGCGGGTTTGTAACCCGCAGCTTTTTTCATCTGCAGCAGCGTAAGTTTCGGGATTTCCGGGTTGGGTTGGAAGCTGAGTGGATTATCCGTTAACTCAGTGGTCCAACCCTCAAATTCCGAAACACCACACCGATAATCAACTGTTGCAGTGGCTAAATGCTATCGGCCATCCGGCTATCAAACTATCAGCCCCTTCCCGACGCCAGGATGCGAGACCCTAGGACCCCATGACCTACCTCACCTTCGCGGCATCGGTAATTATAGTGCAAACTGCGCTTCCGGAGGCTACATCGAGCAGCCTAGCCTCGACACCGACCACATTCGGGCGGTTCGTCAGCACGCCGACAAGCACATACTTCGCATTTACCTTGCGCGCGACTTCCCTGGCCGCGGCTT
>Ga0078972_1015970_pt1 | contig 11287 bp, 10 predicted proteins | sample YelNatPaOPGAMG01_FD_67568 | JGI IMG/M metagenome (GOLD analysis project Ga0078972, IMG submission 67568) | Hot spring thermophilic microbial communities from Obsidian Pool, Yellowstone National Park, USA - OP-RAMG-01 (SPADES assembly) (version 2) | ecosystem: Environmental > Aquatic > Thermal...
AACTGGAGGATAAATTTGAATATGATCTTCAATCACCACAAATCTCTAACAGATGTTAAGGATGTTTGCTCGTAGGACTGTAATCCAGCACCTGATTGTGCTACTAATACCAATCTAATAAAAACTTGTCTTCCATTATTTGGACCAACAATTACTACTTCAAGTCCTCCTGGAAAAGAACCTGAAGAAGTAGCAAAAAGAGGAACAGGATATTGTATATTAAACCCAGTTCCTGTATTAAATGCTACACCATATCTAAAAGTTGCACCTAACATTCCTGTAGTTATCTTTATAGTTGATTTACTATAATCTTTTTGAATCACATGAGAAGAATCAAGAGTAAGATTCCCAGAAGCACTTAATATATAAAATGCATTATTCACATCCGTAGAAGAAGGAACCCATGCATAATTTATACCACTATTATAAATATACTTTACTAAATTACTCCTTTCAGTAGCATCTGAGATAGCTGTTATCTCTGAATAATCTGCATATCTTATACTATGCCATCCAATTATATCGTATCTTCCTCCTTGTCCTGCAATATCTTTAGATGTATCTAAAGTTAAATAATAATAATGGAAAGTATATATATCTATCCTCAAGGTGTGTGAACTTCCTGAGCTATCAAGTATGTTAGTTGCAATGAGTGGTTCTTCTGAAGAAGTAAAAAAAATTTTATTACCAACACTACTACTAACAAAATTACTAGAACTTGGTGAAATTGAACCATTTTCTTCAATAATCGGAAGTTTAGAACCAGTTAAAACAGAAGGCTCTCCTGTTAAATTTAATCTTGATTCATAAGCAATATCATTAGCAACATTTTCAAATAATCTTTTACTAACAGAAAGTTTGTGATTTATTAAATTTAAAGATTTTTGACTACAACTTTTAAGTTGATTTAAAACCTCAAAATGTGTAAAATCTCTTCTTGTTGTTGAAAAAAAAGCAGCAACTATACCAATTATTATAGTAAAAACACCTACAGTTACAAACATCTCTGTTAATGTAAAACCTTTTTCTTTTTTAAAAAATATTTTTTTCATATTAGTAATTATTTAAATAAAATGCTATTTGATGGTAAGCATAATGTAAAGGCCTTCCATCTCTATAAGCCTCTACTCTAATTAAATATGTTCCTTTAGGAAAAGTAGAAACAATCCAGGTATAATTCGTTACTACCAAATCGTGGTTAGTATCCCTTTCTCCAGGAGAAGCAGATGTATTATCCTGAATAAATTTCCAAGTATTTCCATTATCATTAGAATATTTCACATTATAAACTACTGTGACTGGGTCAACAAATCCATTTGGATAATTTTCAGTATAAAGTTGTCCATCCCAACGAGTCCATTGCATATCCCATGTTACTGATATTGTTCCAGGATTCGTATAATCTCCATTTGGGTCAGGACTGGTTATATTTACTTTTGGAAGTTGAGGAATCCTACCTTTAGTGATACTTGTTAATCCTGCATCCATAAATCCTCTAATCATACTTACTAAAGTAAGTTTTGCAATCTGTGCTGCTCCAAAGTTTGTTTGCTTATCAATCCCATTCATTGTTATATAAGCTGCCTGGGTTGATGTTTCCATTTTAATCTGAGCAGAAGCATCGTAGTTAGAAGAATAATATGTTGAATCATAATATACATTTACAGTTGAAGTAGTTACTCTTTGTCCGCTATAATTTGAATCATTCCATTCTGGAGGAAATCTACTTCCATAGTTTAAATAAAATGGACGAGATGCTTTTATTGTTGAAAGTAATGGGAAATTAAATATAGTAGAGAGTGTTTGACCAACTGTAGTTATATTTGCATCCTGATTATCTCTATACTCATGATTAAATGGACCTGTCCCACTAGATGGTTTACCATTAATAAAAGATGCACATCCTTTATAACTAGTCCTTTTTACAGGATTATAAGTAAATTCAGATGCTAATCCTGAATAATTTGCTCTATAATAATTTCCCGTTACTAAATTTCCATTAGTAACCCAGTTTGAATATTCCTCATCAGGATAAAGTTCACCTATCCAAGGTTTACTATACCAACCTCCTCCAACTTTTGCAATTAATCTCGCTGAATTTTGAGTTCCAGTACCATAACTGTTATTTGTAATTTCATCTACTTTTGCTTGTGAACTGCCAGTAGGAACCCAAGGCTTCTCATGAATAGGTAAACCATTTGGGAATCCATTAGCAGCATCTGCTCCCATTTCATTTCCAATCCCAACATAATAATTACTAAATCCTGTAATACTAGTCCAGATAGAATTTGTTTTAAGCAATGCACTACGATAAATCTGGAAATATCTTGGAACATCAATATTTAAATATCCTTCTCCTCCATCCCAGCCAGAAACTGTTTTTGTAAATCCCTGATATGCTCCACTAGGAATACTTGTAAAATACCAGTTGTAGCGATTATCATCTTTTACATCTTTATATGGACAATGTCTTGGATCCCCCATAAACTGGTATTGCTCAGTAATAGGTGGATCAGTATTTACCCAGAAATAACTTCTACTTAAATTAGTGGGCTGATTTGAGATAGTTCCTGTTGTTAGATCATTTCCAATTCTTGTTTCAAAAGTGTACATTCCAGTTCCGGGCCAGTCTAATGTAATTCTCCATCTTGCAGTATTCTTTGCATCATTTGGATTATTCCATGCTAAATCTTTAGTAAAATCCGCTGGAGCAGGTTCAACTGGACATGGAATATATTCTAAACCGTATAATCTATTCGCTGATGGAAGTCCTCTATTTGAAAGACTACATTTAGGATGTCTTAATGGAGTATTAAACAAAGATATAAGTGTTCCGCTTGAGTTAGTAATAGTATAATCAGAAGGAGAACTTGCTATCTGCCAGGAATAATCAACTGTATCGCTTCCTACCATCTTTTCTATCTTATTAATAGAAATGTTTTGATTTGGAAAATAAATAGTGCATGTTGCTAATGTAGTCCCTGTAGGAAAACTATCTGGGTCTATAACATAAGGGTATACTCTTAAAACTATTGTATCTCCACTAGTGTATTTTAACTGCGAAGAATGAGTTACTATTCTTACCTTTGGAAAATTTACAGGTTCTTTCGCAGCATCAGAATAATTACGGATTGGAGGGAGGGGAATTAACTCCCCATGTAAATTTACAACCAAAGCATTAAGATATTTATTTGGATTTGAGTTCATTTCTTCTATAAGCATTCTTAAACTTAGCTCACCAGTTCCTGCCATATTTACTTCATCAGGGTATCTAACAGAATGGTTATACTGGTCTGCTAAATTATAAGAAGAAGAGTTAACTACGGTTCCATCTATATTAATTTTACCAACAAAATTATCCGGGTCATAGTATAAAAAATCTCCTGATGCATTTTGCATTTTACCTGGATAAAAATAAACATAAGGCATTGGTGTTGTCATTGTATATGTTGATTCATTTATATATGGAACATATAATAAGTCTCTACCATAAGAAAGCCTCTTTATCCAATGAGTTCTAATTTCTAAACCAGGATCCCTTGCTTGTAAATCCTGTATCATACTATCAAACATCGGCTTCATCGTAGACATTGCAGCCCACCAACCAGGTACATTTTCCATAGCAAGGATATATACATCAAAAACCTGGGTAGGCGGATATTCATTTTTTACAGTTCTAAGAATACTTACAAGTTCTGCTAATGCTTTCTCTGGTTGATTTGGATTACTGGCTGATGCTTTATAAACTCTAACATATACTCTTCTTCCAAGTGGCTCATTAGGAAGATTAATCACACTGATTTGCCTTAAATACTTCCAATTTCCACCTATCTTTATATTCCCACTCAATGGGTCAGCAGGATTAGTTACATTTTTATCAGTAGTAAGTATAGGATTATAACTTGCTCCATCATCATAATCATTTAAAACAGATATATTTGTTTGAGAAGATGAATATAAAGCAGTTCTTAACTCTTCCATCATCTGCATTGCTTTTTGAGTAGCAAAACTTTTTTCTTTCATCACTACTGTTTGCTTTGTTAAAAGCAGTCTAATTGGTAAAACAGATAAAACAACAATAGCAAATATAACCATAATAATCATCACTTCTACTAATGTAAATCCTTTTTCTTTTTCCATAAATATCACCTTCTTTTTTTATTCTGTTAAAGCAGTAAATGTAAAATACGCTGCTTTATTTTCTCTATAAAATGCTAATTGTTGCCTTACAGAATTTAATGCATCTTCATCAAAATCTACTTCAGCAACATCTCCAGAACCTGATATGTCAATTCCATTTAAAGAAATAACTGCTCCACTTATTAATGCAGGACCATAAATAGTGGTTTTACCTGCTACATAAATTAAACCAGTATAAAGTGTATTTGAAGAACTATTAACAGTTAAATCTCCATTAATATAAAGAATCCCTCCTCCTCTAAGTCTTCTATTTGAATCAAAAGTAGCACTACTATTTATATAAATTAAAGACATAGTAGGAAGTGGATTAGGTAAATTATTTACACTATCAACAGCAAAATCTGCTAATGTCTTTAGTTCTGCCTGCGTAACTCCAAAAACATATTCAGTAGTTGGATTATCAATACCACTTTGCTGAGCAGGATTTCCACTTACAGTTCCTCCAGTTTGAATATAAGCACTATAACCGCTTACCCTTGCTACACCAACAGCATTACTACCACCTACTAATCTGCCATTTGCATAAACTCTTATTTTTCTATTACTAGAAGTTCCCCCATAGTTAACTATACATGCAGCATTAACTGGTAGTTTTAAAAGTAACCTTCTAATTTCAGTAGCAACTCTTGCAGAAGCAATAATTTTATTTGGTGCTTCATTATATTTTTTTGTTGCATCTAATCTTTTATATACATACCCATGACTCTCAATATACCATACCCAACCTTCTCCTACTGATTCACTTGTCCTTTGGTCAGTAATATCATGAACCGCTTGAGGGTCATATGGATTACTTGTAGGGTCTTTTTGTCTCCTTACTTCGTATCTCGCCCAAAGCAAACCATCATCACTTAATTGATAATCTCTAACTAAACCTATATCTTCATCATCTGTATCACCACTACTTTCTCTTGGATAAAATGCTGCATCAGCGTAAGAATAATATCCATTCCCTTTTACAGGTTGAACTGTCTGTCTTTTAAACCACGAAATAGCGTCAATCAAACCTGCTTTTGCAATATTATCTGCTCTTGCCACATAATTTAACTGCATTCTTGTATCTTTAGCAGAAAGACTAATAAGTTGACCTGCTATAGGTATAAAAACTAAAAGTGCACTTATAAGAAGTAATGCATATATAATAATTTGTCCTTTTATAGTTTTCTTCATAATAATCTTCTCCTCTATAAATTATAATACTTTCTTTAGATTTGTCAAGTCATATTGATTCTTTTCATATTCTTTTATAAAATCATTAGATTTTTTCATATCTTTAATGCAAGATACTGTTTCATTAGCAAAGAATACACTTACTAAGGCGAAGATTATTATGGCACATATTAAGCATATTTTTATCATTTTTATCTTTTTCATTTTCACCACCCCCCACTTATCTATATAAGCAATTTTTGTGCCAAAAAATCAGATAAGAATCCCTTATAATTTAGCAATTTTAATAAATGATAAAGACAGATTAGGACATTAATGCCCGAATTATATGGCAGGATTGTCTTGAAGACTTTATGCCGGAGGCCGGAATTGAACCGGCACGGTCAAAAATTGACCAAAGGATTTTAAGTCCTTTGCGTCTACCAATTCCGCCACCCCGGCTAAATTTACTTAATAATTTTATAATTTATAAAGACAGATGTCAATAAAAATTAGAGTTCTATAATATTATAATCTTTTTTGATTTATTATAAAACCTTGTAATCCCTCTTGTATCTAAGATTAATTTAGCATTTTTTATTATATCATTATAACTATAACAACTATGGTCGGTTGCTATTAAAACACAATCTACACTTTTTATTAAGTTTTTGGTCATTTGAACTGATTTCCAAATTTTCCCTCCAATTTTTACAGAAGGTATATATGGATCATTATAATAAACTTTTGCTTTACGTTCCTCGAGAAGCTCTATGATTTTTAAAGATGGTGATTCCCTCCAATCATTAATATCTTTTTTATATGCTACTCCCAAGACTAAAATTTTTGCATATCTAATATCTTTTCCTTTCTTACTCAATGCATCTATTAATAGTTCAATAATATAAGAAGGCATATATTCACTAATTCTTGAAGCAAGTTCAATAAATTCTGTCTTAAATCCATATTCTTTTGCTTTCCAAGACAAATAAATTGGATCTAATGGAATACAATGTCCTCCAATACCAGGTCCTGGATAAAATGGCATAAATCCATAAGGCTTTGTTGCAGCTGTATCTATAACCTCCCATATATTTATCTTCATCTTTCTACAGAGCATAGCAAGTTCATCAACTAAAGCAATATTCACTATTCTAAATACATTTTCTAAGAGTTTCTCCATCTCAGCAACTTTTGGATTTGATACAATTTGAACATTATCAATAATTTGGCTATATAAAGTCTTTGCAACCAAACTACAGGTTTTTGTAACGCCTCCTACTACTTTTGGTGTGTTTTTTAATTTAAACTGTTTATTACCTGGGTCAACTCTTTCTGGAGAAAAACACAAGAAAAAGTCTTTTCCTACTTTTAATCCACTTTTTTCTAATTCAGGTAAAACTATCTCTTCGGTGGTACCTGGATAAGTTGTACTTTCTAAACTAACTAACTGTCCTTTGTGTAAATATTTTGCAATTTGCTTTGTTACATATTTAATATATGAAATATCTGGTTCTCTTCTTTCATTAAGTGGAGTAGGAACACATATACAGATTGCGTCAATATTTTTTAAAACTTTAAAATTATTAACTGCTTTTAATTTACCTTCTTTTACTAATTTATCCATCCCTTCTTCAACAACATCAGGGATATAGCAGATGCCTTGATTAACTTTATTTACTCTCTCAATATTCCTATCTATTCCAACTACATTAAAACCTGCTTTTGCTTTCTCTATAGCAAGTGGCAATCCAACATATCCTAAACCAATTACTGCTATCTTTGCTTTTCTCTCTTTTAATTTTTGTATTAATTTTTTTGCTGTACTCATTTACTTACCCAAAGTATTTTTCTTTTTAACTCCATCACCTGTCATAGGAACGAATCTTACAGGGATTATACTTTCTTCTTTAAAATTTCCTTTTACTTTTTTAACTCTTTTTAATTCCTGATAGAAATCACCAACAGGTATTACTAGTCTTCCACCTTCCTTAAGTTGTTCAAGCAGTGGCTTTGGAATCTCTGACGGTGCACATGTTACTATTATAGCATCATAAGGTGCATTCTCCTCCCAACCTAAAAATCCGTCTCCACATTTTACTTTTATATTTTTATAGCCCAACTCCTTAAGCCTTTTTTCAGCACTCTCTGCCAAACTTTTTATTATTTCTATTGTATAAACTTCTTTTACTATTTCTGCTAAAATTGCTGCTTGATATCCAGAACCTGTTCCTATCTCTAAAACTTTTTCATCTCCTTCTAACTCACATAATTCTGTCATTATTGCCACTATATACGGCTGTGAAATAGTTTGACCTTCACCAATAGGTAAAGGATTATCATCGTATGCTTGATTTACTAATTCTTCTGGAACAAATTTATGTCTCTCTACTTTATACATTGCATTTAAAACTTTCTTATCTTTTATCCCCCTTGCTATTATTTGGTTCTCAACCATTTCTTTCCTTTTCATAGCATAATAATCCCCCTCTTTTTGAGTAACCCCGGTTTTACACCCACAAAGCAAAATTATTAAACAACCTATTAAGTATTTAATCATACAATTTTATCTAAAAAAATTTTTGATTATTAAATTTATTTTACCAGAAAATTATGTTAAATATCAATATATTTAATATTTATTATAATTCTATAATCGTGGGAATTTTTTCTTGCTTTCTCAATAATGAAAGGATAATTATTATTAAATAAAAAAGAGGGATAGGTTCACACTCTATCCCTCCTCCATTAAGTTAATTATCTACGGTGTTGTAATCTTTCTCCTCGATTTTGCATTCTCTCGCCCTGTCTTTGCATCCTCTCTCCCTTTCTCTCAAGTTTTTCACCTTTATGTTCTAATATTTCTCCTTTTTTTCCACCTATGTCCTCTCCTCTCTGTTGCATCCTTTCTCCAATATTCTCCAATTTTTCACCTCTTGTCTCTCGTCTCTCACCTGCTCTTTCTAACTCCTTCCCAGCAAGACCAGGATGTTCTTTAACAAATTCTCTAAGAGTAGGATGGTTCCTTAAAAATTCTGCTATTTTAGCATGTCTTGCACAAGCAATTGCTAATCCCGGATGTACTTTAAAAAATTCTGCTGCTTGTGGATGTCTTGCTAAGAAATTCGCAACTCTCTCATGAGAAGCAATTTTTTCTGCAATAAATGGATGAGTCTTTAAAAACTCTGCAAAATGAGGATGTTTTGCTAAAACCCATGCAATTCTTTCATACCTTTCTAATATCAATGCACATCTTGGATGATTAAGTATCCATCTAGCTGTATTAGGATGCTTCCATAGCCATTCTACCTTCTCAGGATGTTTATCTGCCCATTCATACACTCTCTCTGATATCTTTGGATATTTTTCACTATTTTCTAATATCCATTCCATTTTCTTTGCATCATCTGCATCAGAACCACGCATCTCATTACGCCATTCTGGATGATGTTTATAAATTTTTGCATATTCATCTGCTAAATCAGGATTATTCTTTGCCCAATTCCAGAAATATTCTGCTTTCTTTTCCTTGGAAGGTCCTCCTTCATGTCCTTTATCTATAACTTCAGAGTGCTTTTCATCTGCCATTAATACTACTGGAGACATTAAGAATATAATACTTATTAATAGTACTAATAATCTCATCATTTTTTCACCTCCTTTCTATTTCTAGATTAGTTTTATCATATTAGACGAAAAACATAATAAAAAGTTTACAAAATTATAACACTTTATTTTATTCCAATTTCCCGAAAAATTTGAAATATAAACAGATAAAAACTATTTCAATTTCTAGAGTAAAAATTTGTTAAAAATCGAGTATTTGGTAGTTAATAGGATTAAAAATTTGGGACAATTTTAAATATTATTTTAACAGATATTCTACAAATGAAGCACCTTGTACTTTCACACCAAGATACACATTGGCATTTCTCCATAGAAAACAATAACACTCTATTACTTCTGCATGATAATAAATCTCTAAAAATCCATCAAGCATACTTCACCTGTCTTTGAGAAACTAAAATTAAAGAAAAACCATACATTAATCTACTTAATGTCAATGTTAATTTTTTTATTATTATTTCTCTTCTTAGAAGATTAATTATTCCATTTAAAATAACTGAACCAGATGTTAAAAGAATAATAAGAGAAACTGTATAAACACTTAATATTATATTACAAATTAACTCTATAGCATCCCATTTCCTAACCATAAACTCTTCTAATCCTAAATTATTCTTTAAATTTTCTATAAAAATTTCTATCGCCCATCTCTTATTGTAAAGTTCTACAATTTCTTCAATGTTCTCAGCTGTTACTTCTAAAGATGTAATTAAATACATCGGGTCTTTATATTTGGAAACTTTAACACAAATTACATTGATAGGGAGAAATTTCTTTAACTTTCCACTCCTAAATATAGTAATACATTTAAAAAATTTAGCCATACCACTTACCCTCTTTATTTTATTATTCTCTTTATATTCCCATACTATTTTATGCTCTTCTTTTATCATTTTTATCTTCTCCTTTAAAGAAATACTCTTCCCTTTATCAATAATTGATATATCATTTTTTAACCGAAACAAAAAATCTATTCCATTCTGATAGCAAGAATAAATATGTGCTTTCTTAAAAAAATAAGCATCTCCCATTGCTAAAATATTCTCCCCTAATTTTTCCTTTACTCCTTTTATCTTCCCCATCTCTAAATCATTTAATGTCCTCCATTCATTAAAACTATATTCGTTAGAATAAAGCTCATGAAATAATGGAAAAATATTCTTATCTTTTAATAGTAATCCACCTAAAAATCCTCCATATCCAGTAACTACCCCATCTTCTCTACTATCATACACTTTCCCCACATGTTCCATACCTCTACCTTTCTTGTTTAACCTCGCACGTTTAGAGTATGCAGTCCAATCTACTACTAATATCTTCTTTCCACTAAATCTCCATAATGAATCTTTTATCTCTTCTAATCCATTATAAAAAAATTGCTCCTGATAAACTTTATTTATATTCTTTAACTTTTTTCTCGCTATCTTACTGAAAAAATAACTTAATCTGTTCTCCAAACTTTTAGCACAATTTGCACCTACTATATTAGAAGAGTAAAGTTTCTCTGAGGTGTTAATTAATCTACTTCGCCGACTAATCAATATACCTAAGAAAAGAATATAGATATTTCTAAAATATACCTTACTTATCTTAATCCCTAAACTTTTGACAGACTCCTCTAATATTCTTTGAAATGTTTTAAGAGGTTTTCTTCTTATTTTTCTGTTAAGATATTTCTTTACTTTTTTGATTTTTCTCATCTACGCCTCCTTAACCGTAACAATTCTATATTCAAACTACTTATCTTACATAACTTTTTCCATAACTCTTTATATTCCCTTATACCCTCTTTAACCTCATTTATCTGGTTTTTACTAATCAAATACATCTTTTGTTTACCTATTCCAAAATTTACTGCTATATACCAATATGGACCGTGTCGTTCTTTCTTGTTTTTGTAACAATGACACCCTTTGTTTCCGCATGTCCAATAATACTTCATCAATGTTCCTCGAATTATTTTGTGCCAATCCGGCAAAGATTTTATTTCCTCCTCTCGTTCTTTTTCAATCTTTTCCATCTTATCCATTTTACCCTCCTTTTACTTATTATTATATATTATATAAGCATTATACAAAATAAAGATAATGAAGTCAAATAAAATTCTAATTTTATTGCCCTTGGGTAATAAATATTGGGAAAGGTGAATAAAACTGACTAAATTAAAAAATATTGAAAAATAAAGGCTTTTTAATGCAAGGTTATATCATCAGAAGAAATTATTCAAATTTTTCGGGAAATTGGAACTTTTTAACGTGGAGTTTCCCCATTTTTCCACTAAACAAGTTCTAATAATCTTTTTCGGTAAAAT
>Ga0078972_1015971_pt1 | contig 11286 bp, 8 predicted proteins | sample YelNatPaOPGAMG01_FD_67568 | JGI IMG/M metagenome (GOLD analysis project Ga0078972, IMG submission 67568) | Hot spring thermophilic microbial communities from Obsidian Pool, Yellowstone National Park, USA - OP-RAMG-01 (SPADES assembly) (version 2) | ecosystem: Environmental > Aquatic > Thermal...
AAGCCGGAGCCTGGAGCAAGGGCCGAAGCGATCCTTTCGCGTCCGCCGGCATGGTTTCCCCCTATCCGGGCGTGGTGCCCCAGGCACAACCCGCGCCCAGTACACCCGCAATGGGAGGCGCGGCTTCGGGATCGGGCTGGACCATGCCGCCCGGCTTGCTGCAATCATTGTTGCCTGGGAGCGGTAGTACGACCCCGGTTCCGGGAGCGCCTCCGCAATCGCCCGTCCCAGGCGGAACGGGCGGCACATCGTACTAGAAACTGCCTGATAGGAGGCATTATATGGCCGTTGGTTGTGCTCCTCCCAAATCGCACCGGCTTTTGGGGGAGGTCCTGGTACATTCCGGGGTGATCACCGCCGAGCAACTGGCGCGGGCCCTGGCCGAAAAGGGTCCCGAGGAGCGGCTGGGGCGGGTCTTGCTGCGCCTGGGCTACGTTACCGAGCGGGATATCACCACCGCTTTGGAAGACCAGTTGGGTATCGCCCAGATCAGCGGCACGCTGTCTGTGGATCCGCAGGTGCTGGCTGTCTTACCCGAGATGCTGGCCCGCCGGTACAAGATGATACCCGTGGCCAGGGAAGGGCGCAAGCTGAAGGTGGCCATGGCCGACCCCAACAACCTGACCGCTTTGGACGACGTGCGCCTGGTCACCGGTTTGGACATCGAGGTTCTGCTGGCCGGGGAAAGGGAGATCGAAGCCGCTCTGCAACGGTTCTACGGCCTGCCGGAGTTGGAAAGGACCTTCCAGGAATTCCAGGTGGTCGAGGAAGAGGCCCTGCAACTGGAGGATCCGGCGGAGACCAGCCCGGACGAGGCCCCGGTGGTGCGTCTGGTGAACAACATCATCGTTCAGGCCATCGACGAGCAGGCCAGCGACATCCATATCGAACCGGGGCGGGAGAACGTGCGGGTGCGTTACCGGGTGGACGGCATGCTGCGCTCCGTGATGCAGTTGCCGCGGCGTTCCCGGACCTCCATCGCGGCCCGTATCAAGATCCTGGCCCAACTGAACATCGCTGAAAAACGGGTGCCCCAGGACGGGCGCATTCAGATCAAGTACCGTGAGCGGGAAATCGACCTGCGCATCTCCGTTCTGCCCACCGTGTTCGGGGAAAAGGTGGTCATCCGCATCCTGGACCGCGGCCGGCGCAAGAGCGGCTTTGCCGACCTCGGTCTGACCGGCGGCAACCTGGAGCGCTTTTCGGGGCTCATCGCCGCCACTTACGGCATGATCCTGCTGGTCGGCCCCACCGGCAGCGGCAAGACGACCACTTTGTACGCCGCCCTGGAGAAGTTGAACACCCCGGAGCGCAACCTGGTCACCATCGAGGACCCGGTGGAATACATCCTGCCGGGTGTGGCCCAGTCCCAGGTGGCGCCCCAGGCGCGTTTCACCTTTGCCGCGGGCCTGCGGTCCATCCTGCGCCAGGATCCGGACGTGATCATGGTGGGGGAGATCCGGGACGGGGAAACGGCGGAGATAGCGGTGCGGGCGGCCACCACCGGCCACCTGGTGCTCTCCACCATGCACACCAACGACGCCGCCGGCGCGGTGACGCGGCTGATCGACATGGGGGTGGAACCCTTCCTGGTGGCGTCGTCCCTTCTCGGCGTGATGGGCCAGCGTTTGCTGCGGGTGATCTGCCGTCATTGCCGGGAGGCTTACCGGCCGGAGCCGGACGCCCTGGAACGGATCTTCCTGGGGGTGGGGCCGGAGGCGGATGTCACCCTTTACCGGGGCCGGGGCTGCGGGTACTGCGGCCAGACCGGCTATCGGGGCCGGATGGCCATCGCGGAGGTGCTGGCCGTGGACGCGCGGGTACGGCAAATGATCGTCGACCGGGCTACAGCGGACGACATAAAGAGGGCGGGGGTGGCCCAGGGCATGACCACGCTTATGGAGGACGGGGTGGCCAAGGTCATGGCCGGGCTTACCAGCGTCCAGGAACTGATGAGGGTGACGCATGCCGGATAGCATGGATTTACGGGAGTTGCTGCTGGCCGCGGTCCGGACCGGGGCCTCCGATGTGCACGCGATGGTGAATGCGGCGCCGGCCTTCCGCTTGAACGGAGAGTTGATTCCGGTGGATGCCCCGCGGCTGTCCGCCGTCGTACCCGCCGTTTTTCACCGGCGTCTCTCCCCGGAGGATGTCCAGCACCTGGCCGAACAGGTCCTGAACCCGCAGCAGAAGGAGAGATTCGCCGCCTCGGGCGACGTGGACCTGTCCTTTTCCATCCGCGGGGTTGGGCGCTTCCGGGTGAACGTTTTCCGGCAGAGGGGTACCACCGGACTGGCCGTTCGCCCGGTAAAACTGGATATACCTTCCCTTGCGGAGCTGGGGCTGCCGGAAGTGGTGGCCCAACTGGCGCGCCTGCCCCGGGGCCTGGTCCTGGTCACCGGACCAACGGGCAGCGGCAAGTCGACCACCCTGGCCGCGATGATCGACTTGCTGAACCGGGAGGCGCGGGTGCACATCATCACCATCGAGGACCCCATCGAGTACACGCATACGCACAAGAACAGCCTGGTGGTCCAGCGGGAAATCGGCGACGATACCCTTTCCTTCGCCTCCGCCATCCGGGCGGCCCTGCGCGAGGATCCCAACGTGATCATGGTGGGGGAGATGCGGGACCTGGAAACCATCGCCGGGGCCCTTACCGCCGCCGAGACGGGACACCTGGTGCTGGCCACTCTCCACACCAACAGCGCCGCCCAGACCATCGACCGCATCGTGGACGTGTTTCCGCCCTACCAGCAGCAGCAGATCAAGGTACAGCTCTCCCTGTGCCTGCAGGGGGTGGTGGTCCAGCAGTTGATTCCGCGCGCGGACGGCCGGGGCCGGGTCATCGCGGTGGAAACCATGGTCGCCACGCCCGCCGTCCGCAACCTCGTCCGGGAGGGCAAGACCCACCAGATCAACACCCAGATCCAGAGCGGGGCCAGGTTCGGCATGCAGACCATGGAAATGTCCTTGCGCGCCCTGGTCTACCAGGGATTGATCACGCGCGAGACGGCGCTTTCCGTGGCCGGCGACCCGGAAGGGCTTCTCCGTATTTTGTAAGGGCGGGCAGTGATGCGACTTTGCTGACACTTGTTTTTTTTATGGTAGGGGTTCTGCTGGGCAGTTTCTACAACGTGGCGGCCCGGCGCCTGCCCGTGGGTGAGTCTCCCGTTTACCCCCCTTCGCACTGTCCGGCCTGCGGGGCGCGCCTCGCGGCGCGGGACCTGGTACCGCTTCTTTCCTACCTGTGGTTGCGCGGACGCTGCCGCCATTGCCGGGCCCGCATCTCGCCCCTTTACCCGGTGGGGGAACTGACCACGGGGCTCCTTTTCGCCTGGGTGTATCACGCCACCGGCCTGGGTCCCGAACTGCCGGTGGGCCTGTTTCTGGTCTCGGTCCTGGTAATAGCTTCACTGGGCGACGTGTGGCACCGGCTCATTCCCAACCGGCTGGTGCTGGTCGTCCTTGCGGGGGGCATCCTGTCCCGCTGGTTGGTACCTCTGCCGGGCGGGTTTTGGTACGCTTTGACCGGGATGCTGCCCGGGTTGGTGATGCTCGGTCTGGCCGCCCTTTTGAGCAAGGGCGGCATGGGCGGCGGCGACGTCAAACTGGCCGCCGCCTGCGGCCTCTTTCTGGGATGGCAGGGAGCCCTGGTGGCGGTTTTTCTCGCTTCCGTGCTGGGCACCGTGGTGGGCTTGGGCCTCATCCTGGCCCGGGTCATCGGCAGGAAGGACCCAGTGCCCTACGGGCCCTTCCTGGCAGGGGGCTTTCTTCTGGCCTACCTTTACGGATCCCGGATCATCGGGTGGTACACAGGCCTGACCATCGGCCGCTGAAACCAGGACCCGTCCTAAATCTTCGTCCGGGCCCACGCGCCCGAGGACCTGCACGCTTTCGAGGCCTGCCCGCGGGCCGCATAGTCCGTAAAATACCGGGCGCGGAGGACCTGACCCTGATAGGAGTGGTGGAGGGCGCCGGTGCGTGGGCAGGGCTTTTGAGGTATTCCATGCCAGTGAGGGGGCATCCTGAACACCCGGTTTCAGCACTGGCGGTGCCGTCGCCGGGAAGGAGCGGAAGGGCCGGAAGCGATGCGCTTTGACAGGGGGCGGGAAAAGATGAAGGCCGGAGCGGATCGATTTCTCCGGCCAAGCCGGGCGTTATGGGAAGCCATGGAACAGGGGTGGAAAATCAACTTCCGGAGGAATTTCTTTTAGGGGGCGACTGTTTCAATCCCGCTTCGATAATTACTCTGGCTTCTTCCACAGTATTCACCGAAAACAATTCCGTGAGAACTCTGCTTAGGATGGCAAGGTCCGTCAACTTTGTTACTTTTGTTTGCAAATCCGCGGAATCCTCACCAAAACGCCGGACAAGGAATTCCTTGGCTGCCTGTATCTTGCCCTTGGTCTCTCCTCTCTTTTCTCCTCTCTTTTCTCCTCTCTTTTCTCCCATCTCCTCAGCCTCACGGAATAAGCGACGATAGCCGGATGATTCCCGGAGATTTAACATGACCTCCACCCTTTCAAAGGTTTTTTTGATAATGTCTCCTGCGAATGCCAGTCCGGCGAGTAGTTCCGCATGCAAAATTACCAGGCTTTTCTCTTCCAATGGTAAATCAGCGGCCATTATGTCATCCACACAAGTTGCCAAGAATTTGGCTCCCTCGGCTTTGCGCCGATTGCGTTCCACGACGGGCAAAAATGCCCGCAAATGGTGATTGGGATGGTTGTTGATTTCCTCACGGGTAAATTGTCCCAAATCCACTAACCGATAACGATAATCGAGCTTGCCGTTCTCATCGAAGTGATAGGACAAGCCGCTCACCATGTTGAGGTCCGCATTGCCAAAATAGATAACTGTCTGATGAACCCTTAACCGGTACTTCTTCAGTATCTCCGCGGCGTAGCGCAGCATACGGTAACCGATGCGCGGGTCGTTGCGACTTTGCAGTTCCAGGTGGACGGCCAGCGGCCCTGCTTCGTCCTCCGCCAGGAGGAGAAGGTCGGCCAGCCTCTTCTCGACCCTGGTAAACTCGATCGCCAGATCACCCGTCAACCGGCAGTCATACCTGGTAAAAAAGCTTACCAGGTCCCGCCGGCTGCCCGAGTCGCTGAAAAGGTCCTTGACGGTTATGTCGTACTTGCCGGGCAAAATGGCACCTGCCCTCAATCGTACTCTTGATCTAAGCTTACACTATCCGGATCGTATTGGCAACAGTCGGCGCAAGTGAACAGACCGGCGGGGCGCCTTTCGGGCGCCCCGCGCAAGGGCCGGAGGCGTCAGCGCAGCAGGAGTTGGGCGCCGTACTTCAGCAGTTCCTGGGCGCACAGCGGGCAGTACCCCTGGGCGACGAGGGCCTCCGTGACCAGGTCGATGCGCTTTTTCTGTTCCGGATCGGGATTGATGACCGATACGGTGGTGCGGATGACCGGCCGGTTGTCCTCGAAGAGCTTCTTTTCGATGGCCTCCTTCAGGGCGGGGTGGGAATCCCATTTGAACACCTCGCCGCGGCGGGAGGCGATGCCGATCTTGCGCAGGATCTCGTCCCGGAAGTTGCGGGCCGAGGAGTCCGAAATGCCCAGGTGCGTTTCCAGGCCCCGCATTATCTTCTCGTCCGGCTCCAGGTCTTCGCCGGTCACGGGGTCACGCAGCCTGGTCTTTTCGCAATAGGCCTGGATGTGATCCAGATAGGTGTTGAAGAGTTGCTGGGCCGTGTCCTCGAAGGAGTGTACGAAGGCCTTCTGCAGTTCCTTCTTCACCGTTTCGTCGTAAAGGGCGCGGGAATCGGCGATGAAGCCCAGGAGCCTTTCCTTGTCCTGGCCGGTGTCGACGTGAATTCCCTTGTCGATGACCTCCTTTTCTTCCAGAAGGACCTGGATGGGCGAGATGCACTTGGCCCCGTGCTTGACTATGGCGTTGGAGATGCAGTCGATGACGTGGCGCGGGGATATGCCGGTCATGCCCTCCTCCGGAAACTCCTTCTGCAGTTCCCGGGTGTCGTTGGGGGTGAAGTCCTGCACGTGCTGGTGGTCATACAGCTTCATCTTGGTGATGAGGGTGACGTTCTTTTTCTTGGACACTTTCAGGCGGCTCAGGACGGCAAACTGGGCGGCCACCTCCAGGGCGTGGGGAGCGATATGGCAGTCCAGCCCGGGCGTGTCGAGCATGTTCCGGTATATTTTGACCTCTTCCGAAACCACCAGGTTGTAGGGTATTTTCACGACGATCATACGGTCGTGCAGGGCTTCGTTCTTCTTTTGAGAGACAAAGTTGTTGAACTCGGTCTCGTTGGTGTGGGCGATGACCACCTCGTCGGCGTAGAGCAGGGCGAACCTCCCGGTCTTGATGTTGCTCTCCTGGGTGAGGGTGAGGAAGGTGTAGATGAACTCCACCGGCATCTTGAGCATCTCCACGCCTTCGAAGAGACCTCGGTTGGCCGCTTCCAGGGCCCCGTTGAAATTCCACACCCGGGGGTCGCCCTCGTTGCCGTACTTGGCCACCGCGGCCAGGTCCAGGCCGCCGACCAAGTCGGCTATGTCCATGCTCTTGGGGTCGGAAGGCACGTAGGTACCGATACCGACGCGGCCCTGCTCGGAAAAGAAAATGCGGACCACCGGCACTTGGAAGGGGTCGTTGTGGTAGACATGTTCCAGGTCCCACCGGCATTGGGGACAGAGTTCCCCCTCGATCCGTACGCCCAGTTCCTGTTCGGCTTCCTGCCGCAGGGCGGGGGGAATGAGGTGGAGGGGCTCCTCGTGCATGGGACAGCCTTTGATGGCGTACACCGCTCCCTCGTCGGTCAGGGTGAATTTCTCCAGACCCCGCTTCATGAGTATGGCCAGGGTGGACTTGCCCGAACCGACGGGACCGACGAGGAGAATGATGCGCTTGCGGGTGTCCAGGCCTCTGGCCGCGGCCGCGACCACATCGACGAAAGCCGCCACGGAGCGGTCGATACCGAAGAGATGGTCCCGGAAGAAGTTGTACGTGCGCATGTTGGGTTCCCGGCCCGTCTCGCAACCCGCCGCCTCGATCATGGCGAACAGCCGTGCGTGGGCCGGGCAAGCCACCTTCGGGTTCTTTTTCACTATCTCCAGGTAGGCGGCGAAGTCGCCTTCCCATTTGACCCGGTCCCAACGATCCAGGTAGGCCGCGATCTTTTCCGTGAGCATGACAGACCCCCTCCTTAACCACTTCTTGGCGCCGGGCCTAGTGGTTGCCCATGTGACTCCACAGCAGCTTGAGCCGGGAGTCGATCCGGCAGTGCAACTCGACCCGGTGACCCCAGAGGTCCTGACAGTAGTTCAGGGTTTCCCGGGCGTACTTCTCGTCCATGTCCTCCCCGCCCACCTGGGAAAGGACGAGGGTTCCCTGGTTGGGCACCTCCCGGCAGACCTCTATGACGGGATGGGGCGGCCGGGCGTACTGGTCGGCCAGATAGTCGCGCACCCGGCGCCAGTCCTTTTCGGCCACCTCCCACTGTTCGTGCGAGGAGAACTCTTTCCTGACCCACTTGTAGACGTCCAGTTCCTCCACCATCGACTCGGTCAGATAATTGCGGATCAAGGATGAATCGCTTTCCTCCGTGGCGATCCTGACCACTTCGGCGGTGCCTCTTTCCTTTTCCACCATCTCGAGCATGCGGGCTCCGAAGAAATAGGGGTTGATCCCCAGAGTGTACGGGACGGTTACGGAGGCGTGGGTTAGGGCCGCCTCCACCCTTTCGTCCTGGTCCAGGTCGAGCAGGTCGAGGATCTTCTGGTGGGTCCACACGGCGAAACCCTCGTGCAGGAGGCGGGTACGGTAAAAGGGCTGGACGTAGATACCTTCCTGGCGAATGACCGAAAGGACGTCCCGCTGATAGTCGAGCAGTTGCGGCGAGTACCGCACGATGTATCCCAAGAGGTCCCGGGTGGGCCGGGGGAGGCGGTTCAGGGCGCCCGGCCGGATCTTTTCCTTCTTTTCCCGCGCCGTTTTTTCCCTTTCCGTCAGGGTACGCTTGCCCAGAACCACGTCGAGGTCGAAGAGATCGTCGTAGGCCGTCCTGTTCTCCGCCGGCCTTTTTTCCACCACCGGCTCGTGTTCCTCGCCGGCCGAATGAGGGGCGAGGGCCAGACCGCGCGTGATCAGTTCCTCGATGGCCGGGAAACCGTAGACCTGTTCATATTCGGCGAAGCGGGCGCTGGCGGCGGCCATGTAGCTGGGCATATCCTTGCGGGTATCCTTCCAGAACTCGTTGCAGCGGAAGATGTGGGAATGGCCCATCACGTGCGCCATGACCAGGGCTTTTTGCACGTCGTTGTTGTTTTCCAGAATGTAGGCGTAAGCCGGGTCGGAGTTGACCACCAACTCGTAAATCCGGCCTTCGCCGTGTTCGTACCGGGTCTTTTGGATCCAGTAGTTGCGTCCGAAGGTCCAGTGATGGTAATGGTTGGGTAAACCGTAAGCCGCCACCTCGTAGAGGACGTGGTAGGGCACGGTCTCGAAGTGGACGGGATGCGGCGACAGACCCAGAGACACCGCGGCGTCCCAGATTTCCCCGGCCAACCGGTCCATGTTCCGCACTATCCCACCCCGGTTCCTTTAAGTTCGTCGGACAGCAGTTTCTTGATGGCTTCCCAGACCTCGGCGGCCTGCCCCAGCTTCACCGCGGCGTACCGGTTGGAGTCCTTGAGCAGTTCCTTGTAGGCGCGGGAGAGGCGGGACAGGAGATAGTAGTTGCTGTCGTTGGGCTCTATCTCGACGTAACCGAAACGATTGAATATGCTTATCATGCCGGACAGCGCGCGCGCCGCCTCCGCGCACTCGAAGTCCTCGCCGTCCGAGAACTGGAGGGCGTAGATGTTCCACAGGTCGAGGGGATAGCGCTCGCCCTGGATGGTTTGGGTCAGGCGCAACGCGGACAGGCACTTGGTGCCGCCGCCCCGCCCCTGGTGGAAAAACCGGTCTTCGTCAACCTCGAAGGCTTCGGTGTCGTAGGTGATGAAAACGATCTCGGCCCGGTCGTAACGACGGCGGATGAACCGGACGATCCAGAAAGCTATGGCCCGGGTCAGGAAGCGCTCCGTCTCGCCCATGGACCCGGAAACGTCGCGTAACAGAAAGATGACGGCGTTCGACACTTCCCTGCTCCTGGGGCGCCAGGTGCGGTAGCGCAGGTCGTTGGAGTCCAGGGAAAAGTCCCCTGTGGCCAGGGCGCCCCTTTTGATCGTCTCCTTCAGGGTAGCCTTCTTGTCCAGGTTGCTCAGTTGACCCTTGCGGCTGCGGTCGCTGAACTCGGTGTCCTGGTCCACCACCTGCGATTTCTTGGTCAAATCGAGGTTGGGCAGAGTCAGTTCCTCGAAAAGGTATTCGGCCAGGGTATCCACGTCGATTTCCACCATGTACTCGAAATCGCGGTGCTCCTCACCCGGTCCGCGCCCGTCGCCTCCCTTGGGGCGTTGCGCGATGACGTCGCCCTGACGGCTGCCCCCATGGCCCTGGCCCGCCCCCTCCCGGCCCTGGTTCTTCGCGTCGTAGCGGAAACGGTACTCATCCAGGTAGCGGATGGGCACCGTAACTTTCCTCTTGCCGTCGGAAGTGATGATGTTTTCGTTGGCGACCAGTTCCTTCAGGTTTTCCTTGATAACGTGTCTGATCTTTTCCAGGTGGCGCTCCTGGTCCCGGTTGCCTTTTTGCTGGATATCGTAAAATCCCGGATCCGGCTCGACGGTATTCATTTTTCCCGACCTCCTCGTCCGGCCGGCCCGCCGGAAAAAAAACGGTCTTCCTTCCAGTATATAGCCGGGCTTGGGCGGATAACACCGCTTCCCCGGAAAAAGTGCCGTCGCGCGCGGGGAAAAATCCGGTCGGCCGGGAGCGGGCGGGGCGTATACTAGAAAGGACCGACCGACGCTCCGGCCGGCTCTGTACAGGAATTATCTGTCATGGTATAATCAGGGTTGGCCGACCGGCATCGAAGGGGATGACAGACTTGCGCCTGCAAAAGTTCCTGGCGCGCTCCGGCGTGGCCTCGCGGCGCCGTGCCGAGGACTTGATCCGGCGGGGCGAGGTGAGGGTGAACGGGGTTGCCGTAACTGTCCCGGGCACCGGTGTAGATCCGCAACGGGACCGGGTCGAGGTGGGAGGCCGTGTTGTGGGTCCGGCGGGGCCGAAGGTGTACCTGGCCCTTCACAAGCCCAGGGGCGTATTGTGCACGGTGTCGGACCCCTTCCGGCGCCCGACGGTTATCGATCTCGTGAACGTCGCGGTGCCGGGCCTCTTTCCGGTGGGCCGGCTGGACTACGACAGCGAGGGCCTGCTGCTTCTGACCAACGACGGCGACCTGGCCTGGGCGGTTACCCATCCCTCGCATCTTGTGCCCAAGACCTACCTGGTGACGGTAACCGGGCGGCCGGACGCCGGCGTCCTGCGTCAACTCGCCGGAGGCGTCGTCCTGTCCGACGGGGTGACCGCGCCGGCACGGGTGCGTCTGGTGGAGGCAACCAGTGCCGACGCCGTGGTCGAGATGACCATTCACGAAGGGAAAAAGCGCCAGATCCGGCGGATGTGTGCGTTGCTCGGACACCCGGTCCGGCGCCTTTTGCGGGTGAGCATCGGACCCGTGCGTCTGGGAGGGCTGGCGCCGGGTGAATACCGGCACCTGGGGGAGAGGGAACGGGCGGAACTGTTGGCTCTGGTGCAGCCGCTCATGCGGGAGAGAGGGGATGGATGAATCTTGCGCGCCGTGACGACCAACGTGTGGAGCAAGCTGCGCGTGGATGGTGGCCGTGTTTTTTCCCGGGTGGTCGTCGAGACGACCCGTCCCGTGCCCTGGCGCATCGCCACCAGCGGCCGGGAGCGGATCGAACTGCGGTTCGATTGCGGCACCGCCCTGGCCTGCGGCGTCATCCCCGTCCACGACGGACTGCTGGAGGAGATCCGGATCGCCGGGGAGCCCGACGCCGGCGTGGCATTGTCACTGGATCATCCGGCCGCCCACTTCGTGCGCGAGGAGGAAGGCCTACCCCACCGGGTCATCGTGGACATCGACAGGGAATCTCTGACACACCTGCTGACCGGACGGCGGATCGCCCTGGACCCCGGCCACGGGGGAGAGGACGCCGGCCACAAGGGACCGGTCAATCTTCTGGAGAAGGACGTGGTCCTGGCTATAGCCGGGGACCTCGGCCGGCTTTTGACCGCGGCGGGAGCGGAGGTGCTCTTCACGCGCCGCACGGATTTCCACGTGACATGGCCCCGGCGGGCCGAACTGGCCGCGGCGGCCGGTCTTTACATAGGGAT
>Ga0078972_1015972_pt1 | contig 11286 bp, 8 predicted proteins | sample YelNatPaOPGAMG01_FD_67568 | JGI IMG/M metagenome (GOLD analysis project Ga0078972, IMG submission 67568) | Hot spring thermophilic microbial communities from Obsidian Pool, Yellowstone National Park, USA - OP-RAMG-01 (SPADES assembly) (version 2) | ecosystem: Environmental > Aquatic > Thermal...
CATAAGCCTGACGGCTGGCGCGTACAGTTTCTTCCATGTGAACCATATCGTATTCCGGTTGAAGATAACCCTGACGGGCACCGACTGCGAGCCCCAGTCCTTTGATCAGGACATAATCATCACGAAAACTCTTCGCCAGGTCTGCCCGGCACAGGATCGCCGCTGCTGCTCCATCGCTGACCCCGCAGGCATCGTATAAGCCCAGCGGCCAGGCTACCATCGGTGCATTGATCGCCTGCTCTTCCGTGATTTCGCGCTGAAAATGAGCCCTCGGATTTAATGTACCGTTATGATGATTTTTCACGGAAATTTTTGCCAGCGTCCGCTTCAACTCTTCATACGTCAGACCGTAACGATGCATATACCGGGTTGCCATCCTGGCAAAGAACATGGCAGCAGACATTCCCCACTCCAGAGTACCGTTACCACCGGCTCCCGTTACTGTGCCGAGTCCACCGGTTCCCTGGTCCTTCAATTTCTCAACCCCGATTGCCAGCACAATATCATAAACACCGGACGCCACCCCAAAACAGGCGTTCCTCAGGGCTTCAGTTGCAGTGGCACAAAGATTCTCTACCCGCGTAACCGGTATATAATCGAATTTCAGGGCAGTTGCACAGGGTTCGGCGGTATTGATCCGCGTTGAGCCAAACCAGACCGCCTGGATATCCTTCGGCTCGATACCCGCGTCCTGATAAGCTTCATAAGCGGCATCTACCAGCATGTCCTCGGCGCTCTTCTCCCAGTTTTCACCGAATTTGGTGCAACCCATGCCAATGATGGCTACCTTGTCCTTAATACTCTCCATTGTCTATTTCACCTCTCCTGTCAACCAGCTATCTCTTGAAGGCATACAGCGCCAGAAGTAATTGTGGATCCCTCCACCCACTCCAAGCGTCCGAAAGCTCATTTCAACTTCCATGCCAATCTTAATCTGCCGGATATCCATATCGGTCATACCGAAAATAGCCCTTCCTCCTCCCTCGAAATCCACCATGGTATCCACCATCGGACGGGCAAACGCCGGAATGTCCGCACCGTATTTCAGAGTATAGGTGAAAACCCTGCCCTTTTTATCTGCGAACCGGAAATTTTCGAAATTATCTCTGGACTGGCATCTGGTGCATACCCTCTGGGGAGGATACTGTACCGTTCCGCAGGTGCGGCATTTGACGCCGTACAGGCGATAAATACTATCCCGTTCACGGTGAATCACCGATGCCGAAGCTCCAAAAGGTCCTTCCGGATCCGAAACCACGAATTCGCGAAAAGCAAGGTACTCATCAATGCTCGACATGAGCATTTTGGAAGCCAGATGCCGCCTGATCCCGCGCCTGCCGGAGACCTGGCGAATCCTATCGGTTACCCTGAAAAGCAGGACATCTGCTCCATCACCGTAACTGGCTACCAGGATTCTCTGTCCCGGAGAAGCCTCTTCAAGGGCGGCAACCAGAAGCATCGGGCTGAAAGCACAGCCAGTATCGCCCAGCTTATCGAAGAGAGGTGATTGTACCTGAGATGGCTGTAAACCCAGCCTGAGAGTTATTTCGCGGTGGCGTCGGGCATCCGGAGCAGCGAAAACCGCCTTGTCTATATCCTTGATGGAAAGATTGTGATTGGCCAGGAATTTTTGCACTGCTTCCGGCAAAATTTTAAGATAACCTTCTTCATAAACAAAACGATCTTCCCAGGTACGGATATAACGGGCTCGTTCAGCCCGCCAAACATCCAGCAACTCATTGGCAAGGGAGTAAGTTCCTTCCAGGGTTGCAATTAAATCGGTATTGCCGATCAAGAAAGCCGCTGCCCCATCTCCCAGCCCAAAATCGTGCCCACTGCGTGGCTGCCCCAATCTCAAATCAGCGGCAGTTACCAGAATCTCCTTTGCTGACCCCGCGGCAACCGAATCACAGGCTAATCTGAGAGCAATTGTACCCGCCCGCAGGGAATCGCCGATATCCATGGTCAGTATCTCCGGTGATAGATCTACTGCCCAAGCGGCAGTGGTCGCCGCCAGCTTTTCCCTGTAAGGAGGTGTGTTTGAGGCAAAATACAGACCGCTGATCCTCCGCCGGTCGCCCCCCTGCAAACAATCTTCAGCAGCAGCTACCGCCATGGTCAGGCTATCTTCATCCCAGTTTGCCACGGCTTTTTCCGCCGGTAAATTCCATCCCCTTGAACCGGGTCCCAGCCTGCGCAAAGGCACATATGCTCCGTATGAGATGATACCCGCCGTCATTTCTGCTCCTTTTATGTCACATTCATCCGCAACCGGTAGTTACCTGAAGAACAAAATCATCACCATTGTCAGAATAATAAGAAGACAACTGCCGGACTTCAGAGTGGATTTTCACATCACCAGCTATTAAAACGCTCTTGCAGTGAAGTATATGTATCTATTACGATTTTGTCAACGCATGGACAAATTTAGCCCCTTTATAAACCTTTTGTTTGCCGGTTCGATTGACTTCCTGAGACAATCATATTATTATCAGGATGATAATATGGCGAAAACGATCAAAGAGATCAATGAAAAAATACGGCAGGGTAAAGCAGTAGTAGTTAATGCCGTAGAAATAATTGATATCGTCAGGGAAGAAGGACTGAAGAAAGCCGCTGAAAAGGTCGATGTGGTGACCACCGGTACCTTTGGGCCGATGTGTTCTTCCGGGGCATACTTCAATATCGGGCATTCCAAACCACGCATCAAGCTGGGAGGAGGCAAAGCCTATCTGAACGACGTACCGGCTTACGCAGCTTTCGCCGCTGCCGATCTCTTTATCGGCGCCAATGCCTTACCCGATGATGACCCCCGAAATCGCAGTCATCCGGGAGATTTTAATTACGGCGGCGGTCATGTTATCGAGGAGCTGGTTGCCGGACATGATATCCGGCTGGTGGCGACGGCTTACGGAACTGATTGCTATCCGCGCAAAAAGCTGGAAACCTGGATCAATATTAAAGATCTGAATGAAGCGGTCCTTTTTAATATGCGCAACGCCTACCAGAATTATAATGTGGCGGTTAACCTTTCAGATAGAACCATTTATACTTACATGGGAGTACTGAAACCCAGAATGGGAAATGCCGGGTACTCCAGTGCCGGAGAACTCTCCCCGCTCCTGAACGATCCTTATTACAAAACGATAGGGATTGGCACGCGCATATTTCTGGGTGGGGGAACAGGCTACATCGCCTGGCACGGCACGCAGCATAACCCTTGCGTGCCGAGACTGCCAAACGGCACTCCAAGAGGAGGAGCCGGCACCCTGGCAGTCATCGGGGACCTCAAACAGATGAGCCCCCGCTATCTGGTCGGTACCAGCATGCTGGGTTACGGCTGTACGCTAACCGTGGGTATAGGTGTGCCGATTCCCATTCTCAACGAGGAGATTTTACAGTACACCGCGGTTAGTGATGCAGAAATCTTTGCACCGGTAGTAGATTATTCGACAACGTACCCAAACCGTGAATCCGGGATTCTGGGAGAAGTCAGTTACGCGGAACTGAGAAGTGGCAGAATCAGGATCCAGGGCAAGGAGGTACCGACTGCCTCGCTTTCCAGTTATCCCCGGGCATTGGAAATCGCCAATTTACTGAAAGAATGGATTCAAAGCGGGAAATTCTTTTTGACCGAACCGGTAGCGCCCCTGCCGGGAGTTGAATCAGGGATTGTATTCAAGCCGCTGAATGAACGATCAATTACCGATTAGCAGGAGTCCTGAGAGGCAGATGTCCGAGAACAATAAATCTTCAAAACGAATCGTAGCCCGCAAAATTGTTTTGCATTTTCCCCGGCGCATGGTGGAGGAACCCATCCTCTTCCATCTCACCAAAGATTACGACCTTGAGTTTAATATTCTTAAAGCCTCCATCACGCCTGAAGCAGAGGGGTTGATGGTGGTCGAATTGAAGGGTGACCAGCATAACTATGATCAGGGGATTCAGTATTTAATAGAGCGTGGAGTGCGCATCCAGTCACTTAGCCAGAATGTCACCCGCAATGAAGAGAGATGCACTTCTTGCGGAGCCTGTGTAACAATTTGTCCGGCAGGAGCGTTTGAAGTAGAGCCGGTTACCCGGATAGTTAAATTCAACGATGCCAAATGTATCGCCTGCGGACTATGCATTAAAGCCTGCCCTCCCAGAGCTATGGAATTGCATTTTTAAGCATGTATCAGCCCAGAATATACCGCAACTGGGTCGGAGCACGCGACCTCATAACTTACCGGGTGATAGTAGAGGAATCAGATTGCCTGATCAGCACCAGGGTTCCTCTGGAGAACAAGGCACGCAGGGCAATTGTTAAATACCGGGAAATCCTGAAGAAATATATTGCCACCCATCCCTTATTTCTCACTTCCCTTGAACCGGTCACGGTCGAAACAGATTCTCCTGAAATTGTTAAAGCGATGGCGGCTGCCGGAGAAATGGCTAACGTTGGCCCCATGGCGGCTGTAGCCGGTGCGATTGCATTTTTTACCGGGAAGGAACTGCGTAATTTCTCACCGGAAGTAATAATTGAGAATGGCGGAGATATCTATCTGGCAAGCCAGAAAACCCGTCTGGCAGGCATCTATGCCGGCAATTCACCCTTCACGGGGAAAATCGGGCTGGAAATTGAGGGAAAGGATACACCCCTCGGCATCAGTACTTCCTCTGGAACGGTAGGACATTCACTGAGTTTCGGTAAGGCGGACGCGGTGGTAATCATAGCGGATGACGCCATTATCTCCGATGCCGTTGCCACTGCCATCGGTAACCTGGTTTTAAGTGTTGCAGATATCCCCGTAGCTCTTGAAAAGGTAAAAGAACTACCGGGTGTCAGGGGCGCTGTGATTATCAAGGGAGAAGAGATCGGAGTTTGGGGTAAAATCAAGCTCATCCGCACTGAAGCGCAGCCTTAAACTGGAAATTTCCAAACAAAGTTTCTTTTTTAAATGTCCTGTATTTCGTATCTAACTCTTCAAATATTTCTGCATATTTTCTTTGCGTCTATTAATTTGACATTTAATTGAAATAATGTTATACCAATTCTAATAAAGACCAAATCTTATATGATGCTTTAATACGATTGTCTTTCGTTCGCGAAGATTTATAAGCTGACCACCTGAATCTTTCAAAAGGAGGTGCGGCAGTGTTCAGCAGAAATGGTATCTATTACCACGAGCTCTACAATCTGGTTGCCACATTGAATTCCTCCCGTTCTCCCGCAAATATTATTCAATCCATCGTCGAAGGCGTTGCCAGAGCGATGAAAGCCAAAGGGTGTTCGCTGATGTTACTCACCCCGGACAGACAGATCCTGCTCCATACCGCCGCTTACGGGCTTAGTGACTGGTTCGTCAGAAAAGGCCCGGTCAAAGTGGATAAGAGCATGGAGTACACCCTGCAGGGCAACGCACTGGCTGTGCTTGACGCTACCTCAGATGAGCGGGTCCAGTTCCGCCGGCAGTTAAGACAGGAAGGAATCGCTTCTGTGCTCAGCGTACCTGTTACCTTACGGGATGAAGTGATCGGTGTCATGCGCATTTATACAGCCATTCCTTACCAGTTTACCGAAGCAGATATCCTGTTTGCCAGAATGGCCGCCGGCTTCGGCGCTATTGCGCTGGAAGCCGCACGCTTCTATCAAACCCTGCAGAAAGATTATGAAGAATTCAGAAAAGATATTCTGCACTGGAGAGCAGAACTGGGAGATGAATGGCTGATCGAACCAGCAGTTGAGCCTGTCAAAGAAATTCCGGTTAAGATCCCCTCTGGCGGTTAAACAGGCAATTTTATATCCTGAAAAAGGTATCTAGGCACAGGGCTAAAAACAGCAGGCCCAGATAAGGAAAAGCCGAAAGACGGTAGAGGTGCCAGGCAGACCTGGAACGGCCTGTGATTAACATCCGACAGCTCGTATAGACAATACAGACGCCGAGAAGATTGGCAGCAATCAAATATATCATGCCTGAATCTCTGGTATAATAAAGACCGAGTGAGATCCCGTAAAGCAGCAGGCTGGCTGCCAGCAGAATCAGGCTAACTCGTTTGAAACTCTCATTTAGCGGGAAATAATTTAACCCCGCCGCCCGGTAATCCTCCCGGTAGAAGGTCATGATACTCCAGATATGCGAGGGCAACCACAGGGAGATTAAAGCACATAACAGCCAGAGCTCCAAAGGAAAACTCCGGTTAACCGCCAGCCAGCCCATCAGAATCGGGGCACAACTGGCAATCGCGCCCTGAGGAAAAACACAGGTAGCCCGCTTGCGCCATATCACCGCAGCCAGTGTTCCGAGCAGGTCGGCAGCAAATACAAAAGGATGCAGCATCCACGCTATTCCAAGCCCCAGAATAGATAAGGAAGCACTGAAAGCCAAAGCCTTCTCAGGGGGATCAATAATGCCCGCTGCCAGCGGTCTATGGCATGTACGGGCCATTCGTGCATCAATCTTACGATCGAGGTAGTTGGTGATTCCATTGGCTCCCGCACTGGCAATTATGAGCGTTACCAGGATAAAAAGGTAATTTAAGTAAGAGCCTTGACCCTGATCCGCCAGAATTGCGCAAACTAACCCGATAAAGGCGAGCAGGGAAGTCTCCCGGGGTTTAAGCACCCTAATGTATTCAATCAATCCACCCCGTCTGTTTTCACCAGCAACCTTTTCCGTTAGATGCACTGTATCACTCACAGTTAAAGCTGTTCACCATTCTCCGGAGGATATCCAAGCGGTTTTAATTCATTTAGATAAGATTGCAATATCACCGCTGCTGCAGCAGCATCATCCTGTATTTTCGCCTTTCTTGCGTATTTCTTGCCGGAAGCTTCTTCCATCAACTGCCTGGCAGTGACGGTGGTTAACCTCTCGTCCCGGTATTCTACCGGCACTGGAGAACCTTTTTTCAGCAACTCCGCGAAATTCTGTACCTTGCTCGCCTGAGGACCAACCGTACCATCCATGGAGAAAGGGATTCCCACGATGATAATCTGTGCCTGATATTGCTTAACCAGATCAAGAATAGCCGCAACATCTGTCGCGGGGTCTCTGCGTTTGATGATCGTCAGGGGACTGGCGACCAGTCCGAGAACATCACTGATCGCGACTCCGATTCTTCTATCACCGACATCCAGTCCCATACAGCGCATTGAACCATACCTGCATGTATATGATATTATGTTAATTACAATCGATCAGGAAGGCTGCAGATTATTTTCTTTTCCCCGGTCGATAGTCAACATCTCACCTTTCGGTTAAGTATCTCAAAGAATAAAGTTATTTAATCAGAGAATAAACCAGCTTAAGAGCTTCATCAACTTTCGTTTTGTCTTTACCACCTGCCTGTGCCATGCCAGGTCTGCCGCCACCACCTCCCCCCGTGATCTGAGCAACCCTCTTAACTATTTCACCTGCATGATATCCCCGCTGCACCAGATCGGAAGACACTTCGGCAATAAAGGCAGGCTTATCCTCGTATACCGTCCCCAGCACAACAATGCCACTGCCCAGTTTCTCCCTGATCACATCCGCCATTTCTCTCAAAGACTCCATTCGCATTGAATCCACCCTGGCAGAGAGAACCCTGATGCCATTGACCTCCTGCACACGATTCAGCAGACCTTCCGCGATCCTGCGTGACAACTCTTTTTCCAGTGCAAAGCGTTTTTTCCGTTCTTCCTCCAGTTCACCGAGCAGGGACATCGCTTTCTCATAGGCTGAGGATGGGGAAGTTCCCAGTACCTGAGCAATCCTAGTCAAATTCGAGAAATTGTGTTCTACATAGGTCTCGGCGCCCCTGCCGGTTACCGCCACGATCCTGCGTAACCCTGAGCCGATGCTGCTCTCAGAGACAATCTGGAAAAAGCCGATCTGTCCGGTTGCAGTGACATGCGTCCCACCGCAAAGTTCCGAACTGACTGCCGGAATGCCGATTTTAATCACCCTGACAATATCTCCATACTTCTCATCGAAAAGTGCCATGGCTCCCTCACTGACCGCCTGCCTGTACGCCATCTGCTCGGCATTTACGATCAGGTTGTCCCTGATTTTTTCATTGACAATGCGCTGAACCTGCAGGATTTCCTCCTGAGTCATGGCGGTTAAATGCGAGAAATCGAAACGGAATTCATACGGACCAACCATCGAGCCACGTTGCTGGACATGGGTACCCAGCACCTGCCGCAGGGCATACTGTAAAAGATGGGTGGCGGTGTGATTGCGGGCGATATCCTGTCTTCTCTGCACATCTATCCCGGCTTCAACTTCATTACCCACCGCCAGTTGTCCGCTCTGAACCTTTCCGTGGTGTAAAATGTAATCACTGATACGGGTGGTATTGGTCACCTCAAACTTCCCCAGCGCATTACTTATGGTACCGGTGTCTCCTACCTGTCCACCCATTTCCCCGTAGAAGGGGGTGGCGTCCAGAATAATCACCGCTTCCTGCCCAGCAGAAACAAGATCAACCGGCTGATTATTCACCAGGATATCCAGTATTTTAGCCGTAGATTTATAATGGTGATATCCTGTAAATTCGGTTGCCTGTATGCCCGGTCTGATCTGATATTTGCCGAGCGACTTATCAATATCAAACCTGTTTGTAGCCCGGGCACGCTCACGCTGGCGTTCCATTTCCCGCTCAAACCCCTCCATATCCACAGCCAATCCAGCTTTCGCAGCAATTTCCCGCGTCAGTTCGACCGGGAAACCATAGGTGTCATAAAGCTTGAAGACCTGGTCGCCCGGGATCTTATTGCGTACCAGGCTGGCAGAATCAGCGATCAGATTGTCGAGCAGTGTAAGCCCGGTATTGAGTGTTTCATGGAAACGGGATTCCTCCAGCTCTGCCACCTTTAAGACAACTTCCCTTCTCTGTTCCAGCTCAGGATAAACGTGTTTCATCCTTTTAATCGCGGCTAGACACATATCGGCCAGAAACAGCCGGTCCAGCCCCAGCCGTTTGCCGAACAGGGCTGCACGGCGTATCAGCCGGCGCAGGACATAGCCGCGTCCTTCGTTGGCTGGCATTACCCCATCTGCGATCAGAAAAGCCACAGCCCGGCTGTGTTCAACAACGACGCGCATGGCATGATCAGTCTGTTCGTTTTCACCGTATTTTTTACCGGCAATTCGGGAGATTTCTTTTAGCAGTGGAACAAAAAGATCCGTATCATAAACAGTGGTTTTACCCTGAACCACCGCGGCAATCCGCTCCAATCCCATGCCTGTATCTATATTTGGTCTTGGCAGTGGTGTCCTCACGCCAGACTCATCCTGATTATACTGAGTAAAAACCAGGTTCCAGATTTCCACAAAGCGCCCGCAGCCACAGCCCGGCCCGCAGTCCAGTCTGCCGCATCCAGTGCCTTCTCCAAAATCATAATGTAATTCACTGCACGGACCGCAGGGTCCTGCACTACCAGCCGGGCCCCAGAAATTATCTTTTTCTCCAAAGCGGATTATCCTCTCCCGTGGTATACCCACCACCTTCTCCCAGATGCTAGCTGATTCATCATCATCAATATACACTGTTATCCATAGCTTTTCCGGGGACAGCTTTAACCAGCCGGTAACATATTCCCATGCCCAGGTAATGGCTTCCTTTTTAAAGTAATCTCCCACACTGAAGTTACCCAGCATTTCAAAAAAGGTCAGATGCCGGGTATCTCCAACTGACTCAATATCAGATGTGCGGAAACACTTCTGGCAAGAAGCCAGCCGCGGATTTGGGGGTGTCTCCAGTCCCAGGTAATAAGGTTTAATCTGTACCATGCCGGCACTGGTAAAGAGCAAGGTTGGATCATTATACGGCACCAACGATGAACTGGGTATAACTGTATGTCCTTTTCCCTCAAAAAATTTTAAGAATGAACTGCGAATCTGATCGGTATCCACAATCGCTCCTTATTATGTTACGTGAAATATATAATACGATTTTAGAGAATGGTATCGGGAGTGTCAATTTCAGAGCTTCACTGGCAGTCAGGTAATAATAACGGTTGATCGATGATTTATACCTGTATCTTCTTCATCCATCTCGAAGATCTCCAGGCTTACCTCCTTTGAAGAACAGGTTAACTATGAAGGCGATAAAGATTATTCCCAGGGCAATGAGAAAAATCAGGGAAATTGCCGACCCAAGGGATTCTCGCAGGGTAACCAGTACTTTTTCAAACAGACCGGTTCCCTCCGGCCCCATGCCATCGAACAGATCTTTCAATCTCATTTGCGCTCCAGGATTAACCAGAACCTGCGGATTATTCACCAGAGCTGCCAGTTGATCAGGAGGCATGACAGCTTTGATCTCGGGGGAGACTCCGGTTAAAAAAGCTGAGCTGAAACGGTTCGCCATCACCGAACCAAACACGGCGATACCCAGTGTGCTGCCGATGGAACGGAAAAACAGCGAGGCTGAAGTTGCGACGCCGAGCACTTTGTTTGGAACTGAATTCTGCACAGCCAGAGTATAACTGGGCATCAAAATTCCCTGGCCAAAACCGGTAAAGGCGATATTCATGACAGCGATGCCGTAGCTGGTATTGGGTGTCATACGCGAAAGCAGGGCCAGCCCCGTACCGGTCAGGATAATACCGATTGCTCCCTGCAACTTGTAATGACCGCCGGTGCGGGAAAGTATCTGCCCGGATACGATACTACCGATCACGGTCCCCAGCATCATGGGAGTCAAAAAACTACCGCTGGCAGTTGCCGTAGCACCCATCACCCCCTGAAAGAAAAGCGGCACAAAAGTAATTACACCAAAGGTACTGATACCGGTAATAAAAGTGATCACCAGCGAAACAGTAACCACCCGGTTTTTAAATAATGAGAAGGGGATGATCGGTTCCTGCCCCTTGCCTTCGATATAAAGAAAAATTCCCAGCATAATCAGAGAAAAGGCAAATATGCCGATGATCTGCGCAGAACCCCACGGATATTCCACCCCTCCCCAGGAAAGAGCCATCATGGCAGGCATAACCGCCAGCACGAGCGTAACCACACCCCAGTAATCTACTTTATGCTTAAGGTGCGGCGGACGCAAATTGGGGAAAAAGCGTAAAAACATTGCTATCACGAAGACGCCAAGAGGTACATTAATAAAGAAAACCCAGTGCCAGGAAAGGGTATCTGTAATAAAACCTCCCAGGGTCGGGCCGATAACCGAGGAAATGCCAAACATGGCACTCAATAACCCGCTGTATTTCCCGCGTTCATCTGGAGGAAAGATATCACCAATTACAGTAAAAGCGTTGGTCATCATAACGCCAGCACCCAGCCCCTGAATACCCCGGAAGATAAT
>Ga0078972_1015973_pt1 | contig 11286 bp, 11 predicted proteins | sample YelNatPaOPGAMG01_FD_67568 | JGI IMG/M metagenome (GOLD analysis project Ga0078972, IMG submission 67568) | Hot spring thermophilic microbial communities from Obsidian Pool, Yellowstone National Park, USA - OP-RAMG-01 (SPADES assembly) (version 2) | ecosystem: Environmental > Aquatic > Thermal...
ACCACGAAACAAAAGGATGCTGTGATGGTTTGGAAGTGCAGGGCCTCAACCGGAACCAGGGTGCCGAAAGCTCCCTCGCTTACTGGATTTCCCATCTGACGGTACTGGCAGCTCAGGAAAAGGAACACCTGTATGTGCGGAAATAATCACTTATAACTACCCGCTGAACAATCAATACCTGAACTTCCGGAGTTCTGGGTAAACAACTGTGTCCTGATTAACTTTAGCTGTTTATGATCTGGTAGACTTGAATTATTCTATCGATTGGCAAGCCTTTCAACAGCAAGCAAAGTCCACATTGTTAGGCTTTCTGCGTTAACAGGCATTCTTTCAGGCTTAACAGGCTTTTTATGGCTCCGGATTACGCTAAAAAAACCGGTTGCTAGCTGATCAGAAATTCGCTCAGCACCTTTTTGAGCAGGTGTTTGGGAGTTACTCCCGATTGCCGCCAAAGCACCTGCCCGTTGCGGAACAATATGAGGGTTGGTACGCCCTGTATCTGGTAACGTTGTGCTATCAGGGGATTTTTATCCACGTCAATTTTGATTACCCGTATGCGGCCATTCTCTTCCCTTGCCAGTTCCTGCAGCACAGGCGACTGAATTTTGCAGGGCTGGCACCATTCGGCATAAAAATCAACCAGCACAGGCACATCAGAATTGATAAGCTGTTCAAAATTTCCTTTCATATCAATTTCCTCCCTGAAAATAAATTAAAACAGGGTCTGCCGGAACTAACCCCGGCAGACCCTGTAATTTTATGCAATAGCCTTTTTTTCCTCCTCATTCTGGGCTGACCGGAAAACAATTTTCCTGTCAGCAACATCGAGTACTACATGCGATCCGGGCTGAATTTTATCTTCCAGCATCGCCAGAGCAAATTCATCCATAAGTTTCTTCTGAATGAGCCGTTTCAGCGGCCTTGCCCCGAACTGCGGATCATATCCTTCGGTTTTCAGAAACTCAATGCAAGCCGGTGTCGCATGGAAGGTAATTTCCTGCCGTGCCAGAACTTTAGCCAGATTGCGAAGCTGAATGTACACAATCCCTTCAATATCATCCTTGCTCAAAGGCCTGAACATGATGAGTTCATCAATACGGTTCAGAAACTCAGGACGAAGGCTCCGCTTAAGGAGTTCGAATACCTGATTGCGGGTACGTTCATACACTTCCTCCAGATTGCTTTCCCTGGCATGTTCAAAATTGTCCCGTATCAGGTCTGACCCGATATTGGAGGTCATAATAATGATCGTGTTCTTGAAATTGGCAACACGACCCTTGTTATCGGTGAGCCGGCCGTCTTCCAGCACCTGAAGAAGAATGTTGAACGTATCGGGGTGCGCCTTTTCAATCTCGTCCAGCAGGATAACGGAATATGGTTTGCGGCGCACGGCTTCGGTAAGCTGTCCGCCTTCTTCGTATCCCACATATCCCGGAGGAGCACCCACAAGACGTGATACGGCATGCCGCTCCTGGTACTCGCTCATATCAATGCGGGTCATCAGGCTTTCGTCGTTAAACAGATACTCGGCCAGCGCCCTGGCAAGTTCGGTTTTTCCTACGCCGGTTGTTCCCATGAACAGGAACGAACCAATTGGGCGATGCACATCAGCCAGTCCGGTACGACTCCGCCTGATAGCTGCCGCAACGGCACGAATGGCCTCATCCTGTCCCACCACACGCTTGTGCAGTTCTTCCTCAATGTGCAGAAGCTTTTCCTTCTCACTTTGCAGCATGCGGGTAACGGGAATTCCTGTCCACCGCGATACAATCTCGGCAATGTCTTCGGCCGTAATTTCTTCCCTCACCAGGCGCTTCCCTTCTTTCTCAAACTCCTGAAGCTTTGCTATGGTCTGCTTCAGGTCATTTTCCAGCCTGGGAATAACGCCGTAGCGTATTTCCGCCACCTTCCCGTAATCGCCTTCCCTTTCGGCACGTTCAGCCTGGAAACGGTAGTTCTCGAGATCCTGTTTGATCGTTTGAATGCGGGAAACAATCTTCTTTTCATCCTCCCATAACGCCATAAGCTGTTTGCGCTCTTCCTCCAGCTCAGCCAGCTGTTTTGCTACCTGTTCCAGCTTAGCCTTGTCCTTTTCCCTCTTGAAGGCTTCCCGCTCAATTTCCAGCTGCTGAATTTTACGGTCAAGCGTATCTATCTCTTCCGGTTTTGAATTCATTTCCAGCCTCAGATGAGCAGCCGCCTCATCAATCAGGTCAATGGCTTTATCAGGCAGATACCGATCGGTGATATACCGCACCGAGAGCTGAACGGCAGCGACAATAGCTTCATCGCGTATACGGATTTTATGGTAGTTTTCATACCGTTCCTTGATACCTCTGAGGATGGAAATAGCATCTTCCTCAGAAGGTTCGTCCACATAAACTTTCTGAAAGCGGCGTTCCAGAGCCTTGTCCTTTTCGAAATATTTCTGGAACTCATTGAGGGTGGTTGCACCTATGGCTCTCAGCTCGCCCCTGGCCAGAGCAGGTTTAAGAATGTTAGCGGCATCCATGGCACTTTCGCCACCTCCTCCTGCTCCCACAAGGGTGTGAATTTCATCAATGAACAGAATAATCCGTCCTTCTGACCCCACAACTTCCTTCACCACAGCCTTAAGGCGTTCTTCAAACTCGCCCTTGTATTTGGCACCGGCAATAAGAGCTCCCATATCGAGCGAATAAATCTCTTTCGATTTGAGATCTTCGGGCACATCACCCTTGACAATACGGAAGGCTATACCTTCGGCAATGGCCGTTTTACCTACGCCGGGTTCGCCCACCAGGATGGGATTGTTCTTGGTACGGCGGGCAAGAATCTGAAGTACCCGGCGTATCTCTTCGTCACGGCCAATTACAGGGTCGAGCTTCCCACTGCGCGCCCGCTCATTCAGATTGATTGCATATTTGCTGAGCGCGTTATACGTTTCTTCGGCACTATGTGATGTAACCCTGCTTCCTTTCCTTAATTCATTCAAAGCGGCTTTGACTTCCTTCTCGGTGAGTCCGGAATCCTTAAGCAAACTGGCTACCGGATCACTAACCTGCATGAGACCCAGCAAAATGTGCTCAAGGGCAACGTATTCATCGCCAAATTCCTTGATGGCACTCTGGGCCCTGGTTAAAGCATCAGCAGCAGCACGCGAAAGATACTGCTCCCCGCCGCTGACTTTCGGGTATCCCGCAATAATGCTGTCAACAGCCTTTTCAACTGCCTGCGGATTTACAGACAGTTTCTTAAAAATAAACGGAAGCACGTTTTCGTCAACGTCGAAAAGTCCTTTCAGCAAATGCCCGCACTCAATGGCCTGGTTCTGGTTCTCCATGGCCAGCTGCTGGGCATGCTGTACAGCTTCCTGCGCTTTAATGGTAAACTTATCAAGTTGCATATGTTTTTCTCCTTTATTAATTCGCCTTTTTAGTCTCAAATTAAGAGCCAGAAAGAGGAATGAAATTACAAAATATTGTTTTTCTGCATATTAAAAACGGAATAAAATATATGTGTGTCATTCTGTCTTACTGAATTAATAATATGTGCCTATTTGTCATTTACTTATAATACTATTCAGAATAAATGACTTTGAATGAGAAAATGAAAATTGTACCTTTGTACAAATAAATGGTAATACATGGAAATTAAAACCGATATCTACCTTGGTGACTGCAGGGAAAAACTGACTTTAATACCTGAAAATTCAGTAGATCTTATTGTTACCTCTCCACCCTATGCTGATCAAAGAAAAAATACATACGGGGGAATCCATCCTGATGACTATGTTAAGTGGTTTTTACCTATTTCAAAAGAATTATTACGGGTTCTTAAACCAACAGGCACATTTATATTGAATATTAAAGAAAAGGTAGTCAACGGAGAAAGAAGCACATATGTGATTGAGCTTATTCTTGAAATGCGAAAGCAAGGTTGGTTTTGGACTGAAGAATTCATCTGGCATAAGAAAAATTGCTACCCTGGAAAATGGCCAAACCGTTTCAGAGACGCATGGGAAAGACTTCTTCAATTTAACAAGTCCAAGAAATTTAATATGTATCAGGAAGCTGTAATGATTCCCATGGGTGACTGGGCAAAAACACGTCTTAAAAAACTTTCTGAAAGAGACAAAACCAGAGATAACTCGAGAGTTGGCAGTGGTTTTGGAAAAAACATTTCTAACTGGCTGGAACGCGATATGGCATATCCTACAAATGTACTGCATCTGGCAACAGAATGCAGTAACAAGAATCATAGTGCAGCTTTTCCGGAAGAACTTCCAGAATGGTTTATCAAATTATTTACCAAAGAATCAGATACGGTACTCGACCCTTTTATGGGCTCAGGTACCACTGTGATCGTAGCCAAAAGAATGAGACGTAATTCTATTGGTATTGAAATTGTTCCTGAGTATTTTGAAATGGTTCAAAAATATTTGCAACCTGTTGAATACATATTATTTGATCCCGATTCGCAATATGAGAAAACTTCATCTAGATGATATTACCAGATACGTTGAGGAAAACATTGAAACCTTTCATGAAAAACGTATAAAAAGCATTGACCAGCTTAAATTATCACAGGTTCTGAAACGCAAAAATCCATATCTGTTTAGGGCTAAAAATGTTCTTACCGCTGAACAAATTATTCGTGGCATAGTAGATGCTCATCTGTCTTCCAACGAAGAAACCATTTTCGGAGACTGGTTGGAAGGATTGGCTATATATGTGAATAACAAAGTTTACGGAGGATATAAATCAGGAATTGTTGGTATTGATCTCGAATTTAATAATGAAGGAACCCGTTATATCGTTACGATTAAATCCGGGCCAAACTGGGGTAATAGTTCTCAAATAAAGAAAATGATTGAAGATTTCAGACAAGCCAAAAAAACACTAAGAACAAGTAATTCACGATTGAACATTGTGGCTGTTAACGGTTGCTGTTATGGCATTGACAATCAACCTGATAAGGGAGACTATTTCAAGTATTGCGGTCAAAGGTTCTGGGAATTTATTTCGGGAATCGAACAACTATATATCGATATTATAAAACCTCTTGGTTATAAAGCAAGAGAAAAAAACGAAAAATACATGCAATCTTATACCCAGATGATAAACCGTTTTACGCAAGAATTTACAAATACTTTTTGTAAAAAAAGCGGAGCTATTGACTGGGACAAACTTATACAGTACAATTCAGGGAAAGCTATTGATTTTTAATTCATTTTGACAGGCTAAACTTTGCTTCTGAGAATTTCGCCTACAAGGTCATTCAGATTCACACTGGCAAAAGCAGAGGCGTAATCGCTCATGGCATAGGGAATGATGAGTTCCTCGTTGTGAACAATAGCGCCACAGGAATACACCACATTGGGCACATATCCGGTCCGCTCATTTTCAGCAGGCAGCAAAAGGGGTTCTTTAAGCCTTCCTATCACCTTCCCGGGATTTTCCAGATCCAGCAGGGAGGCGCCCAGACAGTACTTGCGCATGGGGCCAACTCCGTGTGTAATCAGCAGCCATCCCTGGGGGGTTTCAATCGGACTGCCGGCATTGCCCACCTGAACAAATTCCCATGGATAGGCGGGTTCCTGAAGAAGTTCAGCATGGCTCCAACGATACAGGTTTTTCGAAAACATGATGTAGTTGTTCTGGCCGTCAATCCGGCTCACCATGGCATATTTGCCTCCGATTTTGCGGGGAAACAATGCCAGGTTCTTGTCAATGGCATATTTGCCGTGGAGCGGGAAAATGCGGAACGTACAAAAATCTTCCGTTTCAATCAGTTTTGGCAGAATGGTAAACCCATCGTAGGCAGTATAGGTGGCATAATAGACTGTCTCACCGTTATCGTCAGTGAATTTAACAAACCGGGCATCTTCAATCCCGTTTTTTTCGTACCGCGAAATGGGGAAAATTACCCGCTCAGAAAGATCCGTGTCGAGCGAAAAACGAATCCGGGTATAAGAATCAGCCAGCCAGAGAATTTCTTCCACAGCCACCCTTTTGCTGAGCGGAAGCTGATTGCTTCCATTGATCAGAGAAAGCGTACATTCCCTGATCTGGTCATAGGTGAACTCCTCCGGAAGTTGATCGAGTACCAAAGAATATATTTCGGCCGGAACTTCCATTTCCATGAGTTTGCTCACAAACCTTTTCTTCTGATACATGTGGTCGCGCACCACTTCGGCTTCATCAACCAGAAATCCCGGTTCCTGCAAAATGATGTCGTTGTTTCTGTCAATAATGGCACGCCGGAAAACCAGGGAAGAAATATGGCCCTCACCGGTTGCACGCAGGCTGATAATTACCCGCTTCTGCCCTTCCTCCAGATTGGTCTGGTCAGGGTCTTCCACAACAGACGGATTAAAGAGCGCAGCCGACTCAATGGCATATTCCATGGTAAAGTAACACCCAATGAGCAGTTTCCGGTATTCCGACACCGTTTCGTTATGGTTAAGTTCCTGCACAAGATGCGCCACTTTCTGATAGTGTCGCATAAGGATGGTGGTTATGCTCCGGTGACGGGTGGTAAACTCGCGCAGTATCTGCCCGAGGAGGAGGCGAACCTCCTCTTCATCCATGGCGAGAATGCGGGTGATCAGTTTCCTGGCGCGCTCGTCTCCGAGATAAAAAAACCGTCCGATCACTTTCCGGTTATCGGGATACAATATTGTACCCTTGCGATGAACTGTCAGTTTCATATTATTTCCCTTTTTCAGAAGAATATGAACTCACAGCAATGACAAATGCAAAAAAAATGCAAATCTTACTTCGTAGTATTTCTTACCAAACGAATAAGAAGGAGCACAGAAAGCAACTGGGTTAAAACTGAAAACGATACCAGAACCGGAAGGGAAACATTATACAGATATCCCATAAGTGCACTTCCGCCAAACCAGAACAGACCATAGGCTGCATGAAATGTACCGAATGCAGCGCCACGGCGTTCAGGTGGCACCAGCATGGCTATCTGGGCTTTCATAACCGACTCCTGCACTCCCATGCCAATGCCCCAGAGAACCATTCCGGCGATGGCAAAGCCGATACCTCCCAGAAACACAAACGGGGCAAACAGGAGTGAGAGAACAATGGCGGGAATCAGCACCCCGATACCCCTGCGATCAAACCATCGCCCGAAAACAAGAGCCGACAAAGCATCCGTCGCCATAGCCAGCGCATACATCAGCGGAATGTACGAGTCGGCCATCATGCTTTTTGCCTTAAAATGAAACGCGATCAGCGGAAAGTCGGCATATCCGGCCGCAACCAGCACCACGGCCCCTAAATAAATCCAGTATGTGTTCCGCAATGAGCCTGTTTCAAGGGTCAGCTTTTTTACTTCCAGTTTTTCCGGGAAAGGATACAGATACCGGCTTACAATAAGAATGGCAATGGCTATAATGGCGGGTATTATCAGCAATGTATAAGCAAATGCATAGTGCTCCTGCCGATAGAAGAGAGCAGCACTCACCAGCAGGGGGCCAAGTGTTGCCCCGATCTGATCCATCGCTTCGTGCAGTCCGTATCCCCAACCTCTTCCGGTTTGCTGAGTTGCAAAAGAAAGCAGTGCATCACGCGAGGGTGTCCTTATCGCTTTGCCAACGCGCTCCAGAATCATTAATATCACGGCAATCTGCCAGTAACCTGCCAGCGCAAGCAAAGGCACAGAAAAAAGATTCAGAGCATATCCAACAAACACAATCAGCCAGTATTTCCTCGTCCGGTCAGCTATCCAACCTGATAAAAGCCGAAGACCATAACCCAGCAACTCTCCAAGCCCGGCTACCAAACCAACTGTAAATGCATTCGCCCCCAATATTTCCAGAAACGGACCATTGATGCTTCGGGCCGCTTCGTACGTCATGTCAGAGAAAAGGCTTACCAGACCTAATAAAATCACAAAACGTAATGCCTTGTTACCGTTTTTCATAAAATGCAGTTTAAAGAAATACTCTCAAAACAGGCCGTAAAAATATACCATATCTCAATAGCTTATCCTTTCTAGACCTCATAATTTGATAATATTTATGTACTTTTGTTCGCAAACTGCCGAACAACAAGATGACTTCCGGAATAATCACCGACAAACAAAAAAAGATTGCCCGGTATGCCAAAGCACTGGGGCATCCGGTCAGAATTTACATCCTGAGTTTGCTTGGAAATCAATCTTGCTGCTACAGCGGAAATCTTTCGGAAGTGCTTCCTATTGCAAAATCCACCCTTTCCCAGCATCTGAAAGAACTGAAGGAAGCCGGCCTGATTCAGGGCGAGATTGAAGGTCCCCGTATCCGTTACTGTCTGAACCGCCAGGCATGGGAAGAAGCAAAAAAATTATTTTCTGATTTGTTTTTATAATTTTTTTTTACTTTTGTTCGTTATTTTACGAACTACGAACAAATAAATAAGTATATGGAAATCAAAATTTTAGGTACAGGATGCCCGCGATGCCAGGCTCTTGAGAAGGTTGTCCGTGAAGCCGTGGCCGAAATGGGAATTGAAGCTGAAATTGGGAAAGTGCAGGACATAGTTGATATTATGAGCTATGGAATCATGCACACTCCCGCATTGGCCATCAAAGACAAAGTTCTGCTGAGCGGAAGGGTGCCCTCCGTAAAGGAAGTCAAGGAAATCCTTTCGAAAAATATGGAAAACTGATTGCCTCAGGTTTGATTGATGAAAAACTTTTTAAAACAAAGCAACATGAAAAAGACGGTTCTTCTTCTCTCTTTAGCCGGCTTCCTTTTATCTGCCGGATGCAATGCCCAGCCTTCGGCCAAAGCAAATGAAACAACAGGAAACTCCGGCGATAAAATCGAAGCCTATTATTTTCATTTTACAGCCCGCTGTGTGACCTGCCGTACCGTTGAGGCAAAAGCAAAAGAGAACATTGAAACCCTCTACCCAGAACTGGTCAAACAGGGAAAAATCTCTTTTCAATCAATAAACCTGGACGATGAAGCCAATCTGCCACTTGCCAAAAAGCTGGGAGTGGGTGGACAAACCCTTCTGATCGTTAAAGGAGGAACCAAAATCGACCTCACTTCTTATGGGTTTATGTACGCTATGCATCAGCCTGAAAAGTTAAAGGCGATCATGAAGGAAAAAATTGACAGTTTGCTGGCTTCCCGTTAATCCTAAGAAGTCATGAACGAATTTCTTACAAGCCTGATTGAAGGTGGATCAGCAGCATGGATTACCGCTCTGGTACTGGGACTGATGACAGCCATCAGTCCCTGCCCGCTGGCTACCAATATTACTGCTATCGGATTTATTAGTAAGGACATTGAAAACAGAAACCGCATTTTCTACAATGGCCTTTTCTATACATTAGGCCGGGGAATTACCTATACACTGCTTGCTTTCGTTATTTATCTGGGAGCCGATCAAATGAAATTTTCCGTATTTTTTCAAAAATATGGAGATAAATTCATAGGCCCTCTTCTTTTACTCATCGGAATCTTTCTGCTGGACTTCATAAAAATTTCCCTGCCCGGAACAGGAAACCTGGGTGCCCGCCTGCAGAACAAATCAAAATGGCGGTATATTGATGCCCTGCTCCTCGGTATTGTGTTTGCCCTTGCATTCTGCCCCTACAGCGGAGTATTGTATTTCGGCATGCTGATACCCATGACAGTAGCCAGTGCTTCAGGGCTTTACCTTCCTGTCTTGTTTGCCCTTGCCACAGGCATCCCGGTCATCATTTTTGCCTGGGTTCTTGCCTATGCGGTTTCAGGTATAGGTGCGGTGTATAACAATGTAAAAACTTTCGAAATCTGGTTCAGAAGGCTGATTGCCATTGTCTTTATCGGAATTGGTATCTATTACATTATCAGGATTTATCTGTGATATTTTTTTTCATCAATTGTTCGTGTTTTTACGAACAGTATACACTTAAAAACTAAAACAAAAAAATCAGTTGATTATGGAAATTAAGAAAGAATTAAAGGTACTTGGATGGATGATCGTTCTGTTTCTGGCGGCTTTCTTTCTTCCAATAGATAGTGCCCGCTTTAATACAGCAGTTACCGCCACATTTGATCTCGTGAAGTGGTATGCACGCGAACATGTTATTCTATGCCTTCTGCCTGCTTTTTTTATTGCCGGAGTCATTTCAGTATTTGTAAGCCAGGCATCTGTAATTAAATACTTTGGGGCTCAGGCAAAAAAATGGGTTGCTTACACGGTAGCTGCCGTGTCAGGAACAATTCTTGCCGTCTGCTCCTGCACGATTCTTCCTCTTTTTTCAAGTATCCATAAAAGAGGAGCCGGACTGGGACCCGCCATAGCTTTTCTTTACAGCGGCCCGGCCATTAATATCCTTGCCATCATTCTTACTGCAAGAATTCTTGGATTTGAGATGGGGTTGGCCCGGACAATCGGCGCTGTGTTGTTCAGTGTGGTTATTGGCATTACTATGTCACTCATTTACCATAAGGAAGAAAAGGCAAAGCGCGAAGAACAGATGAACATAATGGTTCCCCCTGAAAAACGGCCCATGTGGCAAACGGCTTTTCATTTTTTCACCCTTGTGCTTATTCTCGTATTTGCCAATTGGGGTAAACCAGCGGCGGGCGACACCCAGAGCACCTGGTACTTAATCTGGGCTAACAAATGGTACATTACTTCCGTTTTTGCTCTGATGCTGGCCTTTTCATTAATTTTCATCCTGCGCATTAACTGGTTTTATGTACTGGGGGCTGTTCTTGTTGTAGCCCTGTCGGCACTCACCTCATCTTCTCCGCTGGTTCCGATGGTAGCTGGTGTAGCTGCCCTGAGCCTGATAACCCTTCTCGACAAAAACGACGAAGAAAACAAACAATGGACCCTCGCCACATGGGATTTTGCCAAACAGATTATCCCCCTTCTCGCAATGGGAGTTATCATTGCAGGTTTCCTGCTGGGATCAACACACGATAATACCAAACTTGCCGGCATTATTCCAAACGAATGGATTTCGGCATTAGTGGGAGGAAATTCAGTCTTTTCCAATTTGTTCGCCTCTGTGGTAGGAGCATTTATGTACTTTGCCACGCTTACCGAAGTTCCTATTGTTCAGGGACTTATTGCTTCGGGAATGGGAAAAGGCCCTGCCCTGGCACTCCTTCTGGCCGGCCCCTCCTTATCCCTGCCTAACATGCTGGTTATCAGAGGTGTGATTGGAACCCAGAAAACTATTGTTTATGTGTCCCTGGTTATCATTATGGCAACAATAACCGGACTGATTTTCGGAAGCCTTTAATCGTTCATCTATGACTGAAATCATTATAATCGGTAATAATTGCCCTTACTGCATACG
>Ga0078972_1015974_pt1 | contig 11283 bp, 11 predicted proteins | sample YelNatPaOPGAMG01_FD_67568 | JGI IMG/M metagenome (GOLD analysis project Ga0078972, IMG submission 67568) | Hot spring thermophilic microbial communities from Obsidian Pool, Yellowstone National Park, USA - OP-RAMG-01 (SPADES assembly) (version 2) | ecosystem: Environmental > Aquatic > Thermal...
TTCATGACCTTCCCGAAGGCTCACTGGGCGCAGATCTACTCTACCAACCCGCTCGAGCGCCTGAACGCCGATATCAAGCGCCGCACCAACGTCGTGGGCATCTTCCCCAACGACGCGGCCATCACCCGCCTGGTCGGCGCCATGATGCTGGAGCAGAACGACGAGTGGTCGCTGAATCGCCGGTATATGCAGCTTGAAGGCCTTCAGTCGCTCTGCGATACTGCCCCGACTCGGATGCCCGCTGTGGCACGCTGAGTACCGTGTAGCTCAGCCTGTCCGGGCTGTGGAGTTACACCACGTTGTTGATTTCCACGTCGAAGTGACCCAGGAGTAGCGGAGATTTCCATCGAAGGTTGACCCACGTAAGAACCCTAGCCTGCTGCTTTTTGCGGCAGGAGTGCAGGAGTGATTGACGTGGCCACACTGAGTGTCATCCGACGCTGGGCGCTGCGCGAGCAGATGTCCATCCGCGAGATTGCCAAGCGCACGGGCCTGTCGCGCAACACGGTGCGCAAGTACCTGCGCAGCGAGACCGTCGTTCCGCAGTACGCCAAGCGCGTCAGCCGCAGTCGACTGGACCCCTTTGCCGAGAAGCTTGCAGCCTGGCTCGAGGCGGAACTGCGCAAGTCGCGCAAACAGCGGCGCACCATCAAGCAGATGCACGCGGACCTGGTAGCGCTGGGCTATGACGGCTCGTACAACCGGGTCGCAGCCTTCGCCAGGGTCTGGCGCGCACGCAAGCAGGAGGCCGAGCAGACGGCCGAGCGCGGAACCTTCGTGCCGCTGGTGTTCGCCCCGGGCGAGGCATTCCAGTTCGACTGGAGCGAGGACTGGGCGATGCTCGGCGGCGAGCGCACGAAGCTGCAGGTGGCGCACTTCAAGCTCAGCTACAGCCGGGCCTTCATCGTGCGGGCGTACCTGACGCAAACGCACGAGATGCTCTTCGACGCCCACAACCACGCGTTCCGTGTGCTTGGCGGCGTGCCACGCCGAGGCATCTACGACAACATGAAGACCGCGGTGGACAAGGTCCTGCGCGGCAAGGCCCGCGACGTCAACCTGCGCTTCACCGCGCTGGTAAGCCACTATCTGTTCGAGCCCGAGTTCTGCAACCCGGCCTCGGGCTGGGAGAAGGGGCAGATAGAGAAGAACGTACGCGATGCCCGCCACCGGCTGTGGCAGCCCACGCCCACGTTTGCGCACCTGGACGAGCTGAACGACTGGCTGGAGGCGCGCTGCATCGCCCTGTGGAGCACCATCCGCCATAGTCATGGCACGGTGGCCGAAGCCTGGGCGCTGGAGCGGCCGCAGCTCATGCCACTTCCGCGCCCCTTCGACGGCTTCGTGGAGCACACCAAGCGCGTCTCACCAACGTGTCTGGTCACCTTCGAGCGCACGCGCTACAGCGTGCCGGCGCCGTACGCGAACCGCCCGGTGAGCCTTCGGGTCTACGCCGAGCGCATCGTGGTGGCCGCCGAGGGCAACATCCTGTGCGAACACCGCAGGGTCTTCGACCGGCGACATGATGCACCGGGGCACACGGTCTATGACTGGCGCCATTACCTGGCGGTGCTGCAGCGCAAGCCGGGCGCCCTGCGCAACGGTGCCCCCTTCACCGAGTTGCCCGAAGCGTTCCGCCGGCTGCAAGCAGCCCTGCGCAAGCAGCCGGGCGGCGAGCGCGAGATGGTCGACGTCCTGGCGCTCGTGCTCCAGCACGACGAGGCGCTTGTGCTAAGTGCTGTCGAGCGGGCACTGGAGGCCGGCGTGCCGACCAAGATGCACGTCGTCAACATCCTGCACCGACTGCTCGACGGCAAGGTCGAGATGCCACCGCCGGTGACAGCACCCCAAGCCCTCCAGCTCGTCCAGGAGCCCCAGGCCAATGTGCTGCGCTATGACGCGCTGCGCGACTCGGAGCGGAGGCTTCGCCATGCGTCATGACCCGGCCGTCGCCTCTCTCATCATCATGCTGCGCCAGCTCAAGATGTTCGGCATGGCCCAGGCCGTCTCGGAACTGGCTGAGCAAGGCGCCCCGGCCTTCGAGGCTGCGCAGCCCGTGGTGGCCCAGCTGCTCAAGGCCGAGACCGCCGAGCGCGAGGTCCGCGCGGTGGCCTATCAGCTCAAGCAGGCGCGCTTCCCGGCGTACCGGGACCTCGCCGGCTTCCACTTCGAGCACAGCGAAGTCAACGAAGCCCTGGTGCGCCAGCTTCATCGCGGGGACTTCCTCGAGCAGGCGCACAACGTGGTGTTCCTCGGCGGGCCTGGAACGGGCAAGACGCACCTGGCCACCGCCATTGGCGTGCAGGCGCTGGAGCATCATCGGCGCCGCGTTCGCTTCTTCTCCACGGTGGAACTTGTGAATCTGCTCGAGCAGGAGAAGCTGGCCAACAAGAGCGGCCAGATGGCCCAGCGCCTGGCTCACGCCGACCTGGTCATCCTCGACGAGCTCGGCTACCTGCCGTTCAGTGCCTCGGGCGGAGCCTTGCTGTTCCACCTGCTGTCCAAGCTCTACGAGCGCACCAGCGTCATCATCACGACCAACCTGAGCTTCAGCGAATGGGCCAGCGTCTTCGGCGATGCCAAGATGACCACCGCGTTGCTCGACCGCCTAACCCACCACTGCCATATCCTGGAGACCGGCAACGACAGCTACCGCTTCAGGAACAGTACCGCCCAGCCCGCCAAGAAGGAGTCCAAGCCCAAGACCTTATCCACACCTTGAGCCTTCCAGGCTCACCCCAGGACGGGTCAAACCGAGATGGAAATCCTGGGTCAGCTTCGCGTGGAAACGAACAATGCAGAGGCAAGCAAGGTGTCACGAGTCGGCGTAATCCGGCCACCCGGAGTCGGCATATATCGGCCAGTGGGGCCGGTGCCGAGAGGGGTCTCGAACGACCCTGTTGAAGGGCCTTATTTTGCCGGGTTTTGGGGTTTGTTCGAAGGGGTGGTTTTCGAGGCCGGAGGCACCTTCGGATCGCGGTACGAACGCCCGGTGAGCTCCAGGCAGTAGGCGTTGTGTCGCAGGCGGTCGAGCGTGGCGGCGGCCAGCAGCCGGTTGGCGGCGAAGGCCTGGTCCCACTCGTCGAAGTCCAGGTTGCTGGTGACGATGGTGGCAGCCTGCTCGTAGCGCTCGGCGATGAGGTCGTGCAGGTCCTCGTCGGCGGGAGCGCGCAGCGGCTTGAGGCCGAAGTCATCCAGGATGAGCAACTGGACCCGCGCCAGCGTGGCGAGCTTGCGCTCGTAGGCGCCGGTGGCGCGCGCGGCGTGCAGGGTCTGGGTCAGCGCGGCGCAGGTGGCGAACACCACGTCCACGCCCTGGCGCACGGCGCAGTGGCCCAGGGCCTGGGCCAGGTGGCTCTTGCCCACGCCGCTGGGGCCGACGATGAGCACCGGGGCCTTCTCCTGCAGGTAGCGCCCGCTGGCCAGGTCGTGCACGAGCTGACGGTTGAGCTTGGGGAGGCGGTCGAAGTCGAACTGCTCCAGGGTCTTGTTGGTGCGGAACTGGGCGCGGCGCAGCCGCATGGAGAACTTCTTGTTCTCGCGCCGCGCGACCTCGTCGCCGATGAGCAGGGCGAGGAACTCGGTGTAGGCCAGCTTGCCGTCGATGGCCTGGCGGTTTCTGGCTTCGAGCGAGTCGAGGATGCCTGAGAGGCGCAGCTGCTTGAGCTGGGGGGCCAGCTCGGGGATGGGGTTGAGGTTCATGGGATGGGTCCTGGTTGCGCAGCCGCGGCTGGGGGAACGCCGGGGCGCGGGCCGCGGCTGCGGCCACCGCGCGGACGGCGAGAGATCAATGCAGGCCGGGCGGCTCGAACAGCTCGGCGGCCGAGCGCACGAAGCGTGCGCTGCGGTACGCGCTCGGGGTGTGGGTCTCGAGAGGCGGCTGCTGGTCGGCGCCGGTGGCCAGGATGGTCTTGACCGTGCGGTAGTGCGGGCTGCCGTGGTCCATCGCCCGGGCGCAGGCGGCCTCCAGGCGCTGCGGGCCGAAGCGCTTGCCCAGCTGCAGCACGCCCTGGGCCGCGCGCAGCCGCTCGGAGATGCGGTCGCTGAGCAGCGCCTCGATCAGCTCGGCGCAGCGCGGGCCCACCTTGCCGGCCTGCTGCACGCACCAGTGGCGGTCGCGAGCGAAGAAGGCCCGGGCCTGCGGCGGCATGTGGTCGTTCACGGTCCGGCGCTCGCCGCGGCGCTGCACCCGGGCATGGGTGTGCACGTGGCGGTAGTCCTCGAACAGGGCGACCGCCGAGTCGGTGGCGCGCAGCCACAGCACCTTGCCGACCAGGGTGAAGGGCACCGAGTACAGGCCGTCGTCGAACTTGACGTGGCAGTCGCGGTGCACCGTGACGCGGTGCCAGCTGCCCAGGTCGGGCGCCACCGCCGGCAGCGGCAGCATCAGGGGCCGCTCCCGCTCGAACAGCGCCAGAGGCTGCTGGCGCGTGGTGCCGTGGTCGCGCCGGCCGGCTTCCTCCAGCACCCAGGCGCGCGCCTGGGCGTTCAGGTCGGCCAGGTCGCGGAAGGCTCGCGTGGGCAGGAAGTTGCCCTTGACGTACTTCACCCCGGACTCGACGATGCCCTTCTTCTGCGGATCGTGGGGCGGGCAGGCGTCGATGCGGAAGCCATAGCCTTCAGCGCACTCGGCGTAGGCACGCTGCACCAGCGGGTCGTGGTTGCACGCCTTGGTGATCGCGCACTTGGCGTTGTCCACGATGACCCGAGCCGGCACGGCACCGAACCACTCGAAGGCGCGGCGGTGGCAGCCCAGCCAGGTGGCCACCGTCTGGTCCCAGACAAACTCCACGTACTGGTGGCGGCTGTGTGCCAGGGTCATCACGAAGGCCCATGTGCGGCGCTCGCGCCCGTCGGGGTGAAGCAGCATGGGGCCGGCACCGAAGTCCACCTGCGCGGCATCTCCCGGCGCGAAGCTCAGGCGCACCGTCACGTCGGGCGGCTGCTCCTGACGCAGCCGCTGCAGCATGCGCACCACCGCCGAGTAGCTGCCGGTGAAGCCATGCTCGCGCTTGAGCGCGGCGTGGATGGCGCGACCCTGCACCCCGGCGTCGAACCAGTGCTGCACCACCTCGCGCAGCGGCTCCACGCTGGAGACCGTCGAGGCCGCGCGCTTCGGAGCCCCCAGCGCCGCTGCCAGCGTGGCGTCGTCGGGAAGCTCCGCTTCCGGCGACAACCATCCCCGCGCCTCGGCCAGCGCCCGCAAGGCGCCCAGCCGGTCGCGTCCCATCAGCCCGTTGCGCGCGATCTCGCGCACCGTGTCGCCCGCGCGAAGCCGCACGAGCGCGTGTCGATACTCAAACATCTCGATCCTCCTGCGTCCCACCGGGCTCCTCCTGCCGAGCTCAAAGCTCGGGAAGGTAGCCCGCAGGGTCAGGTTCGAGATGCCTCGCCAGCCTCAGCTGGCCGGTATATGCCGACTCCGGACTGGCCGACTGATGCCGACTCCGCCGTGGCCGATATATGCCGACTCCGCGCTGGCCGGTATATGCCGACTCCGACCGGCGCCGCCGCCGGCCTCAGCTGGCCTGATTACGCCGACTCCGAAGTGGCCGGTATATGCCGATCCGTGACACCGCCGCCTTGATGCCCTCGTGGCTGTCGCTGATGACGAGCTTGACCCCGCGCAGGCCGCGGCGGTTGAGGCTGCGCAGGAAGTCCGTCCAGAACGGCTCGGCCTCCGAGGCGCCGACCTTCATGCCCAGCACCTCGCGCTGGCCCTCGGCGTTGACGCCGACGGCGATTATCACGGCCACGCTGACGATGCGGCCGGCTTCGCGGGTCTTGACGTAGGTGGCGTCGATCCACAGGTAGGGCCAGTCGCCCTCGATCTGGCGGTTGAGGAAGGCGCCGACCTGCTCGTCGAGCTCGCCGCACAGACGCGACACCTGGCTCTTGGAGACGCCGCTCATGCCCATGGCCTTGACCAGGTCGTCCACGGAGCGCGTGGAGATGCCCTGCACGTAGGCTTCCTGGATGACAGCCGTCAGGGCCTTCTCGGCGGTGCGCCGCGGCTCCAGGAACTCAGGGAAGTAGCTGCCCTGGCGCAGCTTGGGGATCTTGAGCTCGACCGTGCCGGCTCGCGTCTCCCAGGTGCGGTCGCGGTAGCCGTTGCGGCTGTTGAGCCGGGCGGCGCTCTTCTCGTCGTAGCCGGCGCCGCAGCGCCCCTCCACGTCGATCTCCATGAGGCGCTGGGCCATGAACTGCACCATCTGGCGCAGCACGTCGACATCGGCCCCCTTCTCAGCGAGCTCGGTCAATGCGATAGTGGCGTTGGTCATCGTGGTTTCCTTCAGACAAGGATTGGTGGTTCGCACCTCAACCTTATCCGGACTTCACGATGGCCACCCCCATCTCCAGGGACGACCGGCGCGCGGTGAGCTGCTCCGGGCTACGCCCTTCGCAGCTCACCGCACCAAAGACTTACACCACTCGGCGGGACATTACCCGCGGCAATGTTGAAGCTACCCCGCAAAGGCTCACCTTCCCTCTGAGAGCCCTGGTCAGGCTACCCCGTCGAAGCTCACCTTTGCTGCCCTCGAGCCCATGGGGAGTGGCTACCCTGTAGAGGCTCACCTCTCCAGCCCACATAGTCAATCGTGAAGCTACCCCGGAAAGACTCACCTTCCCTCTGAGAGCCTACGGTCGGGCTACCCCGTAAAGGCTCACCTCTCGAGGCTGTGGCATGGTGGACATGATGTCCGCCATCATGGGCGTAACCCTTCGCCCAAGCCTTTGGGCAACCGTTTCGCAAACGGTTGCCCGCATGATGTCCCCCATCATGCCCGTGGGCGGTGGCCGCATTCCCCAGCGGAGGTCAGGCAGTGGCTCATGGGCGATGCTTTCCTAGGTGCAGGACTCGGATCAGGTCGCGCTTGATCGCCCTCTTCTGCGCTTTCCAAAGCGCTGCTGCGACCATGAGGCCGAAACCGATGCTCAGGATCGTGAAGAGGTCGTAGGCCAAAGCGTTCTCCTTTGGAAGATCAAGCCTCCCGCTGACCGTGAACTCTACGAGGCGCAAGAGGTCGCCGCCCATGCCCTGCTGACTGGGGGATGGACAGGGGGTGTCCCCCTGCCCATGCGCCGCCAGGCGCATGCAGGCCAGCCTAGGCCTGCGCAGCGGCGAATGCGCGCCCCTGGCCGGTGCCTCGGCCGTGGCGAGGGTCGGCGTGTGGTATGTATGTGAATCGAAGCATAAATGAAGCTATACTCATCGAGTCATAGGAGGCAATGAGGCATGCGTGTCCTTGCGTTGATGAACGAGAAGGGCGGCTCCGGAAAGTCGACCCTGGCTATCAACATCGCCACAGCTTTGCATCGTCGCGGCAATCAGCGCGTTGTGCTGGTCGACGCCGATCCACAGGGCACGGCGAGAGATTGGCGAGCGGCTTCGCCGGAAGACAAGGATCTTCCGCCCGTGGTGGCCCTGGACCGTCCGCAGATGTTGGCGTCCCTACCAACACTGGCAGCGGACATCGCCGTGATCGATACGCCCGCAAAAGCTGAGGCAATGGCTGCGGCGGTTGTGCGGATCGCCAACGGGGCGCTGGTCGTGATCCAGCCAAGCGGAGCTGATGTGTGGGCCTCTGCCGCCACAGTGAAGTTGATCAAGTCCAAACTCGATGTCGGCGGGCAGATCGATGCGGCGTTCCTGGTCAATCGCTCCAGCTCGAGTACCAAGCTCTCCAAGCTCATCCAGGGCGGCGAGTGGAATGAATATGGCTTCGATCAGCTCGACACTATGGTCGGGAATCGAACGGCGTTCGCTCAGGCTCTCACGGACGGTGTGAGCGTGTACGACCTGGCGGATGGCCAGGCCAAGGCCGAGATTGATTTCGTGATTCAGGAGTTGGAGGGCGCAGGATGGCTCTGAAAAGCAAGCCGCTGGAAGCGGTGCGGCCGGACGTTCCGGTGCACCAGGTCGCCCGGCAAGACATGGTGCGGATCAATTTTTTGGTGCCAGCTTCGACGCGCAAGGCGTGGAAGCAGGCGGCCCTGGATGAGGGGATCACGCTGACGGAGTTGATCTCCAAAGCGATGCTGCGCTACACCAACGCGGGGCAGTGATACTCATAGACTCATAGGAGTCTATGAGTATCAATATGAGCGCACCAAGAATTCCCTTGACGGAATTCTTTTGTGGTGTCAGTATTCCTTCCATGGCATGGGAAGTAGAGTACACCGACGAATTTGAAGGCTGGTGGGGATCGCTCGATGAAGAGGAGCAGGCCTCGGTCGCGGCGTCGGTTCGGTTGCTCGAAGAGCGGGGCCCGAACTTGCGGTACCCCCATAGCAGTGGCATCGAGGGCTCGAGACATGGGCACATGCGGGAGCTAAGAACGCAGCACGAAGGGCGTCCCTACAGGACGCTCTACGCCTTCGATCCACGCAGGACGGCCATCCTTCTCCTCGGTGGGGAGAAGACCGGCAATGATGATTGGTACGAGGAGTTCGTTCCGAAGGCAGACGCCCTGTACGACGAACACCTGGAAGAGTTGAAGAGAGAGCAAGAAGGGGACGCTTGAGGTCCATGGTGGGCCCGGCGTATTGAGTCAACAACCAGGGAGAATCGCGAGCTGACGCAGATCGGCCGTGACGATTTGAGAGGAAGAAATGGCGAAGAAGTTCGCAGCACTGCGTGCAGCGATGTCGCCGCGCGCACGGGAACTGGCGGAGGCGAAAGCACAGAAGCTGCTTGCCGAGATGCCGCTCTATGAGCTTCGACAGGCGCGTGGCCTATCGCAAAAGATGCTCGCTGAGGTCCTGCACGTGCAGCAGCCCGCGATTGCGAAGATGGAGAAGCGTACGGACATGTACATCTCGACGCTTCGCAGCCACATCGAAGCGATGGGTGGCCAGCTGGAGATCACAGCACGCTTCCCCGAGGGGAGCGTGCGCATTGGGAACTTTGCCGAGAGCGGAAAGGTTTCTGCTTCATAGCCTCAAATGAGTATATGAGGCTGGCTACGAACTCTGGGCTTCAGCTTGTCCTGCAAGTCCTCGCCCAGAAAAGGAAAAAGCCCCCTAGATCACTCTAGGGGGCTTAGAATTGGCGTCGCCCGGGTGGTGTTGGTAGCACCGTCGCGGGGCATTTGGAACGAACTTCAAGGAAGAAGCACATGCCGAACGCTTACCGAGACGACAGCCACATTATAGGCTGCGCCGGCGCGCACGTGGCAAGCGGAAATCCTTGCGCCACAAGGGTTTCCCGTGTTTGCCAACAGTCCGCAGCTTGAGCTTTTCGATCCCGCGGTAGGCCTCGCAGAGGCCCGGCGCTACCACCGCGCCGGCGACGATCCCAATTTTCCGTTCCTCTCCTGGAACTGGCGCGAGCCCGGCAGTGTGCACATGCTCCAGAAGGCCGTGCCGGCTGCTCGCTTGGACTGGCTGCTGGCGCAAATCGCCAAACGGAAGCATTGGGAGCAGGAGCACCACTTCGTGGTGCAGAACGAGTTCCAGGCGCCCAATCGCCGCGCGCTCAACCTCTGGAGCTTTGGCCTGTTGTGGGCTGACCTGGACTTGTGCAGCCCGACGCATGACGCTCGGACGGTCGATCACTGGACTAGCAAGGCGTTGCAAGACTGCATCGACCTGGGCATCCCAGAGCCGAGCATCATTGTCTGGTCCGGGCGTGGTCTGCATATCAAGTGGGTTCTTGAGTCGAGACTCCCAGCCCAAGCCCTGCCGAGATGGGTTGCGGCCATGCGAGCGATCGCCGACAAATTGCGAAGCGCCAAATGGCCCGTTGACGACAGCGCAAAGGACGTAAGCCGTGTCTTGCGGATCGCGGGCACGATGAACCCGAAGCCCGACGCGCAGGGACGCATCATCCCACGGCCGGTTTATGTGACGCACTCAGGCCCGGACCACAATTTTGACGTGCTCTGTGAGTGGGTTTTGCCCTACGCCCGCGACCAGGTCGCGCGGTTTCGGCACGATGACATGGCGCGTGCGGAGGCCGCCCAAGCGCTTCGCCAGGCCTGGCGACAAGCCGGACAGCAGTACGCCATGTTCGATGAGAACCGGCGGCGAGCAACCGAAGCTCTTGGGCGTTCGGTGTCGGCCGCAGCTCTTGCCGCAGAGGAAGCCGCGCAGTCGCTTCACTGGGCTCGCTTGGGTGTTATGCGTAAAGCTGCGGGCAAGCGCGGTGGTATCGCGCAAGGGCAGAGGGATGAATGGCTCTGGATCGCAGCCAACAGTCTTGCCTGGGGTCTAGGCGACGCGGGGAAGTTGTGGCTCGAGCTGCCCCAGCTCGCCCACGAAATTGCGCCGACGCTGACGGTCGAAGAAGCTCGAAGCAGCGCTTCGAGCGTCTATAGACGCCTCAAGGCGGGCGCAAGAGACGCCTTGTACCGCATGAAAACCGCAACTTTGGTCGAACGGCTCGGGCTGTCAACCGACGAAGCTCGACTTCTGCGCGGAGCGGGTCACGGTACCAAGAACCCAGGCGCGCTGGATCTCCCCAAGCTGGAAGGCCTGGATTTCGACGATTGGCAACGGGAGGTCAGAAAACGCTTTGCCCTAGGCGGCAAGTACGCATCATCGATCCGTTCGCAGGATGCGGCTATCCGTGGCCAAGAGGCGTCAGCTAAGGCGCGTCACCTGGCGAGTTCAGGGAAGCGGGAAGAAGCGCGCCAGTTGCGGGGGCAGGGGCTCACCTTGGAAAAGATCGCCGGCCAGCTCGGAGTGAGTCTGAACACGGTCTGGCGGTGGTGCCGGTAGTTTTCGATTTGCACGCCCTTGTATGTAGTTGCTGGCGTAGCCTCCTCGGGTTTCGTTTTGCGCGCCTTGAATAGAAGAGCGGCGCACGCGCCGGCGCCGTCAGGCGTTGGCAAGCCTTGGGGCCTGGGGGCAGGGCGATTGCTGCCCCCAGGGTTTTCGGCCTTTTCTCAGATTGGTAGCTAGAGCAAGGCCGCAGGCCGCGCAGTCGGCGTCTACGCGGATGGTGTCGACGTCGACGGTGGTCGAAGTGGGTGCAAGCTCGTGGGCAGGGCGTGGGCGGCGTCAGCCGTCCATCCCCTGTCCATCAGCTTGTGCCCACGGTGCCGCGTAGCGGCATCGTCCACGGGCAAGGAGCCAAGACCGCTCGCCGCGCGGCACCGCGGCCGGCATTTTCAATGCGGCCACGGCCGCTCTAGCGTGGTGTCGCTGGGTCGCGTCAAGGGCAAGGGGAAACCCCGGGGCTCGCCCGGGCCTGGGCCCGGGGGCACGCTGCGGCCCGCGCGCCCCCCCCTTCGACCACCCACCCCCCAAAAAACCCCTCCCCCCCCGCCCCGCCCCCCC
>Ga0078972_1015977_pt1 | contig 11280 bp, 11 predicted proteins | sample YelNatPaOPGAMG01_FD_67568 | JGI IMG/M metagenome (GOLD analysis project Ga0078972, IMG submission 67568) | Hot spring thermophilic microbial communities from Obsidian Pool, Yellowstone National Park, USA - OP-RAMG-01 (SPADES assembly) (version 2) | ecosystem: Environmental > Aquatic > Thermal...
CCTTTGATAAAGGGGCCTGCCTGACGGCAGGCAGGGAGTAAGGGGAATTTACTTCTTACCTCTCACCTTTTACTTTCTTTTGTCTGAGTGAACTATTACGGTAAAGCTTTGCTTTGCGAATACCTTGTCGCATAGTAATGCTTGTCCCGACGCCTGCCTGACGGCAGGCAGGTATCGTCGGGGCAGGCGCCGCTACTACATTTGGCAAAGCTAGCGCTTTGCTGCTACAACTAAAGGCGGTTGACAAACCGCCCGCTACATCTCACCCGCTCACTTTCTTACTTTTATCAGTGAACCCTATTAAAATTAACGCCTTTTTTCTTATAAAATTCAACTGAGTATTTTCTAAGTCCTTCCCAGTCAAATATTTCTTTTTTGCCTGATTTAACATCATAAACAACCGCTCTATCTGTGCAGCTCATACAGGGGTCAATTGCTGCAATCGTTATTATAGCATCTGCAAGATAACCCTTTTTTAAACAATAAGGCAATGACTGGAAGTTTGAAAGAGTTGGCGCCCTCACCTTTACCCTTTCAGGATACTCGCTCCCGTTTGCTTTAATATAATGAATATCTTCTCCCCTTGGCGCCTCGTATCTTGAAACCGCTTCTCCCGGTCCAATCTTCCAGCCGACTTTAACCGAAATCTGACCTTCCGGGAGATTCTTAAGTATCTGTTCTATTATTTTACATGACTCTATTACTTCAAGCACTCTAACAACCGCTCTTCCAAAGACATCCTCGCTGTTATATGTTATAACCTTAAAATCAATCTGGTCGTATATAAAGTATGGCTCGTCTCTTCTTACATCTATATCAACTCCGCTTGCTCTTGCGGTTGGTCCGACGGCGTTTAATTCCAACGCTACATTTTTTGGCAATTTGCCTACATTCTGAGTTCTTGCTAAAAATGTCGGCTCTTCTGTTACCACGCCTACATAATAGGATGTCCTTTCTTCTAAATATTTTATTTTTTTGAGTATCTCATCCGCCTGTTCTTTTGTTATATCCCTTCTGACCCCACCTATCGTATTTATCGCATAATTAACTCTATTTCCTGTTAATAGCTCAAGGCAATCAAGAACCTGTTCTCTATCTCTCCAGGTGTACATAAAAAGGGTATCATAGCCAAGTTCAAAAGCGGCGACTCCAAACCAGAGAAGATGAGAATGTATTCTCTCAAGTTCCCCGACAATTGTTCTTATTGCCTTCGCTCTCTGCGGAACTTCAACCTTTGCTATTTCTTCAACAGCCATTAGATAGCAACTTGTATGTGAATGCGAGCATATTCCGCAAACCCTCTCAAGCAGATATATATCCTGTATATAATTTCTATTTTCAGCGGCTTTTTCTATACCTCTATGATTGTATCCGATGTTAACTGTCGCATCAACAATCATTTCTCCATCCAAAACCAAAGCGAAATTTTCTGGCTCTTTTAATGCTGGGTGCTGGGGTCCGAGCGGTATCTGTATCTTTGACATTATTCCTCCTTACTGCGTTTTTCATTTAACATCTTATTAAGTTCATCTAACTTAATATCTTTTCTGAGCGGATGAACCCCTTTTGGAAATCCTTCTGGCAGCGGATAGTTTCTCCCTTGGGGAAGTCCTTCAACTTTAATACCGAATAAGTCCTCAATTTCTCTTTCATATGAAGTCGCTACAGGATAGAGAGCTAAAACGGATTTAAGAACTGGCTTTTCTTTTGGCGTTCTTACCCTTAAGTTTATTATTATTTTATGATTTGTTATATGGTATATTGCTCCTAAATGATTTCCTTCGTCAAATCCGCTTATCGTCGATAGATGATAGTATCCATTTTCTTTTAAATATTTCATTACTTCAAGTTTTTTATTTTCGGGGACATCAATCCATATCCTTGATTTTCTCTGTATTGTAGAGTTTTCTATTGTCTCGCCAAATTTATTTTTTAAATCGTTTAAAATTTCCTCTTCTTTTGTTATATCGCTCATAACTACCTCACTTTGCAGATTTTTCAAGTTCTGTTATCAGTTTAACGACGGCGTCTATTATCGCCTCGGGTCTCGCCGGACATCCCGGAATATATGCTGAAACAGGCACCACTTTATCTATTCCGCCCAGAACACTGTAACAACCATCAAAGACCCCGCCTGAACAGGCGCAGGCGCCAACGGCAAGAACAAATTTCGGCTCCGGCATCTGGTCGTATATTCTTTTAAATCTCTTCGCCTGCTGTCTTGTAACCGAGCCGCTTACTACCATAACATCAGCATGCCTTGGAGTTCCTTTTAGCAATATACCGAATCTTTCCAGGTCATATCTTGGAGTGAGCGCATCAACTATTTCTATATCGCATCCATTGCATGCGCCGGTATTAAAATGTATTATCCAGGGAGATTTTAATCTTGACCAGAGAATTATTTTATCTTTTAGTTTCATAAATTCATCCTATAAAAAGTATAGATAGTATAACCGCGACGAAAATGGTATAGATGAGCGGTATTATAAAAGGAATTTTCCCGGAAAAAGCAAGTGTCATAAGCATTAAAGCGGCGACATGGAGTATCGTAAAAAAAATCGCATAGGGATAGAACTCTTCGTAGCTGGGAGTCAGTTTTTGAGATGGAAAATCCTCGCCGCAAGCGTATGTCTTTGAAACATCCGTATTTTTAGTGACTTTTGGCTCAAACCCTTTTATTAATCTGGCAAAAAACAAAACGACAGCCAGAGATATTATAAAAGCGAAAGGCGGATATAAAAGTATTTCCATAAATCACCCCTTTAAATTTATCATTTTTAATATATCAACGCTCTGATTTAGTCGGTAGTATTTCACTATAAGCGCAAGGCCACTTCCAACCACAATTACTTCAATGAGTATCATAACCATAATTATATTCTGCGCTAAGTTTATATTATTTGTCGCCTGAGCGGCTGTTATTATGGCTATCAAAGATGACTTGGATATTATCTCAAATCCAATCAGCAATTTTATAATATTCCTTGAGACGATCATACAGTAAGCGCCTGTAAAAAAAAGTATGGAGATGAAAAACCAGTCAAGAGGAAAATTTATATTCATATATCCCCTCCATTTTCTTTAATATTTTTATTTTTAAAAAATATATGTTTAATAATAAAAACACTTGAAGCAAGAAGCGTTAACTGTCCTATTATATCCACTCCCCTGTAGATCCATATAAACTCGCCTATTGGCTTTTCCTTTTCTGTGTTATATGTCGAAAATTTTTGAAGTTCTAAAAAATACTCCGGAACGAATATTGAGCTTATTATTATGATGGCTATAAGAATAAAAGGAAATACAATATATTTAACTCTGTTTTCACTAAGAGATTCCTCATCATTTTTTACGAGGCTTACGGCGCTTATAAACAAAACGGTAATAAGTCCCGCGCAAACGGATAACTCAAATACCGCCGCCCACACCGCCCCGTAGATAAATAAAAGTATAGAGACCCCGATGCTTAAAACGGCGAGCATTATTGCGGAGTTTATAAGTTTCTTTGCTATTACGCTTATGGTTGCCGAGAGTATTATTATAAAATATATAAGTAAATAAAGCACCATTTTTTCCCTCCTATATTTTCTCTAATAAAGGATATACTCTATTGAAAAAGACGCCAATTACTATTATTAAAACGCTTATTACAACAACGGGTATGAGCAGAGGAGTCCTTGCTTCTTTTATATTGTTTAATTTTTCTGGCAATTTGCCAAAAAATATTTTCTTTTGCATTATCATAAAATAAGCGAATGTTATTATGCTTGAGACAAGCGCTATTACAGCATAGTATTTGTTTCCCGCCTGCCATAAAGCGATTATTATTAAAAGCTTTGACCAGAATCCTGAAAGCGGCGGGAGCCCCGCGGTTGAGAATAACGATATTATTGAGGTCCAGGATGTATAGGGCATCCTGTGTTCAAGCCCTTTCAACTCATCCATATTGGTTGTCCCTGTTTCTTTTTCCACGCAGGCGGAGTTTAAAAACAGAACCGTCTTAAAAGTCGCATGATTTACAAGATGGAAAACCGCGGCGAATATTCCAAGCGGCGAGAATGTCGCTGATGCAAGTATGATATACCCCATCTGACTTATGCTTGAATAGGCAAGCATTCTCTTAAAGTCCTTCTGAACAATCGCTCCAAACGCTCCTAAAAGAACCGAGAGCATTCCGGTAAATAACAGTAGTTTGGAAATTCTAAATCCCGCATCTGTATTTAAAAGAATCTGCGATATTTTTATTATAGCGTATATCCCGCCTATTTTTGTAACTATACCGGCGAGAAAAGCGGATATCGGCGAATATGAACCCTCGTAAACATCCGGTGTCCAGAAATGAAAGGGAGCGATTCCTCCTTTTATTAAAAATCCGATTATAATAAATGATAGAGATATAACGGTTAAAAAGTTTATATTTGTAAGTTTTATGGTATCAAAATCAAAACCACCGTAATTTAACATAAGTATGGATATTCCAAATATTATAAGGGCGGAAGCCGGGAAAGTAAGGAAAAAATATTTTATAGCGGCTTCTATAGAATTTTTGTTAGATGACGAGGTTATAAGAGCGAATGAACACACGCTTATCGCTTCCATAAATATATACAGCGTGAAAAAATCCCTTGCTATAACAAGAGATGTCATCGCGGAAACGGATATTAGAATTAAAGAATAATAAGATGTTAGATTTACATCTTTTTCTATATCATAATATGTTGAAAAAAATACTATGGAAAGTCCTACCAGATATATTGTAAATATCATAAGAAGAGCGAAGGCGTCGTAGGTAAAAGATAAAAAGTCCATTTTTACTATGTGATATCCGATAATATATCCAACATTTATAAGCCCGCTCAACAATGTAACATTAGCTAAAATCTCGGTTATCCTCTGCGATTTTCTCGATATGAAAGGTATAGCGAGCGCTGAAAATAAAGGTATTAAACTGTAAGATAAGAAATCAGTTACCATTTTATCCCTCCAAGATACATTATATAAACGGCGGCAAATATAAATATAAAGAACATATAGAGAGAATATCCGCCGCTGTGTAGTTTTGAAAGTTTATCCGATATGTTAACGCTTATAGAGACAGGGAAATCGTCTATTAACTTATCGGAAAATCTATCTATCTTAAAAAGAATATTGACAAAAATTACGAATATTTTTCTAAATATTTCATAAAGGTCAAAATAGCCCTTCTCTGCCATATCGTATAACTCTTTGAGTACAGGAGCGTGATGTATATGGTCAGAGGCCTTGTATGCCTTCTGGGATAATTTGAAACCTAAGATGTGATTTGCAACCGCTATCATTATTACAACGAGCGAGACCATAAAAAGATTATCAAAGTGAAAACCATGCAAGTCGTATTCGGCTATAAATCCAAGGGACATAAGAGACGGCGATATCAATTTTTTAATCGGAAGTTCAGCTCCAAATCCAAACATTATACATATTGCAGCGAGAATTATCATTGGAATCAGCATAGAATAAGGGGCTTCTTTCGTTTCCTTTAACTCTTGCGGTGTCTTACCGAAAAATACGCTGTGACCCAATTTAAGAAAAGAAGCGAGAGTTAGAATAGAGCCAATTTCAGCGGCATAGAAAAATATCGTGTGTCCTGTTTGAATAGCTCCTCTGTAAACAAGTTCTTTCGAGAAAAACCCGTTAAAGGGAGGAATACCTGATATTGAAGCGGCGGCTATTATAAAACAGATAGCCGTTACCGGCATTTTCACTAAAAGCCCGCCTAATTTAGATAAATCGTTTGTTTGTGTCTGATTTTCAACCGAGCCGGCTGTCATAAACAAACATGACTTATAAATCGCATTGTTTACCATATGGAATAAACCGCCGGCTATTCCGACGGGATTTAAAGTTCCTATTCCTAATATCATATATCCTGCCTGGCTTACAGCGTGATATGAAAGCAATCTCTTGTAGTCACTTTGTATAAAAGCCATCATAACTGCTACAATTATCGTTATGGCTCCTATTGCCATAACGATAACCTGCATTGTATGGTTTATCTGATAAATATAGAGAGTTATTCTTGCGAGAAAATATATCCCCATCAATTTGTCTGTTGCAGCCGGAATATAAGCCATAAAAGCGGCGTTGGAGTTTAACGCCGCGTCAGGTATCCAGGTATGAAAGGGGAAAGCCCCTGCTTTGGTTATCGCTCCTACGAGAAGCATTATATATGCTATCGTTGACCATCCTGTCAAAATTAGTTTGTTAGAGGAAATGGAGGACATTGAATATGTGTCGGTTATATATCCAACTATTATTATTCCTATCATCATCGCTATATCGCTTGTTCCATTTATTATAAATGTTTTTAAAGCGGTTTTCCTGTTGGAGCCGGATTCTCCCGAGATATATATGTATACATATAATAAAACCACCATGGATTCCCAGAAGAAAAACATAGATATAAGATTATCGCTTATCGCAGAGCCAGCAGCGGCGGTTTGCGTCATCATAAGAAGAAAATAAAATATCTTGGAAGAACCTCTGTTTTTTATGGATATGGCGTATATAGAAATAAGAAATGAAAATGCCGTAACCGCAAGTAATATAAATGCGGAGAGTTGATCTATTTTAAAAGTTATAGATGAAAAATTCCCTAACCAGTTCATATGATACTCTATACTGTTATTATTTATTACAAAGTTCAGCATCACAAGAGAAGCTATGAGCGAAATGGATGTTACCATGATTGATAACGCTTCTTTTAGATATTTTGTCTTAGAAGTAAGTAAAAGAAGCAATCCCGATATAAACGGGAGAAAAACCGGAATAACAATTATATTGTTAATGTTCATATTAATTTCGTTCATTTTAGATTTACCCCCATATACATAATTTCCGATGTCGTGTTAACATATGAGTAGGGATATGATATCAATATTCCAAGCGCAAGTCCAAGGAAAGCAAGAAAAAGAACGCTCGCAACCATAGTTGGAGAACCTTCAACGGAAGCGTTTATTTTCTCCTGGCCTAAAAATATTTTATAAAACAATCTGCAAAGATAAAGCATTGTTATTATAGCGCCTATAAAAAAGGCAATGGATATTATTATATCATTTGTTTCTATGGCTCCTTTAAAAACTATTAACTTCGCGAAAAAACCTCCAAAAGGCGGAAGTCCCATTACAGAAAAAGAAGATAGGGCGAAGGCGAGTGCTGTTAACGGCATCTGTCTTACGAGCCCTCCCATTCTTGTTATGTCTTTGGTATGTGCCTTTTGCTCAATTATTCCCGCGCATAAGAAGAGAGAAGCTTTAGCTATGCTGTGCATAAGTATGTACAAAAGCCCTCCTGCAAAAGCCATCTTTGTTCCGCCCGCAAGCCCTAAAAATATAAAAGATAGCTGGCTTATCGTTGAATACGCTATGATTCTTTTTATATCTGTTTCAACAAGAGCGGCTCCTCCTGAAACGAGAGCGGTTATCGCCGTTATTACTAAAACAATATAATTAAAATTAGCGCTTGTAAAAAATACAGTTCCAAATATTTTAGCGTAAGCAAATGTTCCTATTTTAACGAGCACAGCGGCATGCAACAAGGCGGTTACCGTTGATGGTGCTACGCCCGCGTCAGGCAGCCAGCCGGAAAATGGAAGTATCGCTGATTTGGAAAATATTCCAAATAATATTAAAATCGCGGGAAGTAAAGATATCTGTCTGGCTTTTAATTCAGATAAATTGAGTGTATTGTTCGTTATATATATGTATATTATTCCTACCAGCATTACAATGGCTCCAAAAGCGGTTACAAGGATTGTCTTATTAGCTTTTAGAACATCTTTATCAGAACGGAAAAATCCAACGAGTCGCCAGGAGGCAAAACCCGTTAATTCCCAGAATGTGTACATCCATATAAGATTATCCGAATAAACAAGCCCCATCATTGAACCCATAAAGAATATTACCATAGTATAATATTCGCTCTGATTGTTATAATGAGATATGTAATCTATTGAGTATATGACTGTAACTAAAGAGGTTAAGGAAGATATAACCGCCATAAAAGCGGATAGCGGATCTAATTTCAAAGCGAAATCAAATGTAAAAGGAAAAGAGATGGTAAATTTGACTCCCTCGTAAAATGCTGATTGCATCAATGTGCAGTTTAATATAAAGGTTATGGCGGCAATTAAAACAGCCATAACATTTCTAAAATCCTTAGATATTTTATTAAATATTGGAAGAGTAAAGGCACCGAGAACCGGTATAAGGACCGATAAGAGTAAACTTTTATCCATATATACCTCGCTATTAAAATTATTTTAGCAAAAAAAAAAAAATTAAAACAAATTAGATAACCTAAAATATTTATAAGTTAAACTAATATCATTGCTATAAATGGTATCTCAATTAAAATTTCTGAGCTTATCAGATCCGGTATTTTTTTGTTTTTTATCAGAATATAAAAAAATAAATAATAAAACGATAGAAATATGCCCGCCTTAGAGTTATACAGGTTTAATGATATTAAAGTTGTAATGATTATTAGAAAAATTAAAATAATACTGCTTTTATCCTCATTTAAAGCGTAAAGAACGCTCTGCGGCGATATTATTATATCGTTATGTTTTTGCAATAAACTTGTTATTATGTTCCTTATAAGAGATGAAATAAATACGAATGATAATAGATAATAAAAATTAATTGTGTTTGTCTTTTGATATTCTAATAAAGGTATGAAACAGGTCATATATGCCCAGCCCGCCGATATAAACATATCCTTTACCGCTAAGGGTTTTTTAAATATCGACTTAATTCTTGAGTATAGAAGCCCGAGTATTGAGAATAGCGATATAAGCAGAGTCGTTTTTAAAGAAATTTTTAAAGATATCAGAACGGATAGAATTATTGACAGGTAAGAGAGGTATTTAATTAAGAGACGATATTTAAAAAATATTATATTTTTGATATCTCTTTCTGAACTTTCTTTCTCTATTTTTCTGTTTATTATATGAACTCCCATTAGCGAAAGGGATATGGATAGGGAAAGAATTAAATCTGGTTTTATGCCGATATTTGCGTATATAAAATAGCTGATTCCATAAGCTGCAAAGCCGGTGAATATTCCGCTTACGGAAATAAAATTAAATATATTGATAAAAATATTTTCTTTTTTAGTCAGTTCTTTTATCTTTCTTTCAACCCTTTCTATAAGCCAGTTTGGAGTCGAAGCGCCCGCGGTTATGAATAAGGTATTTACATCCTTTAAATCTGAGATGCTTAATTCATTTTCATTTTCTACATAGATGGCTCTCTTTGAAATATTTTTGCATATTTGATAGAGTCGATTGGTGTTTGCCGAGTGTTTTCCACCTATAACGATTACCAGATCTGATATTTTTGAAAATTCTATCGTTTCTTTCTGTCTTAATCTGGTTGGATTGCATATTGTATTGGATATAATAAGTTCTTTCACCTTGTCTTTTATTATTTTAACTATTTCAAAGAAAAAATCTTCTTCCTGGGTGGTCTGCGCCACAAGATTTGCTTTTTCGATATAGGTCAAATTTTTTGCGTCTTCTATAGAACTTATTACATAACAATTTGCTCCCGCGTATCCTTTGAGACCTAATACCTCAGCGTGATGAGGATCTCCCACTATTATCGTGCAATATCCCTTTTCCACATACTTCGTTATAACATTGTGCACATTTTTAACCAGCGGACAGGTAGCGTCCACAAAGTCCATACCTGAATCTATTATTTCTTTCTCTAACTGGGGTGGGATTCCGTGAGCTCTTATTACGAGTATTGAATTTTTTTTATCTTTTATTTCAGAGATTTTTTCTACGGCTCTTATTCCTCTTTCTTCTAATGTCCTTATTACATCCTTATTATGTATCAAGGGACCAAGGGTAAATATTTTTTTGGTCGTTTTTTGAGATAATTCAATAACTTTATTTATAGCGTTATTTACGCCTGGGCAGAACCCCGCATTTTTTGCCACTATAATCTTCACAATGACTTAATTTATTATTCCGATTTCTTTTCCAACTTTCACAAATTTTGAGACGGCGAACTCTAAATCTTTTATTGTATGGCCGGATGTAACTATAGTTCTGAGTCTTTCCTTTCCTTTCGGAACTGTCGGATAGACAATCGAAAGAGCGAATACCCCTTCTTCAAAAAGCATATTTGAAAATTTAACGGCTTTTGCACTATCTCCCACCATTATGGGTGTTATAGGCGTTACACTTTCCCCCGTATCAAATCCATATTTTTTAAGTTCTTCTTTAAAAAATTTAGTATTGTCCCATAATCTTTTTAAATGGCTCGGTTCATTTAAAAGTATTTCAAGTATCTTTATACAGGTCGCGGCGACTGACGGCGGTTGCGAACTTGAAAATAAAAATGGTCTCGCCACGGAACCAAGATAATCTCTCAATTGTTTTGTTGTCGCGGCGTATCCGCCAACCGCGGCAAATGCTTTTGAAAGAGTTCCAATCTGTATCTCTACTTTTCCATCAAGTTTATAATAATTAACCGTTCCTCTTCCCTGCTCCCCTATTACGCCGCTTGCATGAGCGTCATCCACCATAACTATAGCGTCGTATTTCTTGGCAGTTTCAACTATATCCGGCAATGGCGCTATATCTCCATCCATGGAAAAGACCCCGTCCGTAACTATCAATTTCCTTTTAGCTTTTCTGGACTGGTCTGATTCAAGTATCTCCCTGAGATTGTTAATATCTTTATGTCTATATATTTTTCTCGGAGCCTTGGAAAGCTTCGCTCCATCTATAATAGATGCGTGATTTAACTCATCTGAGATTAATAGATAATCCTCGCTATTCATCAGCGATTGGCATACGGCTACGTTTGAAGTAAAGCCGGATTGAAAAAGAATTGAATCCTCGGTTCTCTTAAAAGCTGCAAATTTTATTTCAAGTTCTCTGTGTATTTCCATCGTTCCGATTATTGTCCTTACGGCGGCGCTGCCAACGCCGTACTTTTTAATGGCATCTATCGCCGCTTTTTTTACCTGGGGATTATCCGCCATAGCAAGATAGTTGTTGGATGTGAGGTTGACAACCTTTTTCCCATCTATTATCGCAAGCGGTTTCTGTGCCGAGTTAAGAATTCTCGGAACAATAAATCTATTTTCTTTTTTCAGATTATTTATCTCTTCTTCAGCGAATTCCAATTTTCTTTTCACTACATCGGACATTTTTAAATTTGTTTCTTTTATCATATACCCTCCGTTTTGTTTTTAATCGCTTTTGAAATTATATTTGATATT
>Ga0078972_1015981_pt1 | contig 11280 bp, 8 predicted proteins | sample YelNatPaOPGAMG01_FD_67568 | JGI IMG/M metagenome (GOLD analysis project Ga0078972, IMG submission 67568) | Hot spring thermophilic microbial communities from Obsidian Pool, Yellowstone National Park, USA - OP-RAMG-01 (SPADES assembly) (version 2) | ecosystem: Environmental > Aquatic > Thermal...
TGCATAAGCGCTTTCCTCCTCTATTTTTAAAAAATTATATCACATATTTGACGGTTAACATTTATGAACAATTTAAGTTTAAAAATTCGAATCACTTTGGATCAGGTATTTGCCTTTCAATACCTGCCATAGCAAAGTTTCGATCATCACAAAATTAACTGTTGATGTTGAATTATCATCGAATTTTGCCAAAATACACCGATTTACTTGTTTATGAATGATTATTAAGAAAAATCTCTGTTTTTGTTTAATTTAGTTCTTAAATCATATCAAGGTATTACTTGCATATTAAATAGTTTATTGCTACAATAAATTGTGCTTTTATAGAAGGAGGATATTTATTGATGAAAGTATCCGAAATCAAAAATAAAATTAAAGGCAAGGCAATAGCGGTTATAAGAGCGGATACAACAGAATTGGCCGAGCAAATATCCGAAACGGTTTTAAAAAATGGGATAAATATCGTTGAGATAACCTTTACTGTTAAGGGAGCCAGTGAAATTATTCGAAATTTGAGAAAGAGATTCCCTGATTTTATAATTGGTGCCGGCACGATCACACGTTTAGATCAAGCCAAATCTGCTTTGGATGCGGGAGCACAGTTCATCGTCTCGCCATGTGTTATCGAAGAGATTGGAGATTTTTGTAAGGCAGAGAATGTGTTTTGCTCTTTGGGTGCGCAAACACCAACAGAAGTTTACAAAGCATATATTTACGGTGGAGACGTTGTCAAATTATTTCCCGGAGAGTTGTTTAATCCATCGATTATAAAAATACTTCATGGTCCGTTTCCTTACATAGACTTTATGCCTACAGGCGGAATAAGCAAAGAGAACGCAAAAGCATGGCTTGATAGTGGTGCATTTGCACTTGGCGTAGGTGGACACTTAACAGGCGGCATTGATGCTGGAAATCTTGATTTGCTTGCAATGAGAGTTAAGGAACTTTTAGAAAGTTTGAAAAGGTGAAAATATGGCAGACGTTGTGACATTTGGAGAACCAATGGTACTTTTGGCTGGAGACAAAAATAAAATCTACGATTCAGATCATTTCACAAAATACATTGCCGGATCGGAACTGAACGTTTCAATAGGGCTTGTAAGACTGGGATATGATGTAATTTATGCAACCAAACTGGGTGAAGATCCATTCGGAAGATACATATACGATTTTATGAAAAAAGAAGGAATAAATACCTCTTACACTGAATTTGATTCTTCCCATCTTACTGGCCTTATGTTCAAAAGTAAAAATGCAAATGGTGATCCCGAGATCTTTTATTTCAGAAGGCATTCGGCTGCTTCATTTATGGAACAAAAAGGTCTCTATTTCGTAAAATTGATGAATCCAACATTCATTCATCTTACAGGCATAACCCTTGCTCTTTCTGCAAGTACAAACGAAGCTTTTAATTTTCTTCTGAAATTTGCAAAAGAGAAGAATATACCTGTCATCTTCGATCCAAATTTACGTCCGCAACTTTGGAAAGACAAAGATGAGATGTTAAAAAGCGTGAATAATGCAGCCTTCTCAAGTGATATCTTTTTGCCAGGCATAAAAGAAGCAAAGACTTTGACAGGACTGTTTGATCCGGAAGCAATAGGCCATTTTTACATCGAAAGGGGTGTCAAAATAGTTATCATCAAATTGGGAGAAAAAGGCGCATTTGTTGTTTCAAAAGAAGAATCTTACGAAGTGCCTGCCTTTCATGTTAAAGCTGTTGACACAGTTGGAGCAGGAGATGGCTTTGCTGTCGGAATAATAAGTGGTTTTTTAGATGGCATTTCTCTTAGAGAAGCGGTCGTAAGAGCCAATGCAATAGGTGCGATGCAGGTTATGACACCCGGAGACAATGACGGATTGCCAGATCGGGAAAAACTCGAAGAATTTCTGAGAGGTGCAAGATGAAGACCGTTTTCAGGTGGTTTGGATCTCAAGAAGACAAAATAACCCTTAAAGAAATAAAACAGATTCCAGGGATTTACGGTATTGTAAGCGCTATCTACGATATACCAGTCGGAGAAATATGGCCTTTAGATAAGATAGAAAAATTAAAAAGGCAAGTAGAAGCATCAGGACTGACCTTTGAAGTAGTCGAAAGTGTCAACGTTCATGAAGATATAAAACTTGGTCTTCCTTCAAGGGATAAATACATACAAAATTACAGAACGACAATAGAAAATTTAAGCAAAGGAGGGGTCAAAGTTGTATGTTACAACTTCATGCCCATTTTTGACTGGACAAGAACAGACCTGAACTTCAAATTACCTGATGATTCAAGTGTACTGTCGTATGATGATGAGAAGATAAGAAATGTAGATCCTGTTAAACTCGTTGAAGATATGGAAAAGCACAGCGGAGGATTTTCTCTGCCAGGATGGGAGCCATACAGGCTAAAAGATTTGAAAAGGCTTTTCGATCAATACGAAGGCATAACAGAAGAGATACTTTTTGAAAATTTGAAATACTTCCTTGAGAAGATAATTCCAACATGTGAAAAATGTGATGTGAAGATGGCAATTCATCCAGACGATCCGCCGTGGTCTGTTTTTGGGCTACCGAGAATAGTTAAAAATTATGATGACTTTAAAAAGATAACAGAGGCTGTCAAAAGCAAATACAATGGACTTACCTTATGCACGGGATCTTTTGGTGCAAATCCCCAAAATGATCTCGTCAGGATTATAAAAGATTTCAAAGAAAGAATCCATTTTGTTCACGCAAGGAACATAAAAATACTGTCAGAAAAGAAATTTCATGAAACTGCACATCTTTCTTCTACAGGGTCGATAGACCTTTTTAAGATAATGAAAACTTTTCATGATATAGATTTTGATGGCTATATCCGGCCGGATCACGGAAGGATGATTTGGAATGAAAAAGGAAGACCAGGATATGGTCTTTACGATAGGGCCCTTGGAATAGCATATCTCAACGGGTTGAATGAAGCGATAGAAAAAGGATGTGATCGAAATTGAAGGCAAACTTAAAAGATAAGATTGCGGTCGTAACAGGTGGAGGTGGTGTGATAGGTTCTACCTTTGCAAAAGCCCTGGCAGTTGAAGGAGTAAAAGTTGCAATTTTGAATCGTACGTTAGAAAAAGGGCAAAAGGTTTCAGATGAAATAAAGAGAAACGGTGGAGAATCTATAGCGATACAATGCGACGTGTTAAATGAAAATGATGTTGTCAGAGCGAAAGATGAAGTGATCAAAAATTATGGCATTTGCGATATTTTGATAAATTGCGCCGGCGGCACTGATCCAAGGGCAATAACGTCGAAAGAATTTTTAGAAATAAATGACCTTACAAATCATGATATCGTGACTTTTTTTGATCTCGACATTAAAAATTTCGAATATGTGTTCAATTTGAATTTTCTTGGTACCCTAATACCAATCAAAGTTTTCGCAAAAGAAATGGCTGGACAAAATGGTGCAACTATAATAAATATTTCATCGATGAGCGCTTACGCTCCCATGACAAAAGTGCCTGCTTACAGTGCTGCAAAAGCCTCAATAAATAACTTCACGCAATGGCTTGCAGTTTATCTGGCAGATGCTGGAATAAGGGTAAATGCCATAGCACCAGGATTTCTTTTGACAGATCAAAACAAGGAACTTTTGATGAATAAAGACGGCACTCCAACTGAACGGCTAAACAAAATAATAGCGAACACTCCCATGCGTCGCCTTGGGGATCCTCAAGAACTTGTCGGTACATTGATATGGCTTTGTGATGAAAAGATGTCCGGTTTTGTAACTGGCATTACTGTACCTGTAGATGGTGGATTCATGGCTTATTCAGGTGTGTGAATGTTATAGTTTTGGGAGGTGGTGTTGTGAGTAAAGTCAAGGAATTGATCATTGTTGGTGTAAGTTTATCACTTGCAATGATGATATTTGGTGCGACGGGAAACGTTATAGTCAATTCTTCATTTGAAAGTGGCAGTTTGTGGGGATGGTCTCCCTTTGGAAGTGTAACGCTGATTGCAACAACGACGAATCCACACAGTGGAGATTATTGCCTTTACACGACGGGAAGAACACAGAGCTGGATGGGGCCGAGTTACAACCTTTTCGGGCTTTTGTCTTACGATCAAACGTACAAAATAGATTTCTGGGTGAGATACGATGAGGGTCCTCAATCGATACAATTCAAAGCAACGGTTAAAACTTCATCAGTTAATGGTGCTGACAACTACATTCAAGCGGCAAATCCAACGACCGTTCAAAAAGGTATATGGACTGAGATATCCGGTGAATTTTCCATTCCAGATGATAATTATTCTGGCATCGTCATATACGTTGAGTCGCCGGGTGCAACTCCGAACTTTTACCTGGATAATTTCACGGTTACCGGAGAGATATCGAGCAGCGCACAAAATCTTATCAATTCTCAAAAGCAGGAATTCGAAGCTGCAATAACACCTGTAAGCGAGTATTTGAAAGCAATACCATCTTTGTACGAAAGCCTTTCCAAATATTTTCCCGTTGGTGTTGCCGTAGAGCCTGGACAGCTTTTATCGTCAAATCCTCATTCGCAGATCGTTGCCAAAGAGTTTAACATGCTTGTTCCAGAAAATGTCATGAAACCTGAATTCATTGAACCAAAGCCCGGAGATTTTACCTTCCAAAATGCTGATGCCATAGTTGATTACGCAATTGCCCATCACATGATAATGCGTGGACATAACTTTATATGGTACGAAGAAACTCCAAATTGGTTTTTCGAAGATCCATCCAATCCTTCAAAACCAGCTTCAAGGACACTTTTGTTGGAACGTATGAAAGATCTTATAACGACCACGATGAAGCATTTTGAAGACAAATACGGATCGAATAATCCTATAAAATACTGGGATATAGTGAATGAACCGCTGAATGATAATGGTACTTTGAGAGACACAAAATGGTTGCAGATAATAGGTCCCGATTATATAGCCAAAGCATTTGAATACGCGCATGAAGCGGATCCAAACATAAAACTCTTCGTTAACGATTACGGTATGGAAAATGATGGCATCAAAGCACAAGCCATGTATAATCTTGTCAAGAAACTTAAAGATGAAGGGGTTCCGATAGATGGAATAGGCATAGAATGTCATATAAACATCGATACCAATCTCGATAAACTTAAGGACGTGATAGAAAAATTCGCATCCCTTGGTGTTGAGGTTCAGTTCACAGAGATAGATATGTCAACGCTCGGTGATACTTCTGAATCAGCCCTTTTACAACAGGCAAGACAGTACAGAAAACTCTTTTCCATCCTTGAAGAGGAACACAAATACATAACGGCTGTTGTGTTTTGGGGCATCTCCGATGATATTTCTTGGCTTGGAGCGCAAAATGCACCTTTACTTTTTAATACCGCTCTTCAACCAAAGCCTGATTTTTGGGCAATTGTAGATCCTGAAAAAGCCCCAATGAACATAGTCAATACTCAACCCCTAAACACTCCTGAAGGCACTCCAGCAAGTACAGACTGGTCAAAATCTTTGAATTTTGAAATACAGCCATTTACGAATGTCGATACTTTTGTTAAGGGATATGGAGCAACGGCAAAGATAAAAACCTTGTGGAACAATGATAATCTCTATATACTGGCAAATGTATCGGATACAACGCCATCTTCAAGAGACAACGTTGAATTTTTCATCGGAAGCAGATCTTACAGATTCTTCAGAGGGAACTTTGTTGGCAAGAATGTAGAAGAAACATCGTATGCAACAGGATATGACATACAATTGACGATACCTTTAGATGAGATCGGAGTGAATTCAAAAATTGGAAACCATGTTGGATTCGATGTTAGAGTCAACGATTATGACAACTCTACTTTAAAATCTATCGCAGCATGGAATGATTTTGCAAATATTGAAGAAGATCCAATTCATTATGGACAGATAGAGTTTGCAGGCCAATCGATGATGGCTTACGCACTGTACGGAACCCCCGACGGAATATCAGATCCGATATGGAATAAATCCCAAGTTATAAATATTACTAAATTCATAAAAGGAGATTCTGGAGCAACCGCAACGGTCAGAACTTTATGGAATGACAAGTACCTTTACGTGCTCGCAAATGTATGGGAAAAAGATTTGAACGCTTCCAATCCTCTTCCATACAGGCAGGATTCTGTCGAGATTTTTATCGATCAGCATAATTACAAAACACCTTACTACACAGATGGAGATGGTCAATACAGAGTAAATTTTGAAAATGCTCAAAGTTTCGGCCCAAGTACGGATTCTTCGGGATTCGAATCTTTTACTACAAAAACGGCAACAGGATACATAGTTGAAATGGCAATACCTTTTAACGATATAACACCAAAAGTGGGAAACGTTATAGGCTTTGATGCACTTGTTAACGTTGCCGGAAGTGGAAATAACAGTTCAAGAAAGGCAATAATCATCTGGTCTGGAGAAACCAACACGCTTTACGAAGAAACACAAAGTTTTGGAAATATAATGCTTGTTCATACATTATCTCAATAAGGAGGAGATCTTATGAGTAAAGTAAGGATTTTGATTCTCGTAGTTGCTATCCTTGGCATAGCAACTCTCGGCCTTGCAGATGTTTCGTATCCGTATGTGGCTCAGTATGGCCCTGCGATAGTCAACTGGGGTAGCAATGTGAAATACGGGGGAACTCTCAAGATAGTTCTTCCAAATGGTCCTCTTCAGTACAGTCTTAACCCATTCATGGGCAGCAATTCCACACTACCGACATCTTTCATCTACGAATCGTTATTTTTCATTGATCTAACTGGTAATCTTACGGATATGCTTGGTACATCTTACGCATGGACAGACAACAACACGGAATTGGACGTAACGATTCGCCAAGGCGTTAAGTGGTCAGATGGAGTTCCATTCACTCCTGAGGATGTCGTATTCACCTTCAATTATCTCAAAGCCAATCCAGCGATAGATCTGAATGGTATCTGGGCTCCATCTAATGATCTTGAAAGTGTTTCTGCAAGTGAAGACACAGTTATATTCAAATTTTCAAAGCCTAGCATTGCACTTTTCCAATACATTGCGAGTGAGTCAATAGTGCCAGAACATATCTGGTCTAAGATAACAGATCCTTCCAAATACACGAATCCGAATCCAGTCGGCACAGGTCCGTTCGTTTTCGAAAGTTTTAATCAGCCAACGAACACGGTTACTTACGTTAAAAATCCGAATTACTGGATGACCGGTAGGCCATACCTTGACAGTGTGGTTGTGACCTCTGTCAATTCTAACAATACATGTACATTGGAGTTGATAAAGCATGATTACGATATTTCGAACCTTTACATACCAGATATCATGAAAACTTATGTTTCAAGGGATCCTTCCAATAATAAATATTGGTGGCCAACTCTTGCCTATATCTATCTTGTATTCAACGATACCAAATACCCATTTAATATTCCTGATTTCAGAAAGGCTATTTCTATGGCTTTAGATAGAAATTTCATGTTTAAAAGCATTTATTTTGATAGTTACAAATCATATTACAATTCTACATTCATAACTTATCCTCTTCGTTCATGGATGGATCCAACGCTAACAGATCTTGCATCTTCACTTATCACTTATAATCCTCAAAAGGCACAAGATTTACTTGCATCGATAGGATTTAAGAAAAATGAACAAGGACTTCTGATAGGACCGGATGGAAGAGTAGTTCCATCTTTCACGCTCAGCGCAGTTGCTGGATGGACTGACTGGAATCAAGCAGAAAGCATAATTGCTCAGGAATTAAAAGAAATAGGTCTCCAAGTGAATGCGGTTCAACAATCTTTCGGTCAGTGGTATTCTTCTTTACAAACAGGGACATTTGATTCAGCGATAATGTATATGAATATAGGAACAAATCCTTATGAGGCTTACTATACAATGTTTAGTCCATCTCAGACGGCGCCTGTAGGCCAGGTTGCATCTTCTAACTTCAGTAGGTATACCAATCCTCTTATAACTGATGCACTTAAGGTCTTCAACTCAACATCTGATTCAAGATTACAAAAACAAGCGATGTATACAATAGAACGTATTGTTTTGGATGATATGCCAGCCGTTGTTTTATTACCAGGTCCTATTGATGACGTTTATCAAACAAGTACTTTGGCTGGTTTCCCAGACGACCAGTATCCTTACTACATGGTATTATCAATACAGACTACACCTGAGATGTTGGCATTGAATATCCATCTTAAATAAAAGAGGGGGTCCTTACCCCTCTTTTAGTGGAGGAAGAGAATGGAAATAGGTAAGACTTTTATATGTCCGATAAAAGACGATAAAAGGGCCATAGTTACCTTTACATTTGATGATGCACTTTATAAACCGGCTATCTTTTTTACTTCTGACCTTTCAAAAAGAAGTCTGAAAGGTACATTTGCAATAACAACGAATTTTGTCTTCGAATCCGATGGAAATGATTTTAACGGTACATGGGTACAATGGAAAAATTTGATAGATGTCTATAAATTCGATGTAGCAAATCATTCTAAAAGTCACTTAGATCTTACCAAAGCAACGGCAGAAGAACTTGAAGAAGAGATAAATCATGCAAGAAGCATTTTAATTTCAAGATTCAAGGGGAAAAAAGTTTTGTGCATGGTAAATCCCTTTAATGCAACGAATGATACTGTCGACAAAAAAATTTCTGAATATCATTATGCGGCAAGAAATGGGATAGAAGGATTTAACTCTATATCACCATCTGATAAAGAATGGTTAAGACTGAACTATAAAGGTGTTTACCATGATACATCAGCACAAGAAATGAACAAATGGATAGATGAATCTATAAAAAATAACTTGTGGCTTATAGAGATGATACATGGAGTTAACAGTATAGGATGGGAAGCAGCACCCGATCATGTCTTTTCGGATCATTTTGAGTATGTATCAAATAAGGTAAAAGAAATTTGGAATGCAACTTTTGAAGAGGCAACCTTGTATCTTAGAGAAGTTCAGAGATCGTTTGTAATTGTCAAAATTGAAGATCAAAGGGCGATCGTGAGATTAACAAATGATCTATCATCTTATTTTGACTACCCTTTAACTTTAAAAACCATTGTTCCAAATGAAAATGTAAAGTTAATCTCAAAGGGTAAGTATTTACCATTTAATGTTAAAAGAGAAGGAAACAAAATTCTTGCGTATTACAGTGTAATTCCAAATCTTGATGAAGTTTCAATTTTATTTTAGAAAGGAGTGAAGTTTATGAAATTCAAGTTTTTAATCTTTGCAGTAGTTTTGATCGGCATCTTGAGTATTGGCTTTGCAGATGTTTCGTATCCGTATGTGGCTCAGTACGGACCTGCGATAGTCAACTGGGGAAATAACATACAAACAGGCGGAACTTTAAACTGGCTGTATGGTGCAAGTGTAACATTAACACGCAATTTTAATCCATTCATAAGAGGTGTTTTGCCGGTTTCTTTGATTTATGAACCGTTATTTTACGTTGATATGAGCGGAAATATAACCAATATTCTTGGCACGTCTTATAAATGGATAAACAACGATACGGAACTGGATGTTACAATCCGCCAAGGAGTTAAATGGTCCGACGGAGTTCCGTTCACGCCTGAAGACGTTGTTTTCACCTTCAATTATCTCAAAGCCAATCCAGCGATAGATCTGAATGGTATCTGGGCTCCATCTAATGACCTTGAAAGTGTTTCTGCAAGCGGTGATACCGTTGTTTTCAAATTTTCAAAACCGAACATACCATTTTTCAACATAATAGCTGGGGAACCAATAGTTCCTGAGCACATATGGTCTAACATAACAGATCCATCCAAGTATACAAATTCCAATCCAGTAGGAACCGGCCCCTTTGTGCTCAAAGACTTTGAGTCGGCTATTGGAACGGTTGTCTTTGCCAAAAATTCAAATTACTGGATGAACGGCAGACCTTACATAAACGAAATAGTCTGGAAAGCACTTCCATCTGATACAACTGCTTTGATGCTACTTTTAAGACATGACATAGATCTCGGAGTAGGATATGTTCCGGACGTTAAAAATGTTTACGTTTCAAAAGATCCCACTGTTAACAAATACTGGTGGCCTGTCGTCGGAAACAACGCCTTATATCTTAACGATGCCAAATATCCTTTCAATATTCCTGATTTCAGAAAGGCCATATCGATGAGTTTGAACAGATCTTACATTCTGGATCGTTTGTATTTTGGCAACTTTGAAAATTACGATAATCCAACGTTGATAACTTACCCACTTCGCTCATGGGTTGATCCAACTCTGACGGCACTTGCATCATCATTGATTACTTACGATCCTCAAAAAGCCCAGGAAATGTTGGCATCGATAGGGTTCAAAAAGAATGCCCAGGGACTTTTAACCGATCCGGCCGGTAACGTACTTCCGACATACACATTAGACGTCGTTTCCGGATGGACAGACTGGGTACAGGGGGCACAAATAGTAGCCCAAGAACTTAAAGAAATAGGACTTCAAATAAGTGTGAGTCAACAATCTTATGGTCAATACTATTCATCATTGCAGACAGGTACGTATGATATGGCTATATCATGGTTAGATGTAGGTCCGACACCTTACAATGCTTACTACTATGCCTTCAGCCCGACACAGACGGCACCGATAGGACAGGTTGCAGCCTCTAACTTCTCAAGATACACGAATCCTTTGATAACAGATGCCTTGAAAGTTTTCAGCACAACTTCAGATCCTACTCTCCAAAAACAGGCAATATACACTATAGAAAGGATAGTTCTTGACGATATGCCAATGATCGCACTTTTGCCAGTTCCAATGTGGGACACGTACACAACCTATCGCTTCGAAGGTTTTCCTGATGATAACTATCCATACTACATCCAAGGGAGTTTTTCAACCGATGAAGAAATTGTGGCTTTGAATGTGCATCTAAAGTGATAAAATGGGGAAGGGAAGTCCCTTCCCCATCTCTTTGAATGGAGGATAATATGTTAAAAAATGGAGATATCGTTCTGTTTCAGGGTGACAGTATAACAGATTACATGAGAAAAAGAGAGGATCCAGACGATCTCGGAAATGGTTATCCACTTTTTGTATCGGCTTTATGGAACATCGAGCATCCTGACGTGAATGTCAAATTCTTGAACAGAGGGATAAGTGGTGATAGGGTAAGAGATTTAAGAAAAAGATGGAAGACAGATTGCATTGATCTAAAACCTACTGTGGTCTCAATTTTGATAGGTATAAATGATACATGGAGAAGATTTGATAGCAATGATCCAACCTCTG
>Ga0078972_1015983_pt1 | contig 11277 bp, 8 predicted proteins | sample YelNatPaOPGAMG01_FD_67568 | JGI IMG/M metagenome (GOLD analysis project Ga0078972, IMG submission 67568) | Hot spring thermophilic microbial communities from Obsidian Pool, Yellowstone National Park, USA - OP-RAMG-01 (SPADES assembly) (version 2) | ecosystem: Environmental > Aquatic > Thermal...
TCGAGAAAATGGCATCAGACCTTCGCCTACTGTCCTCCGATGTAGCCGGTAATTCCATTCGCATCCCCAAACGACAGGTGGGTAGCTCAATCATGCCCGGAAAGGTAAACCCCGTTATTCCTGAGTTTGTAGTAAGTGTTGCCCACAGGGTTTACACCAACGATATGCTCATATCGAACCTTGCCGGTCAAGGTGCATTAGACCTCAACGCCTACCTGCCAACCATTGGCCACGCCATAATCGATTCCATAAAACTGCTCATTGCAGCAAACCAAAGCCTTGCCCTAAACTTACTTGCCGGAATTGAGGTTGATACCGAAAAATCGACTTCGCAGCTTATGTATAACCCATCCATTACCACTGCCCTGCTGCCTATCATTGGCTTTAACAGGGCTGCTATGCTCGCCCAGGAAATGCGGAGTAAAAAAATTGATATTTTCAGCGCAAATAAAAATCTCAATCTGATACCCGAAGATAAATTAAAGGAATTGGTAAAACCCAATAATCTGCTTAAACTGGGTTTTTCGTTTCGCGATGTAATTGATTAACATTCTATTATGTTTTCAGATTGATTGTTCTACCCCGACTTTGCGACAGCTATTAAATTTCCTACGCATTAATCAACTAAAATCAAATGAAAAAAAATATCGAATACATAGCAGTTACAGTTGTTGGACTAATTGTTACCTTTTTTTTTGCAGGAGATGTTTTAAAAAACATCAACCATAGGTATTTTGCTCAAAGTGGCGATGGCGCAAAGGATTACTACGCTACGTTTTACCACATTAAGCACGATAAAAGTTATATACATTCCAACAGCATGAACTATCCCTTTGGCGAGAGCATCTTTTTTGCGGGATCGCAGCCAATTGTAAGTAATGCCATAAAGTTTATCTCACAAAACATCTACGATATAAGCCCCTATACCGTGGCCATACACAACCTGCTGATATTGCTCAGTATAGCCCTAACCGTATTGGTAATCTACTTGATTTTTCGACATTTATACCTGCCTATTTGGTATTCATTGCTGGTGGCTGTTGGGCTCACATTCCTTTCGCCACAAATCGACAGGATTGGTGGGCATTTTGCATTGAGCTATACCATTGTTCTACCGCTCTTTGTGCTACTAATGTTAAAATTCGATAGGAAACCAAGCGTTGGAAAATCGATATTTATTCTTTTAGTTGGCCTATGGGCATCGTTAACCCACGGATACTTTTTTACCTTTTACATGACCATGTTTTGGGTTTACTGGCTTTGGCAAAAGCCATGGGGCAAAGGATTTGAGTGGAGAAAACAATGGTTGCACATGGTTTTACAATTAGCCATTCCCCTGGTTGTAGTCCCCACGCTCTTACTGTTCCTCGATTCGGTTGAAGACCGAACAACCTGGCCATGGGGGTTCCTGTTTTACCGGGCTTACCCCGAATCGGTGTTCCTATCGCCTGGCTGTCCTTACTGGAGTTGGCTAAATAACCTTATAAAAATCCGCAATCTGCAATGGGAAGGAATTGCCTATGTAGGCTTAGTATCAACGGTTGTGTTTATCGTCATTTTTTATCGCTCTTTAAAAAATGCCATTACGCGCCAATGGAGAAATGCAAGTAACATAACCAATGAACCCCTTCTAAACCGATTGTTCTGGCTATCGTTCCTGCTACTATTATTCTCGTTTGGTATCCCTTTTATCTTCAAAATGGAGTTTTTGCTTGAGTACCTTGGCCCTATTCGCCAATTCCGCGGCATAGGCCGATTTGCCTGGCTTTTCTTTTACATGATGAACATCGTAGCCTTTTACCTGCTTTGGGAAAAACTGAAATTCAAAAAATCAATCTATAAGATTTTGTTAATTGTTCCTCTTGTCATTCTACTGTACGACGCCTGGTTCAATAGCAAATCGCAAAAATTCTACATCAACAACAGCCAACCTGAACTCGATTACGCCTTTCATGCAAACAGTAAGCCCAATATCAACATTGATGAATTTCAGGCTATAATGCCTATCCCCTTTTTCAGTGTTGGGAGCGAAAACTACTGGCACGAATCGGCGTGTTTTGGGAGTATGGTAAAGATGTATGCCCTATCGCAGCTCACTGGATTGCCCCTTAACGCCACCTACACAAGCCGATCATCGGTTTGGCGATGCGTGGAAAACCTAAACCTAATTATGGAACCCCTTCAACAATTCCCTGTGTTAGAGTATTACGATAGAAACAAGGATATTCTGTTATTTGTTGACCCCAAGTGTGACCAAATAAACCAGAATGAGCGCCGAATTATAACCATTTCAACCCCAATTGATACACTCTGGGGGTATGAGCTACGAAGGTTGAAAGTGGCCGACCTTGCTAAGTTGCCCGAAGTATACCGTAATGAGTACATTAACGCTACCCCTGGAATGGCCGATACCATTACTGGCAATTACTACTTTCAGGAATTTGAGAGCACTCCCACACCCATAGCGTTTACAGGAAATGGAGCGCTCAAGATAAACAGACGGGGTTACACAAACCTTTACTGGGGGCGTTTGCCAAACAACAGCTCATCGGAAATCACAGTGTCGTTCTGGGTTAACCGCATGAAAGTGGATATTGTTCCCCGCAACCGTATTGAAATTGTTACCGGTAAAGAGGAAGGAAAATGGGAAACCTGGAATGGGTTTGGCTTTATGGAGCAAACAAAGGCATTCTGGAACGATTGGGCACTTGTGGAGTACACCCTGAAACTGAACAACCCGTCCGATTTCATTTGCATCTCGGTTGCACCATTACTGCCCAAAAGTGGCGATGTTTATATTGATAACATTCTTATCAAACCCGTGAACCAAAACGTAAAGCTTACCGCAAACAATTTGCTGTTGCTGAATAACCGACTATTCCCTAACTGCAACTAGAATTTAACCCTTACCATAAGCTTAATCTCACTTCGGGTGTTGCCTTTTATCAGGTCTGCCCCTGAGCCTATGGTTGCGCTATTGGGATAATAGGTCTGAGCGTATCGTACCCAAATGTCTAAACTCTTTTTATGGCTATACTTTGCCATGAGCATTAGCCTTGTGCCATTTGAGTAATATGCCGGAACGGTGAAGGAGTAAAGCATATCGCTCTCGTACGAGTAAAGACGCGTATTCCACGATTTGGTATCAAAAATTGCAAACCGCATTCTAAAACTCAGTGGATATTTTTGCAGGTTAATATTGATATCCTGAGCTAGCAGGTAGCCAAATTCATTTGCATTAAGGCTATCGGTTTTGTAATCCGATACTTCAATAGATGTTCTTAACTGGACAAACTCATTGGGCAGATACGATAGCTGCGTTCGAAAACCTTGACGCATCTGCGATATTACCGGAGAAACCGGAAGGCTGCTACCGGTCATGTTGCGCTCATCCTGCTTGTAGCGGTACCGAAAGTTTACCTGAAAGTACCTATTTATTACATGTTCCGATTGCAAAAGGAAGTCTCTACCCGTTGATGGCGAGTAAACGCCATAGCGCATCCACGGGAAACGGAATAGGTCAACATAGCCCGATACCTTCCATCCCTTTGCGGCAAGCAGGTTTAATCCTATGAGCAATCCTTGCTCGTTGGCTGTTCCTGTGCCCTCGGCAAGTGCAGACGTATAGCGTGTTTCATAGGTAGTGCTATAATTCCTGCCTAATACCGATAGCTGAACACGGTTACTTAACCTAAATTGTCCGCCAACAAGCACAGCCAATTTTTGCGACAGCAGGTTTACCCCAACCTCGCCATAAACCAAATGTTGGCGGTAGAAATAATCGGCATTTAAACCCCACACCAATTTTTCTGTTGCCGCTGGAGCTAATGAGTAAATGGGTTGGCTTTTCAGATTATCACCATAAATCCTGTTGTAAACCGCCGTTGTGCCAAGCTTAAGCTTATTTAGCGTTAGTGTGATATTACCTCCGGTAACCAGTTCAGGGACATTACGCCTGTTCTCAATTTCCGAAGCCGTTCGGTGATAACCGGTCTCGGGTAACGATAAAAAAGCAAGTTCACCTGAACTAACCGTATCAACCAGGTTACCGTCAATATTTTGGTACGAAGCAAAAATGCTGAATTCTGTATTTCGGAAATTTAAGGTAATGCCTGCACCCCGTAAGAATTGTGATTCGTATGCCGAAGAATGCGGCACAATACCTCTGCCCCGCTTATGAAATCCCATCACATTGGCCGATTTGCCAAAGGTTAAACTATTCCAAAAGGTTAGCCCTTGCCCAAACTCGGCTCGAAAATCGCCAACCACAAGGCGTTTTATCGGGCCAAGATCGTTAACCTGAGCATAACCCGAAAGGTAATCGAAACCGGTTGGAAAAGTTCCATCAAACAGCGGCTCACCAGTATCGTTCTCGGCTGTAATGCCAAACTGCAACCGGTTTGCTTTATAACGGTAACGGGTGTAAAGCGCATATTTACCTCCTAAGTATTTCCCCGAACCACCATAATCGGTTTCAAACCCAACGGGGGTTTGGAGCATTGTTTTGAAGCGTGAGAAAAAATCGTGCTTTCCTTGAGTAAAATCAGTAACCATCACAGGTTTTACTAAATCACCAGCCATAACAAAGGGTATGAGTCGTTCTACATCAATCAGGTCGAACCCGGGAACCAGCTGCAGCTCGTAAACGCTTAGTATCTTGCCCGTTGAATCGCGGTAGTTTAGTAAACTCTCAATTTGAAAATCGCTAAGGAAAAACAGTTTTTGCAAGTCGGACTTACGAGCGGCATTCAGGTTAAGTGGGTTATCGGCAAGTTGGAGTAATTCGTCAACCAGTTCGGAATAATCCTGCTCTGCATCGGAGTTGGCTGTAAGTTCCTCTATAATATCGGCAACAACCTGCTGTGGGTCAGTTACCTGCTGGGCACCAGCAGTAAGCACTAAAAGCAGAAAGATGAAAAGCAGTGCAAGCTTTGCCTTCATTGTGTAACAACTTCTTTTTTACGGAACAGGTAGGCAACCGAAAGGCTTGGGGTAAACCCAAGGGTTTGGTGGTGACTTAAACTCAAATCGATATCAAAATTCATAATGGGGAACCCAATCCCTACCGTTATTCCTTCGGGACTTGCAGCGGAGTAGCCTAAACGCAAAGCCGTTCGTTCCATCACTCTATATTCAAGGCCACACCGCACGGCCGGGGAACGCTGGGTATCGTCGTCAACCTGCATTACAAGCATAACCCTAGCCGAAGGGTTATAGGTTAAACCAATGCCCATGAGTGTAGGTAAATCGCCCAAATCGTCGAAACTTGAACTTGTAGGGTTAAAAACGTAAAATCCAACGGTTAGGCGCTCAGTAGGTATATAGTGTATTCCCCCTTCAACGGTAAAAGCATTTGCGCTGCGATAATCGGCAGGTAGTTGCAAACGAGTATAGGCAAGCCCTATCCCGGCAGTAAAGCGCTTACCCAAATACATTCCATACCCCAAACCCACTCTACCGGTATTAAAACCGCTGAAACCAAAATGGGAAACATCTACCCCAAATGTGCCCGGTTTAACCGGCAACGCAATACCTAACATGCTTGAACCAAGTTCAGTAAGCATAAAGCGATTTTCGTGATGTGCGCCAACCCAAAATTCTCGCTGATTGGCAAGGGCAGCCCTATTCTGCATACCCGACCAAGGATTTGTCAAACTTATCCACGTAAAGCCCAAGGAATGCCCTGTACCTGCAATGGCAAAATTTGAGATTTGTGTGTAACCATTTTTGGCTTGGCTTATTGCCAATAAAATTAGGAATGTATGGAGCTTTGGTTTGATCATTTGGTTGGTAAGACCTGTAAACCAAAATTAAAAATAATTTTATTGGTAACAATATCAAGGAATTAAAACTTTTTAGGAATAGTTTTTTTTGATTTAATAATAATTTTTGCCATACTTGCATTGGCGATGGGGTTCGCCTATAAGTGCTTCCACAAAGCTGATGACCCCTACAAAATAGTTTAATTTTGTAACCGTCAGCACATGAAAATTCAAGTTTATTCCCGATTTAGTTTCCTAGCCAAACCTCGTGAAAATAACATCTATTTATCCATCATCGGTTACAGCATGCCTTTCCCCTGCTTAACAGCAAATGCAATGCTTGTTTTTGCCTCATTCATAAAAAAATCGAAAATATATTAATTATGGAGAATATTTGGATTGTAGCAGCAATTTGGATGGGATTAGCCTTTATTGCAAGTTTAATTTCTATAAGAATTGGCATTTCGGTAGCTCTTGTTGAAATTCTAATAGGAATTATAGCCGGTAACTTTCTTGGAATTCATGAATCAACGCAGTGGATTGATTTTCTTGCTATGTTGGGTAGTGGTGTGCTAACATTTCTGGCAGGAGCAGAAATAGACCCCGCCTCGTTAAGAGCAAATCTTAAGGCAAGCTTAACAATAGGAATTTTATCGTTTGCCATACCCTTTGTAAGTGTATGGATGATTGCTCAGTATATTTTTGGATGGGAGCTTCATCAAGCCCAAATTGCCGGAATTGCTCTTTCGACTACATCGGTTGCCGTAGTGTATGCTGTTATGATTGAAAAGCAACTTAGCGAGACATCGCTGGGTAAAATGATACTGGCAGCATGCTTTATTACTGACTTTGGAACAGTTTTAGCACTCGGCGTACTTTTTGCCAACTTTAATATTTGGATGGTGGTTTTTGTAGTAATTTTAAGTGCTATGCTTTGGTTTATGCCCCGTTGGACAAAGTACCTGATTGGCGTTTTTGGAACCAACAAGGTAAGCCAGCCCGAAGTAAAATTTATCCTTTTAGTTTTATTCCTGCTTGGAGGATTAGCAACTACAGCAAAAAGTGAGGCAGTTTTGCCGGCTTACCTTATAGGGTTAGTTGTTGCAGGTGTTTTTGTTCGCGATAAAAGGTTAGTAGATCGAATGCGCACCATTGCCTTTACAATATTTACTCCGTTTTATTTTATTAAAGCTGGACTATACGTATCGTTGCCTATTATCTGGTATTCGCTGGGCATAATTGCTTTATTCCTTTTAGCAAAAGTCTTTACCAAGGTCATTGGGGTATATCCCTTTTCCAGAGTTTTTCATATGCGTAAACGCGAAGCCTCCTACACTACTTTGCTCATGGCTACAGGTTTAACCTTTGGTACTATTTCGGCACTTTTTGGATTAAACAATCACATCATCGACCAACGCCAATATACAATCCTGGTTACAGTGGTAATTCTTAGCGCAATAATCCCAACGCTTATTGCACAAAAATATTTCCAACCCAAGTTCGACACCATGAGTGCTTGGGGTAGGCTTTACTTGATTAAAGGAAAAAAACGTTCGAATAGATATAAAAAATAGGAGGTTAAAGCCATGTATAAAAACATTTTAGTTGCTTACGACGGTTCCGAAGGCGCACAGGTAGCCTTGAATAATGCCGCATACCTTGCTAAATGCCTAAAAGCAAAACTTACTGCGCTTTGGGTTGGTGGTTACCGACCCTACTACCACGAAACCGTTGCCGAAATTGAAGAGGAAACAAAGTCGATTGATAAATTTTCGGCTAAACTTAAAAAGGAACTCAACTTAATATCAAAAGATATTGGAATTGATATTGAGTATGCGCACTTGCAAGGAAACCCAGCAAAGCTAATTGTTGAATTTGCCCAAAATAATAAAATTGATCTCATTGTTATGGGCTGTAAGGGGCACTCGGGACTTTGGGGAAACGATCTGGGTCATGTAACCGATAAGGTAAGTGAAAATGCAAAATGCAACGTGCTTATAGCCCGAAAGTAAAATGGTTATAGATAAACAAACCCTACGCGACTTGGAAATTCTCTCTATCCAAGCCGAAGGTAATTGCATTTTTGAGAAACTAAACCGAACCCAAACATCAGGTGGAAAACAAAACCTCAAACACCGATTTTTAAATCCATGTAAATCAATTCAAGAAATTCAGAAAACCCAAGAAACAGTCAGATTTTTAAGGAAAAATCCAACAGTTTGGAAGATTCCCTTTAACGACCTGTTTTTAAAATCTATAGAACTTTACATTACATCGAACATTGAACCTGTAAGACATTACAATGGTTTTTTTGCTTTAAATGCCATTCATAATTTCATTATCGACAGACAGGCGTACCAAATGATAAAAGGGGGATTATTTGAGCTTTCCCGATTTATTGAAGGTTTAAAAAAAATGGCAAACTCAGCTGAAGAGCCATTACCCCAGTTTTTAAGCGAATTTAAGGATGAGGTGGAAAATTTCCTGAAAGACCCAGATGTTAGTGAATACCTATCTAAAATCGATAGCCAGCGAGCTACCATCATAAATGTTTACCAAGCCGACTCGTATTTCCGGACAGTTAAGCACGCCCAAATTACTACCTTTGTCAACCTAATTTATGAACTCGATGCCCTGCAATCCATGGCAAGGGTTACAAATGAATTGAATTTTTGTTTCCCTCAATTTATTGAGGATGACCATGCCGAAGTTGTAATAAACGACCTTTTTCATCCTTTACTTCAACAGCCAGTTTCCAATTCCATAAGCATTTTAAAAAATGCCAATGTTGTTTTTTTAACAGGCCCCAATATGGCAGGTAAGACTACTTTCCTGAAATCGCTTGGCGTTGCTGTTCTTTTAGCTCACATGGGGATGGGTGTTCCTGCCAAAAACATGCGCTTAAACTATTTTGATCGGCTAATGAGCAGCATAAGTGTTGAAGAAAATATTTTTAAAGGTCACAGCTTCTTTTTCAGCGAAGTTCTAAGAGTAAAAGATCTTGCTTTAAGCCTCAGCAATGGCATGAGAGTATTTGCCCTTTTCGATGAATTATTTAAAGGTACCAATGCCGGTGATGCTTTTGCAGCATCAGAAGTTGTAATAAAAGGGTTTGTAAACTGGCCAAATAGTTTGTTTGTAGTATCGTCGCACCTATTTGAGCTAGGCCAGACTCTTACAAAATACCAAGGTTGCTGCTTTTACCGTTTCGACACCATATCCAATGATGGCGGGATTGAATTTGATTACAAAATCAAAGATGGAATTAGCAATACACGGTTAGGGCTTGCAATCATTGAAAAAGAACAAATTCCAACCCTGCTTAGGTTAAATAACCTGAAAAAAGAATGAAATCAACCTAATTTTATTTACCTTAGTAAGATGATAATTACTATGAACCATAATACTTTGCCCGATAATCACAAGCGTTCACTCTCGTCATCGCTGTATGTTGTGGAAAAATTACTGAGTGAACTCGAACGGGAAATTTCCAGCCCAACCAACCAATCAACAATAAAGATTGTGGGCGAAATACCTCCCGATGAAAAAGAACGAATGCTCTCAGTTTTAAAGCAGGCAAAAGATTACATTGCATTTTTAACCCAAAAATATCAGCTTAGGGTTAATGTTTTAGAACTTTCAAATATTCTGAAAGCGCAGAAGGCAAAAATATGGGAGGTTTTATGCGATAGCAACTCAAAAGGATTGAAGGGATACGGGCAACTGGAAGAATCCATTGCCAAGGAACTTGATAACGATGTGACAAAACTTCAAGAGTTAATTAACCAATTATAGTAACCCAAAAACAGTTAACTATGGAAATATTTGATGTTAGAGCAATGGAAATCCTCGATTCCAGAGGGAATCCAACAGTAGAGGTAGATCTTACCCTTGGTGATGGCACAACCGCACGTGCAATGGTTCCCAGCGGGGCATCGACTGGCGAACGCGAAGCAACCGAATTACGCGATGGCGACAAGAGCCGTTATGGCGGGAAAGGTGTGCTTAAAGCGGTTGAAAACGTAAATAAAACTATAGCCGACGAGATTGTTGGCAGGTACTTTGCCAGCCAACGCGAGCTGGACTACTTTCTGATTAACCTCGATGGAACCCCAAACAAGTCGAAACTTGGGGCTAACGCCATACTGGCCGTTTCCATGGCATTTGCCCGTGCCAACTCAATAAGTTCAGGCATTCCACTCTACCATTACCTTGGCGGCAGCAACGCTTACCTTTTACCTGTTCCCTGCATGAATATCATAAACGGGGGCAAACATGCCGACAACAATGTCGATTTTCAGGAATTCATGATTGCCCCACACGGAGCAACAAGTTTTGCTGAATCAATTAGAATGGGGATTGAGGTGTTTCACACCCTGAAAGGTGTGCTAAAGGCCAAGGGATACTCAACCGGTGTAGGCGATGAGGGTGGTTTTGCCCCCGACCTAAAATCGAACGACGAGGCAGTTGAGGTTATCCTCGAGGCTATTACTAAGGCAGGATACAAACCCGGTGAACAGGTTAGCATTTGCCTTGACCCTGCTGCCAGCGAGCTTTGGGAAGATGGCAAGTATAAAATGTTTAAAAGCACAGGCAAACTCATCACAAGCGACGATCTGATCAAGCTCTGGGAAAACTGGGTTAAGCAGTACCCCATAGTTCTTATTGAAGATGGTCTTGCCGAAAACGACTGGGAAGGCTGGAAAAACCTCACCAAACTCTTAGGTTCAAAAATTGAACTGGTTGGCGATGATATCTTCTGCACCAATAAGGCTATCCTTGAACAGGGGATTGCCAAAGGTGTTGCCAACTCCATTTTAATCAAATTAAACCAGATTGGTACTGTAACCGAAACGCTCGAAACCATTGAAATGGCATACCGCAATGGCTATAACGCATTTGTCTCGCACCGCAGTGGCGAAACCATCGATAGCTTTATTGCCGACTTAACCGTGGCGGTTAATGCCGGACACCTTAAAACCGGTAGCGGATGCCGTGGCGAGCGTATCGAAAAGTTTAACCAGCTTATGCGTATTGAACGCGACCTTGATACCGCCGCTAAATTTGCCGGAAAAAAGGCTTTCAAAAACGCATAAAATCCAATTACTCCTTAAAACAAGTGCCCCAACGCAATACTTGGGGCATTTTTTTATAGTTATTTCCAATTTATCGGAAAACAGCCTACCTTTGCACTTTATTTTAAATTGATACACCATGAAACAGGTAAAGCTAAAAGATAAGGAATTTAGGTTAAGCTATCCCGAAGCCGAGATACAAAACGACATCGATTTGGTTGCATCAAAAATCAATCACGATTTTGCTAAAAGTGGCGATGTCCCGGTTTTTGTTAGCGTACTTAACGGTTCCTTTATGTTTACTGCTGACCTGTTAAAGCGTATTACCGTTCCGTGCGAGGTTACTTTTGTTAAGCTGGCTTCATACCAAGGAACCTCAACCACCGGAAAGGTTAACCAGTTAATTGGGATAAATGAAGATGTAACCGGCAGAACACTGG
>Ga0078972_1015984_pt1 | contig 11277 bp, 7 predicted proteins | sample YelNatPaOPGAMG01_FD_67568 | JGI IMG/M metagenome (GOLD analysis project Ga0078972, IMG submission 67568) | Hot spring thermophilic microbial communities from Obsidian Pool, Yellowstone National Park, USA - OP-RAMG-01 (SPADES assembly) (version 2) | ecosystem: Environmental > Aquatic > Thermal...
TTCCTGTTATTGCATTTGAACATGCAGGAGCACTCTGATATACAACACTAACCAGATTATAATTGAATGTACCCGCCGTCCCCGTTGGAGCTGATACTGTCGCTGATGAACTTGCAGCCACGTTAATCGTCTGAGGATTAACTCCGTTGATATTATATGTTATGGTTACAGGTAATGCCTGTGGATTTGTAAATGTTATATTTGGAGCAGGGTCACCCTGACAGACAGTGATCGTCCCGCTTATTGTGGCTGTCGGCGTCGGCCTCACTGTAACAGTGGCGGTTCCTGTTATTGCATTTGAACATGCAGGAGCACTCTGATATACAACACTAACCAGATTATAATTGAATGTACCCGCCGTCCCCGTTGGAGCTGATACTGTCGCTGATGAACTTGCAGCCACATTAATCGTCTGAGGACCAACTCCGTTGATATTATATGTTATGGTTACAGGTAATGCCTGTGGATTCGTAAATGTTACATTTGGAGCAGGATCACCCTGACAGACAGTGGTCGTCCCGCTTATTGTGGCTGTCGGCGTCGGCCTCACTGTAACTGTAGCCGATCCTGCAGGTGTGACGGTGCAACCGGGGTTATTATCATTGTACCTGATATCGCGGAAAGTGTAGGTAAAAGTTCCTGGGGTTCCGGTCGCAACTGGTACATTTACTGAACCACCGGCCGGTACATTATTAATCGTTGTTAATGAACCTCCGTTAATATAATACCGTATTCTGATGGGAAGTGGAGAGGTATTTGTAAAGGTAATATTCGGGGATGCATCATTTTGGCAAACTGTTGTTGTCCCGCTTATTGTGGCAGTCGGAGTTGGGCGGACAGTGACTGTTGCAGTACCTGTAACAGAGTTCGGACAATCAGGAGCTGTCTGGTATTTTACACTTACCAGGTTATAATCAAAAGTTCCAGGTGCACCTGTAGGAACTGACACTGACGCACTTGAACTTGCTCCTACATTAATAGTCTGAGGCCCTCCAACGTTGATGTTATAAGTTATTGTGACCGGTAAAGATTGTGGATTGGTGAAAGTTATATTTGGAGCAGGGTCATTCTGACAAATGGTAGCATTTCCGCTAATAGTAGCTGTTGGTAATGGCCGTACAGTAACCGGAAATATCCTTGCCGTTGAAGGACAATTTGGTGTTGTCAGATATTCAGCAATAACGCTCACTGTCTGCGAACCTGTGGTTCCGCCTATGTCTACGGTAATCTGTTTTGTGTTTTGTCCGGCAGTGATTGTCCATCCTACAGGCACACTCCATACATACTGTGTCCCACCTCCTACTGGCATGGTGGGAGCATCTGCCGCAACGGAAAATACCTGCCCGGGGGCATTGATACAGACATCAGAAGGGCCTGAAATATCTCCCGGCTGGGGAATCTCACTACGAATGGTAAGAGTAACCATTGTTGCCTGACTCATACACATCAGGCCAGTTGTTGACTGGTCTGTTACCCAGAAGCTGTAGGAACCCGGGGCTGTTTGTGAAGGAGTGTAAGTTGTGCCTGTGCCAACTACTGTTGTAAGCCCTGCATCTGAATACCAGGTGATGGTCCCAACAGGAGTGCTTGTTACAGTAAGTGTTCGGTTCCCTCCATAACATATTGTTTTATCCGGAACTGTTGGTGGGGGTGGTGACGGTACAATAAAAATCACTATTGAATCCCACACTGCTGTACCATCCCATGGATTACCGGTATATGGATTACATTTATTCCAGTTTTTAAAATAAACATGCATCTTCTGGTAAGCAGCTGCAGTGACAGGGATTGTAATCATATCACTCAGTGTATGCGGATTGGTAATGGGATTCATACCTGCCGTGGGTATATTAATAATACCCGAAGCATGTCCGGCTGTAGTATTTGCAATACCGGGATAAGTTCCTGTAATTGTTACGTCGCCTGTTATTGTATTCTCAACAGCCTGTGTTACGGGGTTCATCCCGTAAACAAACTGCACATTGCGGTCTCCGGTGTTTATCTCACCGGGAGGATAAGTTTTGAAAGTCTGATCACAATCCCATACGCCGTCGTCTCTTAATACTATAGTTTGCTGAGTTCCGGCACACACTTTTATAGTATCCGGACTGCCGTTAGCATTATTAACAAGCAATTGACTACCGTTACCGTCAGCATCCCAGTCACGGCCTGCCAGAAGCACATCTTTTCTTTCTGTCTGGGCACCTACCGCAGCACACCCTGCCGGATTCTTAATGGTAAGCACCGCTCTCCTGTAACATGAATCATGCACTGTGTAAGCATGGGTTATACTAAGATATTCCATGCCCGGAACAATCTCCGGCCCGGGTCCGTCGTTATCATATAACGAAGTGTATGTATAAGGAGCAGTTCCATCTCCCCAGTCAATAGTCCATGTTGCACCTTTCAACACATTCGAATAATTCCCACCAAATCCATTATATGTAGTAAGGTCATACGATTTATTAGCACCATCTCCGTTTACGCACCGGTCTGTATTATTAAATGCAGTACCCACATAAATTGAGGGGCAGGGAAGGGTGGTGGCGTATAGCTTTGTAGCGTTTGCATTAACAAATATTCCAGAGCCAGTAGGAGCTTCTCCTGCTATAAAAATTGTGTGTAAAGTATTAGCATTCAATACATCTGCTATAACCTGAAGAACTGTATTTATTGAAGAAACCGGAATTATTGCTTTATACACTATCGGATCAGATATAGACCCTTGGGCAACAGTTTTTACAGTCGAACTGGCCAAATTAACTCCTACATTTATTCTATAGATTAATATATATATTGTTCCTACTTTATCCATACCGTAATTAAGAGTAATAGATAAAGGACCTGTTCCAGCAACTGAAGGCGTCCCCGGAACCCAGTTAGGGGGTTGAGCCATTGACAAATTAGTCAGCAGACTCAGGAAAAGCAGTATGAGAATATTTTTCCGGGCTTTAATACAGTATTTCCCGAACTTGTTTTCTGAGATCATATTCTTGTTTGCCATGGCAGGTTGTTTAATTCATTATAAATGTATGGTTTTTTTCCGTAAGATTAAGACAAATGTATTGAGAAATTGGTTGCATCCCTGAAAGGCAAAGAGGCATAGAGGCGTAGGGGTGAAGAGGTATAGAGGTAAACAGGCGACCGGAGATAGCTAAACGCAGGTATCCGCCGGTCGCTTTTCGCATGTCGCCCTATGCCTGTTGCCGGTTCAATAATCGTAAATCATCCTATACATTTTACTGGTAAAAAATCATATATTTGCCTGAATGCCTCATTCTATGAAACGTATCCTGATGGCAGTGATGTTTGCCGGTATGGCTGCAGCAGCCTGCGGTCAGCCTCTTTTGTCAAAATACGACAACAGGGAACTGGTATCTTTTGAGAAATACGTTTATTCAACCGACTCCGTCTTCCATTCATCCGTCCGCCCTTTCTCCGTACCTGAAATGGATTCAACTTTTGGATATTACAAATTACTCGAAAATTACAATACCGGAACAAATAAAAAATGGAAGGAGATCCTGCTGAACAGAAACCTTATAAAAATCAAAGGTAAGGACTATACCATATCAGTTGACCCGCTCTTCGATTTCGGATACGGTTACGATGTTTCACAAAACCGCTCCCAGTGGATAAACACAAGGGGAATACTAATAGAAGGCTCACTCGGAAATAATTTTGCCTTCTCCACATCAGTTTATGAAACCCAGACACGCCTCCCCCTCTGGGTGATGAACTACGTAAGCCGCCGGTGGACAGTACCCGGCCAGGGTTGGTTCAAATCATACAATAACGGCACTGCACTTGACTTTGCCAACGCTTCAGGATATGTGTCATGGTCGCCCGGAAAATTCTTTAACATCAGGGCAGGTCACGGGAAAAACTTCCTCGGCGATGGTTACCGCTCCCTTCTTCTCTCCGACTGCAGTTACTATTATCCCTACCTGATGATCACAACAACTTTCTGGAAAATAAAATATATCAACCTCTATACACAGTATTCCCATCCCGATGCATGGTGGACAACCGCAGGCGACAGGGTGTTCAAAAGAAAATTTGCCTCAACACACTACCTTAGCATCGTGCCATGGAATAACCTGAATATTTCATTGTTCGAATCGGTTATATGGAAACCCTCCGATTCAACCTATCACAGGGGCTTCGACCTGAATTACCTTAACCCCGTTATATTTTTCCGTCCCGTTGAGTTTAACCTCGGCTCGGCCGACAACGAAATCCTGGGAGTAAACCTCCGCTATACCCCCTTCAGAAATTTTGTACTGTACGGACAGTTTGTACTTGACGAATTCAAATTTAAGGAATTCTTCTCCTCCGGCGGCTGGCGAGGCAACAAATATGGCTGGCAGGCCGGACTGAAAATCTTCTCTCCCTTCGGTATCGAAAACCTGATGCTCCAGCCCGAATTCAACCTCATCAGACCTTATACATATTCTCATATTAACATTGAGCAGAACTATTCAAATGCCCGCGAACCCCTTGCTCATCCTGCAGGCGCAAACATAAAAGAAGCCGTTGCAATTGCCAGGTACAATTACAAACGGCTCTTTATAAACGCAAAATATGTCTGGTCCGCTACCGGCCTCGATACCTCAAATATTAACTTCGGAAAAAATATTTTTTCATCCTACACACTCAACGCCCGTGAATACGGCAACTATACCACCCAGGGCCGCTATACAACACTCAGCCAGCTCGATCTGTCAGTAAGCCTGCTCATCAATCCCTCAACAAACATGAATCTCTTTATCTCGGCAACCCTCAGGCGGGAACGAAATGATATAATGGATAACAGGTACTCGTATTTGAGTCTTGGGATAAGGACGAGCCTAAGAAATATATATTATGATTTTTATTAAGGCGTAGGGGCTAAGGGGCGTAGGGGCTAAGGGGCGTAAGGGCTAAGGGGCGTAAGGGCTAAGGGGCGTAAGGGCTAAGAGGCGTAAGGGCTAAGGGGTGGAGATATTATATTAAAGGTAAGTGCTATTATAATTCGTCGTTAAATTAAAATCGCTACAAAATGGGAAATTATTTCAAATTGGTAGTTTGGCAGAAATCCAAAGATCTTGCCGTTAAAATCTATCACCTGACCGGGGATAAAGATATTTCCATGGATTTTGGATTAAGAGATCAGCTGAGACGAGCTGCTATCAGTATTCCCTCCAATATCGCGGAAGGAGATGAACTGGGCTCTGATAAACAATCTGTCCGTCACTTTTACATCGCAAAAGGATCAACAGCAGAATTAATAACTCAATTGATAATTTCAAATGAGATTGGATATTTCAGGCAGGAAATAGTTGAACCCTTAATCGGCGAGTGCAAAGTCATCTCAACTATGCTACTGAAAATAATAAAAGCAAGGAGTTAACCTGACCTTCCATAATATGTTTCTCAATATAAACAATTTAAGGTATAGTATGCCTGTACGCCCTTATGCCTCTATGCCTCTACGCCCCTATCCCTCTATCCCTCTATGCCTCTTCGCCTCTACGCCTCTTCGCCTCTATCCCCCTATGCCCCTTCGCCCCTACACCTTATCTCCCCACCATCTCATTCAGCTCCCTCCTAACCTCCTCCGCGGAAAGGGTATAAAGCATGTTCAGGGTTTTATCTATTCTTTCAAGTATGTTGTCCCTGCCGGAATAGGCCATCTTTGCTATTTCGATCTTCGGATTATGTGTCGGGAGTCTCTCCTCATCTTCCGAAAAGAGCTCCTCGTATAGTTTTTCCCCCGGTCTGAGTCCCGTGACTTTTATTTTTATATCCTCATGCGGTTCAAAACCCGACAGTCGTATAAGCTGAATGGCGACATCCATTATCTTCAGCGGTTTACCCATATCAAAAACAAAAATCTCGCCGCCGTTGCCCATGAACCCTGCCTCAAGCACAAGCTGGCACGCTTCGGGTATCGTCATGAAATAACGGGTGATATCGGGATCGGTAATGGTAACGGGACCGCCGTTTTCAATTTGTTTTCTGAAAACCGGTACTACCGAACCATTAGAACCTAACACATTCCCGAACCGTGTGGTTATAAATTTTGTTTTTGAGTCTTTCCTGAGCGACTGTGAATAAATAAGAAGCTCGCAAAGCTTTTTGGTGGCTCCCATAATATTAGCAGGATTCACTGCTTTATCGGTAGAGATGTACACAAATTTTTCAATACCGTGACTTATCGCAAGATCGGAGATGATTTTTGTTCCTCCCACGTTAACCCTGAAAGCCTCGTGGGGGTGCGACTCCATAAGCGGCACATGCTTGTATGCCGCAGCATGAAATACTATCTCCGGCTTGTGTTCAATGAAGATCCTCTCCATAGTCTCCCGGCTGGTAACATCAGCGATAATTATTTTGTATGGCCGTTTACCGTTTTTCAGTTTAAGTTCATTATCGAGATAAAACGACGGCGTCTCGGCATTATCTATCAGAATCATCTTCCTTATTTCAAAGCCTGCCAGCTGCCGGACAATCTCCGATCCTATTGAGCCGGCAGCCCCTGTGATAAGAATTGTCCTGTCTTTAAGCCCTTCTGCAATTCTTTCAATGTCGAGTCTTATCTCTTCCCTGCCGAGAAGGTCTTCAAGATTAACTTTCCGGAGGTTTTTTATCTGCAGTTCACCGTTAAGCCAGGTCTCAAACGAGGGCGTTTCGAACACTTCAACGCCGTATTCTATGAACGATTCAAGAATCTCCCTGCGCCGTTCCCTGCTTATCTTGTTTATTGCCAGAACCGCAACCTTTATCTGGTTTTCCCTTATGATATTCCTGTTTATCGAATCGGGCGAATAGACCGGTATGCCGTCAACCTTCTTGCCATGAAGCCGCTTGTTGTCGTCAACAAACCATTTCACGCGGTAACCGCTCCGGTTATCGCTCTCCATTATTCTTCTAACCACGATACCCATCTCCCCCGATCCGAAGATCATCACATTCTTCCTCTCACTCGCGGTTGATGAGGCAAATTCATAAAACATCTTTATGAAGACTCTGAAAAAAAACATGAAAAGAGTAAGTATCCCATAATGAATCAGAATAATTGAAAGCGGTATGTTGTATAGGTCGCGCCAGTTGTAAACCCTTCCAAGCAGTGACAGAAGCATTAGAATCAGAAGGGACAGACTGTTAGTAATAAAAATATTGTAAGCATCTTTTATGGTAGTATGACGTATCAGTCCGGCATACGATTTAAAAACAACCATGAAAATGGCATAAATCACAGTGGCCAAAATACCCTGGCTGACGGCTGTATCAATGTTTACCGCTTTAGCCACCAGGTTAAATCTCAGAAGATATGCAAACAGGAACGTCAGGAACACCGCCGAGGTATCGGTAAGAAAAACCATCCACCGCGGCATCGAATGCCTGTGAAAAAACCGCAAAACCGCCACCTTAAAAGACCTTACCATTTCTATATCTCTTAAACCTCTCTACCTCCTTACTGCTTACTGCTTACTACCTCTGCACCCCTATACCCCTATACCCCTACGCCTCTACACCTCTATGCCTCTATACCTCTACACCTCTACACCTCTATACCCCTACGCCTTCTTTAATTCCTTCCTAATCACCCAAACCACCCTCTCCCTCTCCTCTTCCGTCATACTGCTTCCGCTTGGCAGACACAGACCCCGGCTGAAGAGATTCTCCGAGATACCGTTAACGAAAGCCGGGTAACCTGAAAAGACCGGCTGGAGGTGCATCGGTTTCCAGAGAGGGCGGCTTTCGATATTTTCTTTCTCAAGCGCAATCCGTACCTCTTCCCTGTCCGCGCCTGCCTCCTTAGGATCAATAAGTATGGTTGTAAGCCACCGGTTTGAGAAATATTTCTCACCGGGTTCATCAATAAACGAGACACCTTTTAACCCGGAGAGGTTGCTTTTATAGAATTCAAAATTCTCCCGTCTCGCTCTCACTCTCTCACTGATAACCTCCATCTGTCCCCGGCCAATTCCCGCAACGATATTGCTCATGCGGTAGTTGTATCCTATCTGGCTGTGCTGGTAGTGAGGAGCTTTATCGCGTGCCTGTGTGGCAAGGAAACGTGCTTTTGCAATCATCTCCTCATCATCCGACAGCAGAGCTCCTCCGCCCGATGTGGTAATGATTTTGTTTCCGTTGAACGAAAGAATGCCGGACTTCCCGATTGTTCCGCACATTTTGCCGTTGTACCGGCTTCCCAGCGACTCCGCCGCATCCTCAATAACCGGAATACCGTATTTTTCACCAATCGCCAGAATCTCATCCCACTTCGCCGGCATACCATATAAATTCACTCCAATAATTGCCTTAACCTCCCCCCCTTTTATCTTTTTCCTTTTATCTTTTATCTTTATTTTGTCTTTTATCTTCCTTTTGTCTTTTTCCTTTTGTCTTTTATCTTGTATTGCTTTCTCAAGCAATTCGGGGTCCATATTCCACGTCTCCGGTTCGCTGTCAACAAACACCGGTGTGGCTCCGAGGTAAACAATTGGGTTGACCGTTGCCGAGAATGTAAAAGACTGTACAATAACATAATCTCCCGGTTTCACCCCGAGGAGGATAAGGGCAAGGTGTATGGCAGCGGTACCGGAGCTCAGCGCCGCAACATGTTTGACCCCGAGGTATTGTGCAATATCTTTTTCGAAGTTATCCACATTCGGCCCGAGAGGAGCAATCCAGTTATCCCTGAACGCCTCTTCGATGTACTTCATTTCGTTGCCCGACATGTGTGGAGGGGACAGGTATATACGTTTCGCTGAAGGCATGGTCATTTAGAATGAAAAAAAATAATTGGGCTGAAGCAGTAATTGGGCTAACGCCGTAATTCGATTGTAATTGGCTTCGCGTAATTGGGCTGCGCCGCTTTGCCCTCCGAAGCATTAGCCTCCGGAATGAAATGAAGGAGGAAGCGGAGGAGGGTAATTCGATTGTAACTGGCTTCGCGTAATTGGCCTTTCGCTACGCTCAAGGCGTAATTGGGCTGCGCCGTAATTCAATAGTAATTCAATTGTTATAATAAAGTTAAAAATCAGTAAGGATTTTATTTGATTTTGAAGTGGAACGTATATAGTTGTTCAGTCTTATTCCTATATCTTCTGTTTGTTTCAGAAATTTCTCAAAATCATCATTATTAATTAATCCCCGGTTAAAGGATTTAGTTAGCCATGTTTTTGTTTCGTAAAGAGAACCGCGGGAGTAATAACCAAAATTTGTCTTATCACGGTAGTGGTATCTGCCAAATCCCTCACTAAGGTTTGCAGCAACCGAATCAGCCGCTTTGACCAGTTGTTTGCCGATAGTGTCTTTGGCAAAATAATCCCATTCAATAACAATATTCCAGATCTTCTCAGCCATCTTCATCGAGAGCCTGTAAACATTCAATTCTTCCAGTTTCATATCCTTTTAGCACTTTAAAAATTAAACTTATATAATAAACAATTGAATTACAATCGAATTACCATCGAATTACCATCGAATTACAATCGAATTACAATCGAATTACCATCGAATTACTATTGAATTACAATCGAATTACCATCGAATTACCATCGAATTACCATTGAATTACAATCGAATTACAATCGAATTACCATCGAATTACCATCAAGCCAATTAATTCATGCACTGCCATTTCCATTTTAGAGATACTTCCTGCTGACGGCATCCACCCCCATGGGTTTTTCTTCGAACCATGTTTGATGATATAGTTTGCCGGGGCGGGGATGGGGTCAAAGGCTGCTTTTCTGAAGATCATCATGGCTCTTGGCATGTGGACGGCGCTGGTTACCAGAATTAGATTGTTTCTGCCGGAACAGAGTTCCTTGTATTCATCTGCTTCGCCGGAGGTGTTTTTTGCTTTGTTCATCAGAATAATTGAAGAGCTGTCGATGCCCATGATTATTGCCGTTTTGTAGAGAGCATCGGCCTGGGTGAGGCCTTCGCGGCCGCCGGGACCGGAAAGAATCAATCGTGAGTGGGGATTTTGTTTATAGAGTCTTACCCCTTCGGTGAGTCTTGCCAGTGCGGAAGATGATAACTGGCTGTTAGGAGGAAGGGATTCATCATCGGCATGGCCTGCGGCAAGAATAAGTATATCTGTTGTTTCTGAAAGAACTGAATCAGGTATTTCTTTCAGTACAGGGTATTTCTTTTCGAGAGTTTCAATCAGAAAGTTTGGCAATGGAGGGGTTGAGATAAGAATAAACCAGAAGGCGGAAACAACAAGGAATATTTTTGCAATTTTCCTTTTGCCCTTTTGTAAGAATAATAAACCTGCTAAAATCAGAATGCACAAAACCGGCATAGGCATTATCAAAGATGAAAGAAATTCGCGCATAAATTAAAAGTTCAAGGCTAAAGGGTTCAAGGTTCAAAGGGTTAGGCTCTTCGCGTTCTTTGCCGGTTGCCTGTTTATTTCTATACCTTACTACCTACTACCCCCTTCGCCTTTTCGCCTCTTCACCCCTTCGCCTCTATACCTCTACACCTTAATACTGCCTACTACTTACTTCCAACTGCCTCTTCGCCTCTTCGCCTCTTCACCTCTTCGCCCCTTCGCTTTTTCACCCCTTCGCCTTTTCGCCCCTATACCTCTACACCTTATACTACCTACTACCTACTGGTATTAATACTTCCTGAATATCGTCCTGAAAATAATAACAATGTCCCCCCAAAAGGTATGGGAGTTGAGGTAGTCGAGGTTGATTTTAATTTTATCGGGAAAGATTACCTCATCATTATATCTTACCGGGTCGGGCACGGAGGCAAGTATTTTTTCCTCATCAACATATTTAATAGTGGCGGGACCTGTTATGCCCGGGCGAAGTTTAAGGATATCCCTTTCATTTCCTTTAAGTCTGGAGATATATTCAGGCACATCGGGTCGCGGACCAACTAGGCTCATATCACCTTTCAACACATTCCATAGCTCCGGAAGCTCATCGAGTTTATATCTCCTCAGCCATGCACCCAGATGCGTGATCCTGTCATCTCCCTGAATGGTAATTGTGCTGCCATCGTGATTTTCAATCATTGTACGGAATTTCACCAGTCTGAAAATATTCCCGTTTTTACCCACTCTGTCCTGAATAAAAAAAACCTTTCCGGGCATTTTTATCTTAATTAGCAGTGCAATTACAAGCAAAACCGGACTCAGCAGTATCAATCCGGAGAAGGAGACTGTTATATCAAATAAACGCTTTACCATAGGGCAAGATAAAAGACAAAAGGAAAAAGATAAAAGGAAAGACAAAAGACAAAAAGGAAAAGATAAAA
>Ga0078972_1015986_pt1 | contig 11274 bp, 10 predicted proteins | sample YelNatPaOPGAMG01_FD_67568 | JGI IMG/M metagenome (GOLD analysis project Ga0078972, IMG submission 67568) | Hot spring thermophilic microbial communities from Obsidian Pool, Yellowstone National Park, USA - OP-RAMG-01 (SPADES assembly) (version 2) | ecosystem: Environmental > Aquatic > Thermal...
AGCTGGAATCGGTAGTAATCGCGGATCAGCCAGGCCGCGGTGAATACGTTCTCGGGCCTTGTACACACCGCCCGTCACGCCAACTGAGTCGGGGGTACCTGAAGTACCTTATCCCAACCCGCAAGGGAGGGAGGGTATCAGGGTACACTCGGCAAGGAGGGCGAAGTCGTAACAAGGCAGCCGTACGGGAACGTGCGGCTGGATCACCTCCTTTCTAAGGAGTTGAAAAAATCGGATACCCCAAATTTTCAAAGAACGAAAGCAAGGGTTCAAAAAAACCCTTGCTTTTTTTATTTTTATATGTAAAATAAATTAAATATGGCAGAAAAAAAAGATTATTATGAAATTCTTGGGGTTTCAAGGGATGCCTCTATTGATGAAATAAAAAGGGCATATAGAGACCTTGCTTTAAAATATCATCCAGACAGAAACCCTGGTAATAAAGAAGCAGAAGAGAAATTTAAAGAAATTACAGAAGCATATGAAGTTTTATCAGACCCTGAAAAAAGAAAAATATATGATACTTATGGACATGCTGGATTTGGACCAACTGGCTTTGACTGGACACAGGATTTTTCAAGAGTAAGAATGGATTTTTCAGATATTTTTGGTGATATCTTCAGTGATTTTTTTTCAGATATTTTTGGTTCTGATTTTACTGAAACAACAAGAACAAAAAGAAAAACAAAAGGTTCTGACCTTGAATACAGAATTTATATAACTTTAAAAGAAGCAGCAACAGGCACAGAAAAATATATAAATGTTTCAAGATTTGATGAGTGTCCTGTTTGTAATGGAACTGGAAGTAAAACTGGAAAAGGAAAAACAGTTTGTCCTACCTGTAAAGGTAAAGGTCAAGTTATAAGAACTTCTGGCTTTATTACAATAAGTCAAACATGTCCAAAATGTAAAGGTGAGGGAGAAATTTTATCAGACCCATGTCATAATTGCAGAGGGACAGGTAGGGTTAGAAATATGCATAAAATACTTGTTAAAATCCCTGCTGGTATTGAATCCGGTATGAGTTTAAGATTAAAAGGAGAAGGAGATATTGGACCATATAAAGGCGAAAGGGGAGACCTTTATGTAACTGTTTTTATTGAGAAAGACCCAATTTTTAAAAGAGAAGAAGAGAATATATATTTAGAAGTTCCAATAACAATTACTCAGGCAGTTTTAGGTGATGAGATAGAAATTCCAACATTGACTGGAAAGGCAAAAGTTAAAATTCCCTCTGGAATCCAAAATGGAGACCTTTTAAGATTAAAGAATATGGGATTGCCAAAATTACATGGATATGGTAAAGGTGATTTAATAATAAAAATAAAGGTTTTAATTCCAAAAAAAATATCAAGGCAGGAACAAAGTTTATATCAACAATTAAAAGAAATTGAAAATAAGGATAATTATCCTGAAATAAGAGAATTCAAAGAAAAGTTATGAAATTTCTACAAATAATTACAACAGTCCCTGATAAGAAAACTGGAATTAAAATTATTAAACTATTATTAAAAGAAAAACTGGCTGGTTGCTGTCAAATAATTGGACCTATTGAAAGTCATTACTGGTGGGAAAACAAGATTGAAAAAGGTAAAGAATGGTTAATTTTTGTAAAATGTAAAAAAGAAAATTATAAAAAAATTGAGAAAAAAATTAAAGAAAGCCATCCCTATAAAGTTGCTGAAATAATATCTTTTGAAATATCAAATTTATCAGAGGAATATGCTTCTTATTTAGAGGAAATTTAAAAAGGAGGAGATTTGAAATTTTTAAGATTTTTAATAGAGGATAAAGAAAAATATGGGATTTTTAAAGCCGGGAAGGTATATTGTATTGAGTGGAGATTATTTGAAAATAATTATAGAGAAACAGGAGAGATATATGATTTAGAAGAGATAAAGTTTTTACCGCCAGTGAATCCCCCAAATATTATTGCTCTCGGATTAAATTATAAAGAGCATGCCAAGGAAGGATGGAATGATTTACCGAAAGAACCTATAATATTTTTAAAAGCAACAACTTCTATTACTGCACATTTATCTCCAATAATTTTACCAAAAGAGGCACCTGATGAAGTTGATTATGAATGTGAACTTGTAATTGTTATAGGAAAAAAATGTAAAAATATTAGTGAAAAAGAGGCAAAAAATTATATTTTTGGCTATACTTGTGGAAATGATGTAAGTGCAAGGGACTGTCAGTTGAAAAGAGATAAACAGTGGGCAAGAGCGAAATCATTTGATACATTCTGCCCTATTGGTCCTTATATAGAAACAGATATAGACCCAACAAATTTAAATATAAAAACAATACTGAATGGGAAAATAATGCAGAATTCAAATACTTCAAAAATGATATTTAATCCATATAAAATAGTAAGTTGGTTATCACACCAGATGACCCTTTTACCAGGAACAATAATTTTAACAGGAACTCCAGAAGGAGTTGGATTTGCAAGAAAACCACCTTTATTTTTAAGAGAAGGGGATATTGTTGAAATTGAGATAGAAGGTATTGGTATTTTGAAAAATTTTGTTATAAGGGAAAAATAACCTTTTTTGTAGAATAAATACTTTAACGAAAAGTTGAAAAAGTTTAAAATAAAGTAATTAGTAATTAATAAAACGGAGGAGTATATGGCAAAAATAACTTTTATTGGAGCAGGAAGTTTTGGTTTTACAAGGGCACTGGTAAGGGATATTTTGACATTTCCTTTATTAAGGGATTCAACAATTTCTTTGATGGATATAGATGCAGAACGACTTGAATTTATAAAGACAGCAGTAGAAAAAATTATAGAAGAAGGAAAATATCCAGCAAAACTTGAAGTGACAATGGACAGAAAAAAGGCACTAAAAGGAGCAGATGCTGTTATATGCACAATTCTTGCAGGAGGAGTTAATATTTGGAGATATGACATAGAAATTCCCAAAAAATATGGAGTTGATATTTGTGTTGGAGATACAAGGGGTCCTGCAGGAATTTTTAGGGCCCTTAGGACAATTCCTGTTATGCTTGATATATGTAAAGATATTGAAGAAATTTGTCCAGATGCTATTTTTCTTAATTATACAAATCCCATGTCAATGCTTTGCAGAGCAATGCAGAAAAAAACAAAACTAAAAGTTACAGGTTTATGCCATAGTGTTCAGGGGACAGCAGAGATGCTTGCTAAATGGATAGGAGCAACAATGGACGAGATTACCTATGTATGTGCAGGAATAAATCATCAGGCATGGTTTATTGAATATAAAAAGAATGGTAAAGATGCGTATCCACTTATAAAGAAAACAATACTTGAAAATGAAGAAATTTACAGAGAAGAAATTGTGAGAAATGAAATGTTTCTTGCTCTTGGATATTATGTAACAGAATCAAGTGGTCATAATTCTGAATACAACTGGTGGTTTAGAAAAAGACATGACTTAATAGAAAAATACTGTCTCCCTGGAACTGGTTGGAATCCGGGTGAGTATGCTTATATTCTTAAAGAATATCTTAAAAGAGAGGATACATGGAAAGATGAAATAAAAAAATGGCTTGAAAAACCTGTTGACCTTAAAAGAGGGCATGAGTATGCTGCTTATATAATCAATGCTTATCTTGGAGGAGAACCTTATATATTTAATGGTAATGTTCCAAATGAGAATATTATTACAAATTTACCATATGGTGCCTGTGTAGAAGTGCCTGTTCTTGTTAATAGAAGAGGTTTTAATTATATACATGTGGGAGAAATCCCTCCTCAGTGCGCTGCTTTAAATAATATAAATATTGCGGTTGAAGAAATGGCAGTTGAGGGTGCTTTAACAGGGAATCCTGAAATGGTTTACCATGCAATATGTTATGACCCTTTAACTGCAAGTGTTTTATCTTTGAGAGAGATAAGGCAGATGGTTAATGAAATGTTTGAGAAAAATAAAGATTACTTACCCCAGTTTAAATGTATAAAATTCTAAAAAAAGATATTGACAGATTTTAAAAATAGGTTATAATATTTATGTCTTGCTTTTTTCTCTTGCTTTACCGTGCTGGTAACCCTCCCTATAGCCACCAGGGAGGGTTTTTTATTTTTAGAATTTATTGTAAAATTTTAAAATGGAATTATATAGAAAATTTTCTGATTATTTCAAGAAAAAATTTGGATGTAAAGTTCATAAAATTTCTGCAAATGCTAATTTTTCCTGTCCAAATATTGATGGTAAATTGAGTGATAAAGGGTGTATTTACTGTAATAATTATGCCTTCAGTCCCTCTTTGAAATTAAATTTAACACTTGAAGAACAAATTATAAAAGGAATTGAGTATGGTAAAAAAAGATTTAAAGCAGAAAAATTTATTATTTATTTTCAACCATATACAAATACCTATGCACATAAGGAAATATTAAAAGAAAAATATGATGTTATAAAAAAATTTCCTGAAGTTATTGGTATTTCAATTGGAACAAGACCAGATTGTATTGATGAGGAAAAACTTGAACTTATAGAAAGTTATAGTAAAAATTATGAGGTATGGATTGAATATGGACTTCAGAGTATTCATGACAAAACATTAAAAATTATAAACAGAAATCACACATATTCTGATTTTTTAAAAGCATATGAGATGACAAAAAAAAGGAATATAAATGTCTGTACTCATGTAATAATTGGTTTGCCTGGTGAAGGGAGAGAAGAAATAATTGAAACAGCAAAAGAATGTGGGAGATTGAAACTTGATGGAATAAAAATCCATCCAATACATGTTTTAAAAAATACCCAACTTGAAAAAATTTATAATGAAGGGAAATTTAAAGTTATGGAAATGGATGAATATATTGATATTTTGATTGAATTTCTTTCATATCTCTATCCTGAAACTATTATACAGAGATTAACAGCAGATTGTGACTGGAATTGTCTTGTTGCACCTATCTGGTTGAAAGAAAAACAAAAAATGTTAAAATTATTGGAAGAAAAAATGAAAGAAAAAAATTTATATCAGGGAAAATATTTTGAAAAAGGAGGATTATGAAAGCAATTTTATTATGTGCCGGATATGCAACAAGAATGTATCCTCTTACACTTATAAAATCAAAAAATTTACTCCAGATTGGTGGAAAACCGATGATAAAACATATAATTGAAAAATTAAAAAAAATCCCTGACATAGACAAAATTTATATCGTTTCAAATAATAAATTTTATGATGATTTTAAATTATTTGCGGAAAGAGAAAATATAATTGTTTTAAATGATGGTTCAAATTCAGATAAGGATAGATTAGGAGCAATAGGAGATATAAAATTTGCAGTTGATAGAATAGAGGATGATGAGTTTTTGATAATAGCAGGTGATAATTTATTTGAATTTGAACTTGATGATTTTATTGAATTTGGAAGGAAAAATGGAATAACAATCGGGATAAAAAGAGTTGATGATATAAATCTTATAAAAAAATATAGTCAGGTATTTCTTGACGAAAAAAGTAGAATAACTTATTTTGAAGAAAAGCCAGAAAATCCCACTTCAAATGATGCCGCCGTATGTATTTATTATTTTCCAAAAGGTTATCTAAAAAAATATATTGAGATTTATTTGAAAGAAGGAAATAATCCTGACCAAGCAGGTTTATTCATTCAATATTTACATAAAAAAATTGATGTTTATGGCTATGTTTTTAAGGATATGTGGTTTGATATAGGAGATATAAATCAATTTCATTATGCAAATTTCTATTTACTTGACAAATATATGATAGAAAAATTTGGTAAAGGAGAAGAGTTATTACATTTTATAGCACCTGGAAGAGTAAATATAATTGGAGAACATACAGATTATAATGGTGGATATGTTTTGCCTTTTGCAGTCAATAAATATATATATCTTTCAGCAAGGAAAAATTTTAAAAATAGATTTAATTTTCTCTCACTTCAGTTTAAAAACCCTGTTTCCATTGAAATTGAAAATATTAAAAAAACAAATACATGGGCAGATTATCCAATTGGAGTTATAAATGTTTTAAAAGAATATGGATATAAAATAGAAGGAGTTGATTTTGTTTTTGAAAGTAATATTCCAATTGGTGGAGGGCTTTCATCTTCAGGAGCAATTGAGGTAATTACTTTAACTGCTTTAAATGAATTGCTTGATTTGAAAATTGAAAAAGAAAAAATTCCATTTTTATGTCAGAAAGCAGAAAATGAATTTGTTGGTGCAAGATGTGGAATAATGGACCAGTTTATAATAACAATGGCTGAAAAAGGAAATGCGATTTTACTTAATTGTAAAAATTATGATTATAGAAATATTCCTGTAAATCTTGGTGATTATTACTTTATAATTTCTTCAACAAATGTCTCTCATTCAATTGCTTCCGGGGAATATAACAAAAGAAGACAGGAATGTGAAAAAGGTCTTGAAATATTGAAAAATTACATTGATATAGAAACAATTTCAGATATTAAAAGAAAGGATTTTGAAAGATATAAAGAAAAATTGCCAGAAAATATAAGAAAGAGAATTCTACATGTGATTAATGAAAATGATAGAACCATAGAAGCAAGTAATTGTTTGATAAATGGAGATATTGAAAAACTCGGGCATTTACTGAATGAATCACATATTTCATTAAGGGATTTATATGAGGTGAGTTGCGATGAGGTAGAAATTATGAGGAATGAAACATTGAAAATTGAAGGAGTTATTGGAACAAGGATTACAGGTGGTGGCTTTGGAGGTTGTTTAATTTCACTTATTCATAAGGATTTCATAGAGGAATTTGTAAAAAAAGTGGGTAAAAATTATGAAGAAAAAACAAAAATAAAACCAGAATTCCATATATGTGAAATCGTAGAAGGTTGTCTAAAATTTAAGTAATGTTAAAATAAAGGAGGCAAAAATGGAATCTCAGAAAGATAGTTTAAAAATTTTATTTATTGGAGATAGTATTACTGATTGCGTAAGAAGAGGAGAATTCAGGCCCCTTGGAAATGGATATGTAAAAATTTTTAATGATTTTATTATTGCAAATTTCCCAGAAAAGAAAATAGAGATAATTAATAAAGGTATAGGTGGTAATACGATTCTTGACCTTGTAAATAGATGGGAGGATGATGTAATATATCATAAGCCAGATTTATTAAGTATTTTAATAGGCATAAACGATATTCATAGAGTTTTAAATAAATATGAAGGGTGGAATGAATTTGTGCCGGAAAATTACAGGAAGAGATACGATTATATACTCAAAAGAACCACTGAAAAACTTGATTGTAAAATTGTTTTGATTGAGCCATTTTATATTTCAACTGATAAAACAGACAATTTTAGAGGCAAAGTTTTAAAAGATATTGAGGAATATATTGAAATAGTTGAAGAAATGAGCAAAAAATATGGAACATATCATTTAAAAATACACAGAATTTATCAAAAATATCTTCAGTATTTTGAACCAGAAACTTTTGCACCAGAACCGGTTCATCCAAATCCCACAGGTCATTTTTTAATTGCAAATGAATTATTTAAATTGCTGAAAGAGGCCGGTTTTTTATAATTTTTAAAAAATAATTTCTTTATTTTTCTCTGCACTTAAATATATCCCTTCAAGCATTTTTATTACTTCTAAACTTTCTTCTGGCTTTACAGGGACTTCCTTATCCTCTTTTACACATTCAAGAAAAACTCTTATTTCTTCATGATGTGGTTGAACATCTGGCAAAAGATTAAATTTCAATTCTATATCTTCCAAAATACCTTCTTTTTCTTTTGCAAGTTTTCCATCAGGCCATCTTATTCCACCTTCTGTTCCAAATAATGTTGTTGAAAAATCTTCAATTTTTTCCATATTTGCAAGAAAACTGCATGTTAAATTTAATGCTCTGCCATCAGAAAATTTAATAAAACCTGCTGCAAAATCCTCTACATTATATTTTTCTCTATCCCATTCACCCCAGAGTCCTCTTATATCTTTTCTTTTTGCAAGTTTGGTATAGGTAACTCCAACAACTGAATGAACTTTTGGGCAGCCCATAAACCAGTAAGTTAAATCAAGAATATGAACTCCTATATCAAACATAGGACCTCCACCAGAAAGATTTTTGTCAATAAATGTTGGTGTTACAGGTAAAAATCTTCTTCTTAATGCATAACAAATTGCAAAATAAATTTCTCCAAGTTCTCCAGCATCTATAAGTTTTTTTAAAGCAACTGATTCCTTTCTAAATCTTTGATGCTGTGCTGCCATAAGTTTTTTCTTTGATTTTTTTGATGCCTCTATCATTCCAACTACTTCTTTTACACTTACAGCGAGTGGTTTTTCACATATTACATGTTTACCTGAATTAAGAGAATCAACAGTTGCAGGATAATGTATTTTATTAGGAGCACAGACATCAATAATATCAATTTCATCAATTTTAAGCATTTCTTTATAATCAGAAAAAACATATTTAATTTTAAACTCTTCTTTTGCAATTTTCCTTACCTCTTCAGAAGGGTCAGAAACAGCGATTACTTCAACATCAGTCAATTTCTTCCATCCCGGATAATGGGTAACTCTTGCAATTCCACCAAATCCAATAAATCCGACACAATATTTCCCATTTTTCATCTTTCCCCTCCCTTTGTTTAAATTTCACTTATACTTGTATCAGGACCATTTTTAACTTTCACAAATAATCTCATGTCTCTTTCAATAATTTCAATATTTTCAATATCAAAATCATCAGGAAGAATTCTAATATGTGAAATATTTTCTCTTGGGACAAGTATAACTCTTTTTTCTTTATCCACATCAACAGGAGTAACTTTTCCTTTCATAATTACAATACCTTTTCCATCAATCATGATCCAGTTTTCTGTAAATTTTATAACTTTTCCTATAAATACCCATAATCTCTGTTCTGCAAAATATTTTTTAAATCTTATTTTTACAATTTTACCTTCTATCATTTTTCCTTTGTTTAAAATTCAAATGAAAATCTTACATCTACTGCAATAACTCCTTTTTCCTTAACAATTAATGGATTAATATCCATCTCCTTTATTTCTGGAAAATCAATTACAAGTTGTGAAATTTTTAAAATTGTTTCCTTTATTGAATCTATATCACAAGGTGGAATATTTCTATAACCTTTTAAAATTTTACTTGTTTTTATTTCATTTATCATATTTTCTGCATCTCTATCAGTTAAAGGTACAACTCTAAAAGAAACATCCTTTAAAATCTCTACAAAAATTCCTCCAAGGCCAAACATAATAACATGCCCGAATTGAGCATCCTTATTTACACCTATTATAACTTCAACTCCTTTTTCAACCATTTCCTGTATCTGAATACCAATTATTTTTGCATCCGGTTTATAATTTTTTACTGAATTAATTATTTCTCTAAATGCCTTTTTACCTTCCTGATAATTTTTTATTCCAAGTTTAATTCCACCTGCTTCAGTTTTATGTATTATATCAGGAGAGACAATCTTCATAACAAAAGTTCCCTTATTTTCCTTTAAAAATTTTTCACATTCATTTTCATCTTTAACTATAATTGAAGAGACAACATTTATGCCATAGAGGGATAAAATTTCTCTTGCTTCAATATCTCCAATAATATTTTTACCTTCTTTTTTGAAATTTTCTATTTTTTCTTTAACTTTATCTCTTTCAACTTTATATCTAATAAATTTCCCTTTATCTTTTTCTTCTTTGAATTTTACATATTCATACATTGCCTTAAAGGACTGAACTCCTCTTTCTGGAGATAGATAATTTGGTATTTTATTTTCTTTTAAAATTTTTATCCCTTCTTCCACTCTTTTACCACCCATAAACGAGGTAATGATAGGTTTATTTATCTTTTTTGAAATGTTTACTATAGAAATTGCTGTTTCCTTTATTTGAGTTGTTACCTGTGGAGTTAATATTACAATTATACCATCAACATTTTCATCATTACAGACAAGTTCAATTGCTTTTTCATATCTATCAGATAGAGCGTCTCCAAGAACATCAACAGGGTTATTTATATTGGAAGCAGGAGGTAAAAAACTTTTAAGTGAAGAAGTTGTATATTCTGAAAATTTTGCAATTTTTAATCCAATTTCTTCTATTTTATCAACAGCCATAACACTTGGTCCACCTGCATTTGTTATAATTCCAATTTTATTTCCGTTTAAAAGAGGAGAATATGAGAAAATTAAAGAGTAATCAAAAAGTTCTTCAATTGTATTTGCTCTTATAATTCCTGCCTGTTTTATTGCCGAATTAAATACAGTATCAGAACCGGAAAGAGAGCCAGTATGAGAAATTGCTGCTTTTGCTCCAGTTTCTGTCTTTCCTGATTTTACAACAATAACTGGCTTTTTTTCAACCACTTTTTTTGCAACCTCAATAAATTTCCTACCATCACTTATTCCTTCAAGATATAAAAGTATAACATTTGTATTTTCATCATTTCCCAGTTCTTCAATTAAATCAACTTCAGAAACATCTGCTTTATTTCCAAAACTTATAAATTTAGAAAGTCCTATATTTTCCTTTAAACACATATCAAGAACAGCAGTCCCAAGAGCACCGGATTGTGTTATAAAAGAAATTTCTCCTTCAGGTGGCATCTCAGTAGCAAATGAAGCATTAAGTTTAGTTTTTGTATCTATTATTCCAAGACAGTTTGGTCCAATAAGTCGCATATTATATTTTTTAACAATTTCCTTCAATCTTTCTTCCTTTTTCTTTCCTTCCTCACCTGCTTCTTTAAATCCTGCAGAAATAACAATCAGTCCTTTAACACCTTTTTTACCACATTCTTCAGCCACATCACATACAAAATCAGAGGGAATAACAATAACAGCAAGTTCAACTTTATCAGGTATTTCAGAAACACTTTTATAACATTTTAAATTTAAAATCTCATTTGCCTTTGGATTCACAGGAAATATTTTTCCTTTATAACCACCATCAATTATATTCTTTAAAATCTTAAAACCAAGTTTTTCAGGACTTGTTGATGCACCAATTAAACATACACTTTCAGGATTAAAAAAATATTTCAGCATTTTCTCTCCTTTTTAAGTTTATCATTATATACTTTTTTTTAATTTTTTCAACCAATTCTGAAGAAATCCCCTATTTTTTTAGAGAATATTTTTATTGAAATAGAGAGGGATATACCTGTTATGAACATTCCAATAATTCCTAATGCACATGCAGTATTTGGTCCATCAGTGACCCTTCCTGCAAGTATATAAATAACCTTTGAAATTGGATAAAATTTTTCTCTGATAGCAAGGATTAA
>Ga0078972_1015987_pt1 | contig 11273 bp, 9 predicted proteins | sample YelNatPaOPGAMG01_FD_67568 | JGI IMG/M metagenome (GOLD analysis project Ga0078972, IMG submission 67568) | Hot spring thermophilic microbial communities from Obsidian Pool, Yellowstone National Park, USA - OP-RAMG-01 (SPADES assembly) (version 2) | ecosystem: Environmental > Aquatic > Thermal...
TCATGGCCAAGACCGAGGTGCGGGAATGGGTGCCGGAGCAGGGGAAACCCGCGGAGCGGGAAAAGCCGCCTAAGCCCAAGCACACGGAAAAGAGCTTCGTGGGGAAGAAGGTCCTGATCCAGTTCCTGGACGGTTCCTCCTTTACGGGCACTCTCTTGGAACTCCACACCTATACCTTGGCCGTGGAGATAGACGGTAAGCCAATCCTCATCTACAAACATGCGATCAAAACCATTGAGGAAGCGCCTCCTTCGCCTAATCCCTAGAAGAGCGGTAAATCATCGACGTTCCTTCTCTTGGCATGTCTTTGGGGTAGCGGTGGGTTTTGACCTAGGCGGGAAATCGCTAGCATCTCCTCCTCGATGGCCTGGATTCTTGTCCGGAATTCCGGCGGCAGTTTTTGGGCCTCGGCTCTCCCGAGGAGGGCGGCAAGTTCGGCTACCCGTTCCGCGAGCGCCGAAAGGAGAACCCGAAGGGGCCAGTCATCCTGGAGATGGGAGAGGGCCTCCTGAATCTTCTCGCTGGGCATTCCTTCCCCTTAGTAGCTCCGGTCAACGAAGATCGGCGAGGGTTTTATCCTCCATCGATTTCCAGAATTCCCGTTCCAATCTTTCCCAAAGCCCAGCTGTGGGGTCCGTCTTATCCGGGGTATAGAGCTTCCCCCGCCTTCCCCGTTCCGAAAACAGGGCCAGAACCGGATCACCATCCGAAAGGGCCCGGAGCACGGAAAGGAGGGGGATCTTCTCCGGTGGTTTGGCCAGGCGGTACCCACCTTGGCGTCCCTTTTCCGCCTGGAGGATCCCGGCCCGCCTTAGCCGGACGAGGGCTTGGCGCACAGGTATCTCCGGGAGGCCGAGCTTTTCGGCGATCTCCCGGGCGGACGCAAGGTTCTCCGGATTTTCTGCGAGCTCTCTCGCCACAAGGATGCCCGTGTATATCCTAGGGTCGAGTTTCATAGGGAAGCTATTGTACGGCGGAATATGGAGAACGCGGTGATGGAAGTGAACCACCGGGGGTCGTTGGGGAGTGCAGGCCTTCGCCCATGTGCGCTCCCGGGCCAGCCGTGGATCTATACATCCCGGCGCTCCTCGGGGTCGTCCAGAAATATCCCCTAACACGTACCTTACTTGGACACACCCACCTCGTGGCTTGATCTTGGAGCCCCACTTCGAAGAAGCTAGAACGGTGCATTGCAATGCATGAAACGGGGGTCCCCAGCGGACGAGCAGGTGGATTTGGAGGAGTAAGGGGCTGGATGTGCGCCGCTATTCCTCACTCATTCCTGGACCCTAACCCCCCTTAAGTCGTCCGGTAACACCCCTTACTCGTAGGTATCCATGGCCCACCCTACTTTTTCTTGGCGGATTTCCCCCCGACTCTACGGGGTTCTCGACCGCTGTGACCGCGGGCTTGGCGGACCTTGGCTTCCGACCCTGTGCCCTGAGGGGGCTGGGTGAGGTCCGTGCCCGTCGACTAACGGGGGTTACACACCGAGTAACGGGGGTTGCAAGCGGAGAGGGAGGGGGTTCGGTTCCGGATGGTTTTGGCCTTTGGGCTAGCTCCCGGGCGCACGATCGAGGGACCGGAACGCCCGAGGTTTAGGGTATAATGTTCGAAAGTTTTACTTTCCTACAAGGAGCGGGCGATGGCGTTGGTGCGGGTGAAGGGGAAGTACCAGGTGACGATCCCCAAAGAAGTGCGGCGGAAGCTCGGCCTTCGGGTTGGGGATTACCTCGAGGTGGAGGTCCAGGGCTCAACTATCCTCCTTAAACCCAAGGCCCTCCTGGATAAGGACGAGGCCCTCGAGAAGCTTCGGGCGGTCTTGGAAAAACTCCGGGAAAAGCGGGCGGCTCTGTCGGAAGAAGAGGTGGAGCGGGAGGTTTTGGAGGCGATCCGGGCAGTGCGGACCGAGGGGACGGGGGGTTGAGGGCCGTCCTGGACACGAGCGTTCTCGTCGCCGCCTTCCTCCACCCGGCCGGGGTGAATGGCCGGGTTTTGGCGTTGGCCGGGGAGCGGTACGAGCTTTGCCTCTCCACAGCCATCCTCGCTGAGGTCCGAGGGGTCTTTTCCTATCCGCGGCTTCGGCGCTAGGGTATTCCGAGGAGGAAGCGGAGAGTTTCTCCGGGCTTTGCGGAAAGCCGCTTTCCTCGTCCGCCGCTGGCCCAGGATCCAGGTGGTCCGGGAAGATCCCGCGGATGACCAAGTTTTAGCCTGTGCCTTGGCGGCAAAGGCTGACTACATCGTCTCCAAGGACGAGCACCTGCAAAAGCTCCGGGAATACCAAGGGGATTCGCATCCTTCCCACCGAGGCCTTCTTGACCCTAATTACCGGGGAAGCGAACCGTTAACGAACCAACGAACGTAACGTTCGTTGGGCCTTACGGGGGTCGTCATAGTGTAGCGTTTATTGTGTTCGGTCAGCATTGCAGCTTCCCATCGGACTTTCCGCAAATCCGCGGAGTTTTCGCGCTTCCCGCGCCTCGCGGACGCAATTCCCAAGCCACGACTCTCGGGACTTGACAGCGGGGGGCGTTCGCTGTATATAACGTTTACGGTAAACGGTTAACTTATGGCGACGATCCGGGACGTAGCGAAGAAAGCCGGTGTTTCCGTCGCCACGGTTTCCCACGTCATTAATAGGACGAGGAAAGTGGCTCCGGAAACAGAAGCCCGGGTCCGTCGTGTCATGGAAGAATTGGGCTACCAACCCAATGCGATCGCCCAATCTTTGCGTAAGCGTACCACTTATGTCATTGGGATCCTTGTTTCTGACATCACCAACCCCTTTTTCGCTACCCTAGTTCGAGGAGCTGAAGATGCCGCTCTGGAGGCTGGTTACTCTGTAATTGTGTGTAATAGCGACGAGGACCCGGGAAAGGAGGATCACTACATTCGAGTTCTTTGGCAGCGTCGAGTTGATGGTATGCTGATTGCAGTTACGCGTGATGGAACTAGTCCGGCCATTCGTGAACTGGTTCAAAGAAAAATACCTTTTGTTTTTGTTGACCGTAAGGCTAATGGTATAGATGCGGATGCAGTACTTTCAGACAATTTCGGCGGTGCGTACCAAGCTACTTGCCACCTTATTGAACGCGGCCACAAAAGGATTGGGATCATACTTGGGATTCCTGGAGCTACGACGACCGAAGAAAGATTGGCTGGGTATTGTCAAGCTCTAAAAGAAAATGATCTACCATTAACTAAGGAACTGATTGTCTGGGGATATTACCGGGTAAAAGAAGGGCAAAAAGCTGCATCGCAATTGCTTTCCTTAAGTTATCCTCCTACAGCAATTTTTAGTACTAATAATCTTATGACTTTAGGTCTTCTTCAAGAATTGTTTTATCGTAATATAAAAATACCACAAGAAATAGCTGTAGTAACTTTTGATGATCTTGATTGGAGCAATATTTTTTATCCTCCATTAACGGTTGTGAGGCAAGACCCTTATCAAATGGGCTATCAAAGTGTGCACTTATTGCTAACACGTTTGCGAGCAAAAACAGAAAAAACTACAATGGATAAATATATTGAAATACGTGTTCCAACCAAATTAATAATTAGGCAATCAACTTAAAAATGAAAGGAGGTGATATAAAACCATAGCAAATGTATTTTAAAGTTTAAAAATACAAACAAGGAGGGAGCAATGAAAAATATTAAATTGACTTATGTGTTGTGCGCTTTACTGTTGGGCTTTGGGATGGCATATGGCCAGCGGGTGTTGACAATCGCGGTGCCTGGGGATGTAGAAACTTTGGACCCTGATTTTTCACACTTCCAAATGTCTAATGAGGTAAACTACAATATACATGATCAATGGTTTCAATATGGTTTAAAGCTAACTCCAGAAGGATACCGTGCATACGACGTTAACACTATTCTTCCTAGTGCAATTGAAAGTTGGGAGATTTCGCCGGACGGGTTAAGTATAACCCTCAAGATACGTGAAGGGATGAAATTTAATCACACAGGTAACCCCGTTACTGTCGATGACTTTCTGTACTATTTTGAGCGAGGTGTGCATACTAAATCGGGGTATTACTGGAACATAACTATGGCGGGTATCACCGGTTGGGAAAAACTTTCTGACACCACTTTTAAATTGACTTTTGCGCAACCAAGCCCATTCTTCTTCTATCTTTTCCGCGACCAGTCACAAGCCCCGGTTGATTCTAAGGAAATGCAAAAACATGCAACTCCGGACGATCCATGGGCCACGAAGTGGAAAGCTCGAAATGATGCTGGAAGTGGTGAATTTTATGTTGAAAGCTGGACCCCCGGTGTTGAAATGGTTTTGGCTGCCAATAAAAACTATTGGGCTGGCCCTGCCTACTTTGATAAAGTGATCCTAAAAGTTGTGCCTGCATCGGCTACACGAATGCTGCTTCTCATGCAAGGCGCTGTCGATATTGCTTACAATTTAAGTCCGACAGAACTGGACGCGATTCGCAACTTACCAGGAATTAAAGTCGTGTCCCTCCCAAGCCGCAATCAATACTATCTAGGTCTTAATAACCAAATGCCGCCTTTTAACAACAAGCTAGTACGTCAAGCATTAGCATATGCCGTGCCATATGACGCTATTATTAATGATGTATTTAAAGGGCGCGCTTTACCCCCCCGAAGTCCGATACCTCAGCGAGGGCAATATTTTGATGGTTCTATGTGGCCGTACGAATACAACCTAGACAAAGCTAAAGAACTGCTGCGATTGGCAGGATATCCGAACGGTTTTGACTGTACACTTAGTATTCCAGCAGGGGATCCGGTTATAGAAGAGCTAGCCATCTTGTTACAAGCCTCTTTTAAGAAAATAGGGGTCAACATGTCCATTAATGTACAACCAGCTGCAATGTTTGCTGAGGGACTGGACAAAAAATCTCATCAGATGTGGTTGCGTGATATATTGTGGTATATTGATGACCCTGCCTATGTAGCAAAGGGCTTTTACTATACAGGCGTTGTCTTAAACTGGATGGCTTATTCAAATCCGGAGTTAGATAAGATAGCAGATGAGATGATGAAGCTATGGCGGCCTGAGGACAAAGCACAAAAAGCTATGCTGGCAAAAGAAATGCAGCGCATCCTTATTGATGACGTTCCATGCTTGTGGTTAGCTGAACCCTACTACGAACTCGCAATGCGTGATAACATCGAAGGTTTTGTTTACTTACCAGATCATCTTCTTTGGTATTATCCGTTATATCGTAAAGAATGAGCTGTCAGAGGGGCGGGAGGGAGTCAGTGATGACTCCCTCCCGTTTTTTCAAGATTGACGGCTTAAACATGAAAAAACCAGTGCTTTATTTGGCACAAAGAATTGGGTTCCTTTGCCTACTTTTGTGGGGTATTATAACTATCGCCTTTATTTTGACGCGTGCTTTAGGAACACCAGTGTACTTATTAGTTGGACAACAAGCAGACAAAGAAATTATCGAGTCACTTATTAAGTCCATGGGGTTAGACCGTCCATTATATGAACAATATTTTCGCTATTTTTGGTCCGTTTTGCATGGTAATTTAGGCATTTCGCGCTATACATTTCGTCCTGTAACGCAAGAGCTGTCACAACGCCTTCCAGCGACTTTGGAATTAGTTCTTGCAGCTATGATTTTAATAACTATTATAGGTATATTGTTAGGAATCAGTGCAGCAGTATATAACAATACTTTATTTGACCGCTGTGTACAAGCCTTTTGCCAATTCGGTGCCAGCGTACCGCTTTTTTGGTTGGGCTTAATTTTGATTTACATATTTTTTTACTTGTTTAAACTTGCACCAGCTCCTCTTGGCCGCATTCGTCCAGGCCTATCTTTGCCCAAAACTATAACGGGTTTTTTGTTAGTAGACGCTGTCCTCTTGGGTGACAGAGAGTGCTTTCTTGCCGCGTTGAAACAAATAATGTTACCGGCTGTAACTTTAGCTTTGGGTTCATTGCCGGCTACTATACGAATTGTTTATTTAACCATTTTAGACATTCTTAATACTCCTTATATCAATACAGCGCGAGCTTATTCTATCCCACGGTGGCGTATATTATTTGTTTATGCATTGCGGAATGCCCTAGTGCCAATTAGTACTGTATTGGCTATGACTTTCGGATATTTGCTCAGCAATACAGTATTCGTTGAAGCTGTCTTTGCTTGGCCGGGGATAGGAAATTATGCTATTACAGCAATGTATACAATGGATTATGATCCAATTATTGCAGTTACGATTGTGGCGACATTGGGATACGGCCTAGCTTATTTACTGAACGATATTTTTGCGTTAATCGTGGATCCACGAGTGAGGCGATAAATGCGGTACTTTACATGGTGGAGTGTCGTCTGTCTTTTCTGTGTGTTTTTAGCTGGGCTTGTAGTACCGTTGCTCTATCCGCGTGATCCCCGCACACCATATCCTGGAAGCAAGTTAGAACCACCGTCGGCAAAGTATTGGTTTGGTACGGACGTTTATGGGATGGATGTTTTCAGCCGAACATTTTATGCCATACGCGTGGACTTAATTTTGGCTATCATTGCTGTACTTTTCGCAATATGTATTGGACTGCCATTAGGTGCGTTGTCGGGCATAATTGGAGGAATTTTTGATGAAGTAATCATGCGTATCTGTGACATTTTGCAAGCGTTCCCGCCTGTATTCCTCGCTATGACATTTCTGATAACGCTTGGTAATAATCTTAGTAATTTACTAATTGTCATGGCCTTATTGAACATTCCAGTTTATGCAAAAATGGTACGTAGCGTAGCTATGTCACTTAAGACAGCTGAGTTCGTTCAGGCGGCATATGCCGCTGGGCATTCCAGATTGACGGCGGCAATGAAACATGTAGTACCTAATGTTTTAACTCCAGTCTTTGCACAGTTTCCTTTGAGTTGTGCTTACGCGGTGCAAATGATTGCAGGCTTTGGCTTTTTAGGTCTAGGTATTAAACCTCCTGAGCCTGAGTGGGGTTCGATGATTAACCAAAATGCAACATATATAATAAGTGGTTGCTGGTGGCCTACGATATTTCCGGGCATAATGATAATACTGTTTTCTTTTCTTTTAAATGACATCGCTAACAAACTTCATAAACTAACAACTTAGGAGGAAACCATGGTGTTTTTTGACAGCGTATCTATAAATTATATAACCAGCAAAACAATCATCCCTGCTTTAAAAAATGTTAACCTATTTATTAACAATGGGGATCATCTCGGTTTAGTTGGAGAGAGCGGTTCCGGGAAAACCACGTTAGCTTTAGCAATACCACGGCTATTGCCCAACAATGCTAAGATTATTTCTGGGCGTATATTGTGGTACGATACCGATATTTTAAGGGCGTCGGCAAAAAGCCTGAATCAGATAAGGAAAAATATAAGCATAATTTTTCAAAATGCCTTAGCGTGTTTAAATCCGCTGTTGCCAATAGGGAAACAAATAGCAGATGTGCTACGATATAAAGCCGGGAAAAGTGTGATCGTTAGTAAAATAAGAGCCATTGATTTACTTGCACAGCTTGGGTTTACCAACCCAGAGCAATTGGCCCGGAAGTACCCGTTTGAGTTAAGTGGAGGAATGGCACAGCGCGTGTTGATTGCAATGGCTATAGCAGCAGAGCCGCGTTTGATAATCGCCGATGAGCCAACAACTGGATTGGACGTTATTGTACAAATGGAAATTTTGCATTTATGGCGTGACCTATTATCACAGTTTAAAAGCGCACTTTTACTCATTTCGCATGATATACGTGTGGTTATTGATTTGTGCGAAAAAATAGCATGTATGTATCATGGAGAAATTGTAGAAAAGGGTGTAACGCAGCGCATTGTTAGTGATCCTAGGCATCCATACACTGCTGGGTTAATGCAAAGTTTTTATGGTATTCAAAAAAGGATGTTTCCCTTTATACCCGGGGTACCAACAGTTTCGGTACAAGAACAGACGTGTGGTTTTCTTCCGCGATGCAGTTTTCGGACTGAAAAGTGCCTTGTTGAACCACCGCCCTATGTCCAAATAGAAGAGGGATGGGAGGTTAAATGTTGGAGGCCGTTAGGCCTTCAAACGTGCGCATGATTATGTCTGGGCCGATTCTGGAAGGGCTTGAGTTACGTAAAAAATTTGGCACTATGTATGCTGTTGATTGTGTATCCTTAGCTATCGGTGCTTGGGAAACCGTTGGTTTGGTTGGAGAAAGTGGCTCAGGGAAAACTACGTTAGCCAAGATACTTTGTGGTTTACTTGAACCCAGTAGCGGGCACGTATTGTACAAAGGGGTGGATCTAAGAAAACTCACGCGGGAGTCATGGAAACAATTTCGTCGAGGTGTTCAAATTGTTTTTCAAAATCCGTTACTTGCGTTTAATCCTAAATTTACAATAAAAAGGGCCCTGTTAGATGCTATGAGGCTTATCACGGCGGACAAATTGCAAAAAGAGGAAAAGATTTTGGATTTATTGAACGAAGTTAATTTAGATGTATCTATTTTAAACAAACGCCCATCACAGCTGAGTGGGGGGCAGTTGCAACGAGTAGCATTTGTACGAGCTCTGCTGTTGGATCCCCAAGTAATTTGTCTAGACGAACCTACGTCAGCATTAGATGCTTCTATTCAAGGGCAAATATTGAGCTTATTGGTAGAACTACAGCAAAACCGCGAAATTAGTTATTTGTTTATCACGCACGATTTAAAAATCGCTTGGGCCATTTCACAACGCATCTATGTTATGTACAAAGGAGTTATTGTAGAGCAAGGAAACGCGGATGAAATGTTTAACACGCCTAGACATCCATATACTGCGCTTTTGTTTAAAGCAGCAACTGGCTCTATTGTAGGATTCGCTCGTAGCACTCCTCTTAGCGACCCCACTGCAACATTAAAAAAGACCGGTTGCCGCTTTGTTGCGCTATGTGATCGGAGAAAAGATCGTTGTTTTGAATCTGAACCACCACTATTTGAGATTAAAGGCGACTATTATGTTAGATGCTGGGAAGAGAAAGGAAAGGAGGGACAATAATGTATGCAATATTTGTTTCAAAAATTATAAGTGACCCTGAGGAAACACCGCTGGAGGACGGGGTTATCTTAGTGGACGGCGAGCAAATTGTTGAAATTAACCAACGTACGCATGTTTCACTACCAGCTCGGTGCAAAAAAATCCGGCTGATCGGTGCAACGGCCCTTCCAGGACTGATAGATGGTCATGCGCACGCTTCGGCTGATATACATGCTGGATCCCTACAAGAGCAGTATGCAACGGGTGTGATAGATCCAACACTACGTGCAGTTAGAAATTTAAGACGTGCTTTATACTCCGGAGTTACCACCATGCGGCTATTAGGTGAACGATACGGATTACTTGAGGTGGCTTTACGCAATGCGGCCACTCAAAATGCAATTATCGCGCCTGATCTGGTGGTTTCAGGTCAACCACTGCGTCCCAGGCATGGTACTGCCGCATTTATGGCCCGGCCTGCTGACACGCCTGACGAATTGTTGACTGCCGTACGGGACCAATATCACTTGGGGGCTGATTGGATTAAAATATTTGCGACTAATCGCCAAAAGGGGCACACATATTTAGCTTATTTAATGGGAGATTTGACTGAGGAACCTGGTTATACGTATGAGCAAATGCGAACCATCGTTGTTGAAGCCCAGTATCTCCACATGGAAGTAGCTGCCCATGCTATAGGAGGTCCTGCAGTCGAATGGGCAATAAAAGCCGGCGTGCGGAGTATCGAGCACGGTAACTTGCTAAGCGAACAAGATATTGATTTATTACTGCACCAAGGAGCTTTTTTGAGTGATCCTAATCTTCAGCTTTTTTTCGATACAGAAACCGGTTTTTCTGTCATGCCAACATGGCAGTTCCAATGGTGGCGCAACAAAGTGCTGAAAGCACAAGAGAATACTCGTATGGTTATGCAATCATGTCTACAAAAAGGTGTTAAAGTAGTTTTAGGTACAGATAGCATACCTGGATCATTGCCACGGGAGGTGATCCACTTGGTAAAAACGCTGGGGTGGCCTATTACAAAAGCTTTGTGTACTGTAACGAAATGGGCAGCAGAGATGTTGAAAATGGAAAACTACCTCGGTACGTTAGCGCCCGGGAAATATGCGAATATTTTAATTGTAAAAGGGGATCCTTTGGTTGACATTAGCGCTTTGTTGACTCCCGTCATTATTGTCAAGCGCGGCATGTTATACAAGACCGATTAGGAGGGGACAATGAAAGCAAGAAAAGTTGGTATTTTGACATTTTCAGATGGGCGTGAAAGAGTGCATGCTGAGGTAGGACCGGTTGCGTTGGCGTTTCAACAACTTTTGGCAACCACATTAAGTGCTACAGGGGAAGTCGAAGTTATAGAAGGGCGTACGGCCATATGGACGTCAGAACTTGCACAAGAAGAAGCCCGACGATTAGCTTATGAAGGTTGTGATGTTACTATTTTTAACTTTGCTGTATGGAGTTACCCGCATCTCACTGTAATAGCCTCTCGTTTTGCTCCTGGGCCTTTTCTCCTTTTTTCCAACATCAACCCTCAATACCCTGGAATGGTAGGGATGCTCGCTGCTGCCGGAACCTTGGATCAGGTCGGTATTCCTCATGGCCGCCTCTTCGGTGATATCCGTGATCCAGAAGTACTCAGAAAGGTTTTAGCCTTCATCCGCGCAGCTTCCGCTATCAATCGTCTTAAAGGGGAAACTTTTGGTCTTTTCGGTGGCCGGCCCATGGGCATGTACACAGCTGTGGCTAACCTTGACCAGTGGATGAGGGAGTTCGGCATAGACGTGGAGCACATCGATCAATGGGAAATTGTGCGAGGGGCGGAAAAAGCTCCCAACGACGAGGTTGAACACGCTTTTCACTGGCTCACCACAAAAGTTGGCAAAGTGCATTACGACGGAAAGCAGCTTACCCCGGATAAGCTTAAACTCCAAATCCGAAGCTATATTGCTGTTCGTGAAATGATTAAGAAATATCGTTTGGATTTTGTAGGAATAAAAGCTCAGCCTGAGTTAACGGATAATTTTGTAACCATGGACGTCACCGAAGCCCTTTTGAACGATCCGTACGATTGGAATGGCCCTAAAGAGCCCATCGTTGCCGCAACGGAAGCGGATATGGATGGGGCTCTAACTATGGAGATCTTGAAACACATAAGCAACCAGCCCGTGCTCTTCGCTGATCTCCGCCACTACGATCAAGAGTATGGCTTTTTTGATCTCTGTAATTCCGGTACGCATCCTACGTACTTTGCCGGCCGCTCTTATGATC
>Ga0078972_1015988_pt1 | contig 11272 bp, 10 predicted proteins | sample YelNatPaOPGAMG01_FD_67568 | JGI IMG/M metagenome (GOLD analysis project Ga0078972, IMG submission 67568) | Hot spring thermophilic microbial communities from Obsidian Pool, Yellowstone National Park, USA - OP-RAMG-01 (SPADES assembly) (version 2) | ecosystem: Environmental > Aquatic > Thermal...
TAATTTAATAAATATTTTAAATATTTAAAAAATTTCCAAGTTAAATATTTATAAATTACGAATAATTTTAAATAAATTACAAAAAATTAAATTATAATAATAAAAATTAATTTTTATAATACAGATTTTACTGTTTTAATTATATCTTCTAAACCAAAACCATAAGCATTTATTAATTCATATGGTTCCCCTGAAGAGCCAAATTTATCTTGAACCCCTAATCTGATAACTTTAGTCGGTAATTTTTCTGATAAAAGCTCACAAACTGCGCTTCCTAATCCACCAATTACATTATGATCTTCGACTGTAATTACAACTTTTGTTTTTTTAGCACTTTCAATTATTAAATTTTCATCTATCGGTTTAATTGAAGGCATGTTTATAAAATCAATTTCAATGCCTTCTTGCTCTAATTTTTTGGCAGCCTCAAAAGCAATATGAGTCATAAAACCAGTAGAAATTAAAGTTGCTTTTGAACCTTCCATGATTTTAATACCTTTCCCAATTTCAAAATTGTAATTTTCATTAAATATTATTGGGATATTACTTCTTGTAAGTCTAACATAGCATGGGCCTTTATAATTCGTTATTACTTCTATTACTTTTTTAGTTTCTGTTGCGTCGCATGGTGATAAAACAACAATTCCAGGTATAGCCCTCATGATAGCAACATCTTCAATTGCCTGATGAGTAGCTCCATCTTCCCCAACCGAAATACCAGCATGAGTAGCACATATTTTAACATTTAGGTTTGGGTAAGCAATTGAACTAGAAACTTGATCTGCAGCACGTTTAGAAGCAAAAACAGCAAAAGTTGATGCAAAAGGAATTTTTCCAGTTGTAGCTAAACCTGCTGCGGCACTCATCATATCAGCTTCAGCAATTCCAAAATTAAAAAATCTTTCTGGAAATTTTTTAGCAAAAGTTGCAGTCATTGTAGATTTTGATAAATCACAATCTAAAACAACTATATTTTTATTAATTTCTCCTAAAGCAGTAATAGTATCACCATAAGCAGTTCTTGTAGCAACTTTTTTTTCTTCATTTGATAATACTTTTTTTGCATATTCAGTTATCATCTTTATCTCCTAATATGAAATTTAATTTATTTTAAATAATTAATTATTAATATCAAATATTAAAAAAACAGTAAAGATAAAATAATATATTTTATTTTTCAACTTTTTTATAAAATCATAAATTCTTTATAATATTTATAAATTATCTATAATATGATTCAACTTTTCTCTATAATATTTAAAATTATCCCAAGTAACATCCTCAGAAACTGCATGGTCTATATGTGGAACATATCCTCCTTTGTTAAGAAGACTTTTTACCTTTAACAACTCTTCATCAATTTTATCTTTAGCGGAACCTTCAAACAAAATTTTTTTATTTATGCCTCCCATTATTTGTAAATTAGGATAATTTTTTCTAATTTGTACAATATCATTAACCGCTTCTACAGGAAAAATCCCAGTAACTCCTGCTTCAATCCATAAAGGAATTAATTCATCAATAAGACCATCGCAATCAACAAGAATATTTTTTATATTAAACTGCTTTAAAAAATCAATAAATTTTATATAGTAAGGCGTTAAAAATTCCTTAAACATTTCTTTTGAAATAAATGATCCTGAACGATACGCTATATCTTCTAAAATAAAAATACAATCTACTTCAATATCTTTTAAAATTAATGACCAGTAATTCATAACAAAATTTAAAAAAAATTCATTAAACTCCTTAATAAAACCAGGATCATCATACATATTTAACATATAAAAAACATCTCCCATTAAAAATCTTGGGAAAAAAGAAAAACCATATGGACCTCCACCTAATCTTATGGGAAAAGTTCTATCTTTAAGCTCCTTTTTTAAAATATCCCAATTCTTAGGTAACCTTTTCCCATAATCATTATCATAAAATTCAATATATTTATAAAAATCTTTACGATTTTTTATTGGATATTCTAATACCATGGGAATTCCAGCAGTAGTTTTTACTTCCTTTTTCTTAAGTCCAAAATTATCTATATATATTTTAAAATTTTCATTGTCTTCAATTATTTGCTGTTTAAATTGAGGAGAAATATCAAAAGGAAATTTAACAATATAAGAATCAAGATTAAAATAATCTAAAATATTCTTATCTGTTAATTCTCCACTGCTCTCTATGTCTTCAGATGCTCTAACAATTTTAGCATCTAAGGCATTAATATATGGAGTTTCGAATTTTTTAGGTAAACCTTCTTTTAACCATTTTTTTAAAGTTCCAGCCCAAAATCCAAATTCTGTTTTCATATTAACTTTATTATCACTAAAATCCATTACGCAGTTAAACTTTTCTCTTGAGTTCAAAATTTATTCCTTCCTAACTAATAAAAAATTTTATATATTATTCGAATATTATTTTAAGTGTTACTTTAAGTGTAATTTTATAATTGTTTGTTAAAAATATTTATTAAAAATATCTAAAAGACTATTTTTATCTTTATAATTTTTAATTTATTATTACTAATTATCATTTTTATAAGTTAAATAATATTTAAATATTTCTTGTATTGCTGCAACTATAGGAATTGCAAGAAATATACCTAACCATCCATATAAGGCTCCTCCGGCAACTAACGAAAATAAAACTAGCCCTGGATGTACTCCTGTTCTATTTTTCATAATATATGGATTAATAAAGAAATAATTAATAAGATGAACAACAATAAAAATTAAAACAACAATCAAAGCTTTTAATGGTGAAGATAAAATAGCAGATAATGCAGCTGGTATTACTGGGATTATTGGACCAATTACAGGAATAAGACTAAAAACAAAAGTCATTACTCCAATTAACATAGAAAATTCAACTTTTAATATCATCATTCCAATTGTTACAAGAATAGCAATTATAGCTGCATCTATTAATTGCCCTCTTATATAATTTTCGAAAACGCTGTTTATTCTATTAATTATAACAATGGTGTTATATTTTTTTCTTTTAGGGATTATTCTTAAAAATAAGATAACTATTTTTTCAGAATCCTTTAATAAATAAAAGCCTAAAACAGGACCTATAATAAAATTTAAAATAATATTTAAAGCAGTTTTTGTAATTGAAGTAGCACTTTTAAAAATATTTATATTTGCAAGATTAAATTTTTCAGCAAAAAATTGGGCTATCTCAAATGAATTGCTTGGCAAAAATTTTGTTCCTGATAAAAGTTCAATGTTTTTAAGAAAAGTATTGTTGGAAATAAAATTGTTTAATGAAATTGAAAATTTATTAATTAAAAAAGGAAGCTTAATAATTATTGAACGAAATTCTTCATAAACTAAAGGAATGATAAAGAAAAATAAAACAAACACTATTGCAAGAAAAATTATATAAGTAATAGTTACAGCCCAAATCTTTTTAATTTTTTTTCTTAAAAGTTTAACAAGCGGGATAAGCATATAAGCTATAAATATACCAATAATTCCTGGAATTATAGCTATACGAATCAATGAGAGAACATAAAATATGCCTGCAATTATTAAAATTAAACCAATTAACGACCAGCAAAATATACCAATTCTTTTTAAGGAACCAAGATTATCTTTATTTAATCTTTTTATCATTATTTATTTTATAAATTTTTAATTATTCTTTTTAACTTCTATATCATATTCTCTTCGTTATTATTTTCTTAAATTATACTAATATTTTTTAAAATTTATTATGAACTTATAAAGATAACTAAAAACTTCGTACAAATATAACTTAACTTAATCTATTTCAATTTAATTTAAAGCTGGCATACGAACTCTTATTTTATTATTAAATAAACAGTATATTAAATATTTAGTAATTAAACATTTCATAGTTATTTTTATAAATGATTATTGTAAATGTTTTATTATAAATGTTATAAATAATCTATATTTTAAAATTTCCCTTAAATTCTATAAAGGTTAATTAATATATTAATATACTATAAATCAAATTTTAGTTATTTATAATTTCTGCAATAGCTTTTTCTTTTTCCTCAACACTGGGAGCTTTACCATGCCAACCACATTGATTTTCCATAAAAGATACTCCTTTACCTTTAATTGTATGCGCAATTATCATCACTGGTTGATTTACAATTTCTTTTGCTTTTTTTATAGCTGAATCTATTTCTTCAAAATCATGGCCATTTATTTCTATAACATACCAACCAAAGGCTCGCCATTTATCTGCTACAGGCTCAGAATTCATAATATCTTTTGTGAAACCATCAATTTGTAATCCATTTTTATCAAGAATACCAATTAAGTTACCAAGTTTGTAATGAGCAGCAGCCATTGCTGCTTCCCATATCTGACCTTCTTCAATTTCGCCATCTCCTATAATAACAAATACATTACTAGATAAATTATCAAGCCTAAGCCCTAATGCCATTCCAACTCCAGCTGATAAACCTTGGCCAAGTGAACCAGTAGACATCTCCACCCCTGGAACTTTTTTCATATCTGGATGGCCTTGAAGAATACTTCCATATTTTCTTAAAGTTTTTAAATTTGACCTATCAATATAGCCCTTTTCTATAAGTGCTGCATATAAAACAGGGCATGCATGTCCTTTAGATAAAACAACACGATCCCTATCTTTCATTAAAGGATTTTTAGGGTCAAGCTTAAGTTCACCGCTAAAATATAAGTAAGAAAAAACGTCGGCTATGGATAATGAACCACCAGAATGCCCAGAGCCTGCTTCACAAAGCATCTCTAATATATCTACCCTTAAATCTTGTGCTTTCTTTTTTAACATTTCTTTTTTTTCTTTATCCATTTACTACCTTCCATTATAAATTTATTAAAATAATTAAAATAAAATAAATCAAAAATAAATTAAAAAAAATTAAGAACTTCAAATTTTATAAAAAATTAGTTCCAGAGTCATAACAGTTCATACAAACTATAAACTATAATAACTTCAAATTTTTCAAGATAATAATTTTAGAAAATAAAATTTTAAGAAATTAAAAAACTATATAATTTTAAAATAAATTATAAATTCAATTAAATTGCATTATAAAGAAATTTATATCATATTCCTTAAATTATTCAATTATAAAATTAAAAATAATTTAAAATAATTTATATTATATCTCATTTTATATTGATAATTTTTTTTATATTGTTAATATTATTTTAATTACAATATTTTAGTTACTTTAACTATATTTAAAAAATATCTATAGAAATAATAGTTATTTTAATTTTGTTAATTAAAAAAATTATTTGAATAAAAATGTATTTTGATACAAACGAAAAACAAAAAATTTTAATAATTGGGGGAAACGTTTCGGGACTTGCAGCTGCTAGTCAAGCAAGAAGAAATGCGCCAAACGCAGATATAACAGTTTTAGAAAGTGGAAACTATATTTCTTATGGAACTTGTGGATTACCTTATTACATTTCAGGAATAATAGATGATATTAATAAATTATTTGTTTACACACCTGAATTTTTTGAAAAAGAAAGAAAAATTAATATAAAATTAAATCATAAAGTAATAGAAATTAATCCATTAAAAAAAGAAATTATAGTTGAAGTGCAAACCAATAAAGAACATTTAATATTTAATTATGACAAACTTATAATATGTAGTGGGGCAATTTCATTTGATTTAGGTTTTGAAGTTTCAAAATTAAAAAATGTTTTTTTCTTTAGAAATGTTGAGGATACTTTAGCACTTAAAGATTTTATCAATAATTATAATCCTAAAAAAGCAGTAATAATTGGCGGTGGTTCTATTGGATTATTAATGGCTGAAGCTCTTTTTAAAATTGGAATAAAAGTAACAGTTATTGAAAAAGCAAAAAAAATATTTAATGAATATGAAGATGAAATCTCAACCATTTTATATAAGAAGCTAGTTCTTGAAGGGATTGAGTTAATACTTGAAGCTGAGCTTACTTCTTCATCATCCAATGATAGTGGCTTAGTAAAAACTATAACTTATATGAAGGATTCTAGTTTAAATACTCTTGAGACTGATTTGGTAATTTTAAGTGCAGGAATAAAAGCAAATACTGATTTTTGCAAAGGAACTTCTATTGAGCTTGGTAAAAATGGTGCTATTAAAGTAAGCCCTAAACTTCAGACGTCGTATTCAAACATTTTTGCGGCAGGAGATTGTGCTTGTGTTAAAAATTTAGTTACAGGAAAATATGATTTTATTCCAACAGCTAATAATGCAGCTAAAACTGGTAGAATTGCAGGAGATAATGCAACTGGTGGCGATGTTGTATTTGCTGGTTCTGTTGGAACCAAAGTAGACCAAATTTTTGGATTAGAAATTGCAAAAACAGGAATAGCATTTAAAGAAGCACAAGAGCTTCAATTTGATGTACTAAAAATTACTGAAAGCTATAGTTCTCATGCTAAAGCTATGCCAGGAGCACAAGTAATAACAGTTACCTTAATATTTGATAAAAAAACACGTAAAATTCTTGGCGCTCAAATGATAGGTAAGGAAGGCGTAGCAAAAAGAATAGATGTTTTTGCAACAGCTATTACTAATCAAATGAGTATTGATGATGTTTATATGCTTGATTTAAGCTATTCACCTGGAACGTCAACTGTTTGGGATCCTGTCAATAAAATATGCGGACAAGCTATTCTTAACCTTTCAAAAATAAAATTTTAGTGTTAAACCTGCATTTATTTTATTAACAAATAATTATAAATAATAATTAAAAATAATAAAAAAATTATTTTAAAAAATTAATTTGTTGGAAAAATTAGATTTTATTTTAGCATTTAAATAAAAAAGTAATTTCTTTAAGTTGATTTTATTTATATAGTTATAAATTACTGATAGTCATTATATCCAAATTATCTTCATTATATTAAATGACAAATAAATATGGTATAATTTAAGTTCAATTAATAATAATTACTATTTATAATCATGAAATAAACTTACTGTTATAGAACGTTAATTAAAGAACTTTAAAAAACAATTTAGGAAATAGGATTATGAAGACTTATAGATTTTCAGTAGTAATTGAAAGAGACTTGGAAGGGTTTTTTGCTTTTTGCCCTGAACTTCAAGGATGTTATACACAAGGTAATACTTACGAAGAAGTCCTTAATAATATAAAAGATGCCATTTATCTTCATTTAGAAGACCGGATAGAAAATAATGAAGAAATAAAACAACCTGAATTAGTAAGTTTAACATCCTTGGAAATAGCAATATGAGTAACAAATTACCAAGAATTAGTGCTTTTGAAATAATAAAAGTTTTAGAAAAAATAGGATTTTTTCTTTCAAGACAAAGCGGTAGCCATAAAATATATAAGAACAAAGATGGTAAAAGAATTACTGTGCCATATCATAGCGGAAAAATTTTACATTCTAAAATTTTAAAAAGTATTCTACAAGATATAAATTTAACAATAGATGAATTTAAAAAATTATTAAAATAGCATCAAGTAAATAAAAATTTAAAAGTCTTAGCTAATAATTTTCATTACAAAAACAAAAACTAAATAATTACAATTTTGAAACCTGCTAATTTCCCAAAATCAAGTAATCTATCATAAACATTTTTCCCATAAACAATTGCACTATGATGTGAACCACCAAATTTACTATATTCTTCAAGAAAATTATTAATAATTATCCTTTTATATTAATAATCTTTTTTAATTTAGAAAATGACTCTTCTGCTGCATTTAATGTATCATCTACATCTTTATCTGTATGTGCAAGTGATAAAAACCAGTGATGATTTGGATGAAGCAATATTCCTTTTTCAACCATTTCTGAAAAAAATATATTTTTATACTTCATATTTATATCAGGATCATTATAATTAAATTTGAGCATAGGTATTACTGGTAACCCAATCATTTCAGCTTCAATATTAAAATCTCTTATTAAGCTTTTAAACCCATTTACTAATTTATTGCCCTGCCTCCACATATACTCAATACCATTTCTATTTTGAATTTCTTTTATAGTTTCAAGTGCAGCAACCATTGGAAAAGTATTTGGGAAAAATGTACCAGATATTCTTGTTTTTTGACTTGGAAGCATAACTTCTTTTTTCCCTACAACAACAGATATTGGATAACCATTTGCCATTGCCTTACTAAAACATGCCATGTCTGGAATAACATTAAAATATTCAAGTGCACCACCAAGCGATACTCTAAATCCTGTTCTTATTTCGTCAAAAATAAGTAAAGCATTATTATTATGCGTAATTTCTTTTACACCTTTAAGAAATCCTTCTTTAGGAAGTTCTTTTGAAGCTTCAAATGGTTGCATAATTACACAAGCAATATTGCCTTTATTTTGTTTAAAAACTTCCTCAAGTGAATTTAAATCGTTATAATCGAAAGTAAGTATATCTTTCACAGAATCTTTGGGTACTCCATATGGAGTCCTATCAGTTCCAGCACCCCCGTAACACCAATCATGCCATCCATGATATCCCCATCTTATTACTTTATCTTTCTCAGTATAAACTCTTGCAATTCTAATAGCTGCTGCAGTTGCATCAGAGCCATTCGTTAAAATCTTAGCCATATCTGCCCAAGGCATAATCTCTAAAAGTTTTTTTATAAGTGTATTATGAATTGGGTGAAAAAAAGTAAAACAAAATCCATTTTTAATATTTTCAAAAACTGCATTATCAACATTTTCGTTATGATGCCCTAAAACAAGTGGACCATATGAGCAAATCCAGTCTATAAATTCATTCCCATCAACATCCCACACATGAGAACCTTTGCCGTGACTTAAAAATATTGGATATTTGCCAGGTATAAATTTGGATGGTTGCCTTTCACTTGTAACACCACCAGGGGAAATTTCACAAGCTTCTTCAAAGAATTTTTCTGAATTTGAGAAATTCATTATATTCTCTTTTCCTTAAATTATTTTTTAATAAATTTATTATCTTATCTGATAATATTAGTTAAACCATTAAATCAATTGGGGCTGTTCATAATCATTATCTTCCAACTTATTTTGCTTAAATTCTTTATTATTTGTATCAATTTCTAATGATAAGGTGCTGCTCTTTATATTTTCTTTATCTTTTAATTTTTTTTCATCATTTACATCTTCTTTTTCTTTTTTATCCTCTTTATTTTTTATATCCTCTATATTTACAATATCATCTTTGTTTATAATATTTTCAGCATTATTCTCAGCACCATTTTCGAGATTACTATATGTTTCATTGACCGATACTTCCTCATTTTCAAGCATTGATTTTTTTAAATTCTGTAGTTTCTCCATATTTAAGCTACCAATACCAATACTATTTGCTGAAGTATTAATTTTATTCTTTTGTAATTCTTCAGTTTTATTATTTGTTTTCTTTAAAGGATTTTTCTTTATTGAAATTCTTCTTTTAAAATAATTAGAAAAAGGCCAGCATTCATTTTCAGGACATTCACTTGTTAAATTAATAAAATGATCGATATCAGCATCAAACTTATCAGCGTTATAAACAATTATTGCCTCAAGAGTTTGAGGTTCGATAGGTGAGCCATATTCCTTGAAACCATGGTGGCTTAAAATAATGTGAAGTATTTCTCTTTTTAAATTTTCAGGAAAATCTTTTATTTTTTCTATTTTCATCAAAACCATTCCATAGCCCAAACTTATATGACTTATAAGATTTTCTTCTTCTTCATTTATGTCAATACTAGTCTCAACAGAATAGCTATCAGTTTTCCCAATATCATGAAGTATAGCACCACAAAATAGCAAATCTCTATTTATTATATTTTTACCTTTATTATAAGAATTAAATATAAATTCACATAATTTTGTAACTGAAATTGTGTGTAGCAATAACCCCCCGACAGAAGCATGGTGATTCTTTAAAGCAGCTGTAGAATAACAGAACTTTTCTAAAAATTCTTGATCATTAAAAATACTTTCTAATAACTCCTTAATATATTTATCCTCAATATTTTCTATATATTTTTTTAATTCAAGTGATAATATCTTTATTGACTCTTCATCAATTCTTTTACTAATATAAATAAAATCTGAATAATCAATATTTTCTTCATCAATCTTTGATAATTTTTTTATGTTGATTTGCTTGCCAAATTTATCACTCTCATTTACTTCACCTTCTACAAGTACTACGTCTTTCTTTTTAAAACTATTTATATCAATTAAGTTTATAGAATCACTCCAAATTTTTCCTGAAATTTTTCCAGTCCAGTCTTGCAATTCTAAATCACAAAAATATTTACCATTTTTATCTTTCTTAGTATCTTTTTTTATTACTAAAAAAGTTGACTTTACTTTGTCCCCATTAGCTAAGTCACGACTAAGTTGTTTTTCATTATTTTTCATTTATTTTTATATCCCACTTCCTAAAATAATCAATTTTTTTATAATCCGTCATGTCATATTGAATTGGAGTTATTGAGATAAAGCCATTTTTAATGGCACAATAATCCCCTTCCTCACATTTAGAAATTTCGATAAATTCCCCATCCATCCAATAATAATCTCTCCCCCGTGGGTCTGAGCGTTTTAAAAAATAATCTTTAAATTTTGCATCACTTTGTTTGGTAATTTTAACGCCTTTAATTTCGTTTTCAGGTAAATCAGGAATATTTATATTTAAAAGTGTTTTTTCTGGAAAATTATTATCTTTTAATATCATTTTTACTATATTTTTTGTAAACCTTGCTGAAAACTCATAATCTGGTTCGGTATAACAATCAATAGAAACAGCAATTGAGGGGATTCCATTTGCAATACCTTCAGTAGCGGCAGAAACTGTTCCAGAGTAAATTATATTTTCCCCAACATTTGCTCCTCTATTTATTCCTGAAATCAATAAATCAGGCTTTTTACCTAAAAGTTCATTATATAATTTTACACAATCAGCAGGTGTACCATTAACACCATACCCAAAAAATTCACCATCTTTATATTCCTTTTTTACCCATATAGGGTCAAAGACAGTAATTGCATGTCCAACAGCACTTCTTTCAAATTCAGGCGCAATAACACATATTTCTAACTCATTATCTTTAATTAAAGTTTTATATAGCGCATAAATACCATTTGCTTCTATCCCATCATCATTTGTAAGTAAAATTAATTTTTTTATCATATATCATTTAATTAATATATTTTTATATAATTTATAATATTTATATATTTTTATATGATAAGGCTATAAAAATAATTATTTCTATTTTAATAATAAAATTTGTCAAAAACTTTAAAAATTTTAAAAATCCTTTATT
>Ga0078972_1012578_pt1 | contig 11270 bp, 18 predicted proteins | sample YelNatPaOPGAMG01_FD_67568 | JGI IMG/M metagenome (GOLD analysis project Ga0078972, IMG submission 67568) | Hot spring thermophilic microbial communities from Obsidian Pool, Yellowstone National Park, USA - OP-RAMG-01 (SPADES assembly) (version 2) | ecosystem: Environmental > Aquatic > Thermal...
CTTGACATATATCAGGCAGATGTGAAGAAAATAGCAGAAATAGTCATTGATGAGGCGAAGCTTTAGCATGACGAGAAGGAAAGGTTGAATGAGTGAAGATTTTACGGAACTCCTTTTTCCAGAAATTTTTGTTAAGAAAATTGAGATTAAGGAGATATCGCCTTGCACGGCTGATCCTGAAAGGATTAAGTTTTTGGCTCAGGCGGATAAGCCTCTGGAAGATGTGCTTCCAATTCTTTATTTGGCTATTCCAAACGCGAAGTACTCTGAAAAGCTTGGCGCTTTAAGCTACAATTACAAGCAACATTTGATAACCATGTTTGCCAATGGTAGGGTTGGAATGACCTATGTTAAGAACCGAAGCGAAGCTGAACAGCTTGTTGAAGAGGCTAGAAGGCTGATAAATCACGCTTTCATACACCTCAAAACTCACGGGAGACCAAGCGCAGAAATGGTTCAAGCCAAAAAGGAGTTGACGCCCATGAAAATTTATAATCTTTTACCAAAAACAAACTGCGGTGAATGCGGAGAGCAAGGATGCTTTGCCTTCGCAGCTAAACTATTAAATGGAGAAAAAACCCTAAAAGACTGCCTGCCTCTCGGATTAAAAGAGTATAGCGCAAACAGAATGCAGATAGAGAAGGCGATAAGCCCAATAAAATTGAAGTAGAAACTTGCCGAAAATTAAAAACATATTTAAATATTTTGTTATGTTAATTGATTTCGGAAGTCAAAGCAATGTCTGTAACTAAAATTGATAAAAGACTTATGCATCTAGTGCGTTCCGGACTATGCCCCCACGAGGATCCATTAAAATATGCTGCTGAATTGAAGCAGCTTGCTGGTAAAGTTGTGAGTGCTGAAGAGGCTGAAAGAAAGAGCAGGTTTTTCAAAGCTTTGGCTGATGTGACAAGACTTAGAATTTTGAAGCTTTTAGAGATTAGAGAGATGTGCGTCTGTGAAATAATGATTGCCCTTGACTTAACGCAGCCCACGGCGTCACATCACTTAAAAATCTTGGAAAACGCTGGATTAGTGAGAAGCAAGAAGGAGGGAAGATGGGTTTACTATAACATTACAAATCCAAAATTAGTTGAAAACATATTTAAGTCAGATTTTGTTTGAGGCTTTTAGGGGTATCCATACTTCTCTCTTAATTCTCTGAGCATTTGCTTAAGTTCCTGTCTAGAGGGGAAACTGATGGCACCTACTGGACAGCGAGGTCTGCATGATTCACAACCAACTAGGCAATCATAGGGTCTCGCAACCACTGCCTTATTTCCTTGCTTTTCATAGACATGTTCATGGCAAAATTCTACGCAGATTCCACAACCAGTACAAAGGTCATGGTTAATTGTTGGAAACCATTTTATCTCTTTCCGAGGCAATCCTAAATATGTTTTTTCGCTCAACGACTTTTGCCTCTTTAGTATAAAATGCTGATTTGCTATGGAGTGGTCGCGGCATATCCATATTTCTTTCTCAATTCTCTTAATTGACGTTTTAAGTCTTCCTTTGATGGGAAGCTTATGGCTCCTGTTGGACAGCGTGGGGCGCATGATTGGCTTGGTACATTACAGTTGTAGGGGTCGTCGACCACAACTTTGTCGCCTACTCGCTTGTAAACTTTCATGTGGCAGTAGTCGACACAGAAGTAGTCGCACTTAGTGGGATCGCACTTTGTATAGTCTATTATTGGATGCCACTTTATTTCTTTTCTTGGTATTCCATATGGATTTTGTGGAGCTATGACTTTTTCTCCATAGTAGCGTTCTTCAGCGAGGTATTTCTCTTTCTTTTCCACTTCCACGTTACGCCCCAACCAGTTTGTTAATAGTTTCTTCAACTTTCTTCATTGCTTCTTGCGTTTCCATGTTCCTTAAATCCAAAGAAACAACTTGTTTGTCAAAGTCAAGGCCTTTTTCTGCGAAGGCGTCTTTGAACATTTTCCTCTGCATTCTTGGGTCGCATCCACCAATAACAAATATTTTATCCTTATCAGTTTCCTTCAAATAGTCTTTGAAGAAGTTGTCGCCGTCTGTAACGCAAAGTTGTGGATGGACTATCGCATATTCCACATCAAGCTCATTCCTAACAAAGTTTATCAACTTCCACAAATTCATCTTTGCAAATCCTGGGCATTCACCGGTGCAGAAACACATTATGAATCTCGGCAATTTTCTCTCACTCATACATTATCACCTTGTAACGCTCATAATATATCCAAATATTTAAATTTATTGTTATAATTTCTAGCTTTTAAAGGTAAAAATACGCTAAATTTGGCAAATCTGAAATTTTAAATTGCTCCATGGAAAGCGCATGCGGAGTTTTATCACTGTCAAGATTACCTTCTTTAGCTTGCAAAGATTTTCACGCACGCAAACGAGATTTTTTACAAACTCCAAAAGGTTTATTATTTGTCACGAGAAGGGCTATAGAGGTAACTATGAATGTTTTAGAAGTCGATGATTTGAAAGTTAAAGTTGAAAATAGGATGATCCTTAACGGTGTCAGTTTTGAACTGAAAAGTGGCGAGAGCCACATTCTTTTCGGGCCGAACGGTTCTGGAAAAACAACTCTCATCAACGCGATTATTGGGCTTCCTTTGTACAAAGTGCTCTCTGGAAAAATTGTTTTCATGGGAACAGACATCACCGCAAAAAGCGTCGAGGAAAGGGCTAAAATGGGCATTGCTGTAGGGTTCCAGAATCCCCCTGAAATCACCGGTGTAAAGCTGGCAGACTTGTTAAAGCTGTGCTTAGGCAAGACCCCCAATGAGGATTTTAGTGAAGCAGAAAAAAGCCTCATAGAAGCTTTCAAACTTACTGATTTCTTGAATAGGGATATTAATGTTGGATTTTCTGGAGGGGAAAGAAAAAGATCTGAAATCCTCCAGCTGCTATTTCTCAAACCCAAACTTCTTCTCCTAGACGAGCCTGATTCAGGGGTTGACGTTGAAAGCTTGAAACTAATCGCCAACCAAATCCAGCATTATCTGGAAAACAGCGGAAGCTCAGCTCTAATCATAACCCATCAAGGTGAAATACTGAATTACGTAAATGCTAAATATGGCTGCGTCCTGCTTGACGGAAAAATACACTGTTTCTCCAATCCTAAACACATATACGAGAACATTAAGAAAGAAGGTTACGAAGGATGCATTAAATGCGAAGAAAAAACTCTTGAGAGATGGTAATTTGACAAATAAAGGCGAATTAACCAGCATTCCACATAAAATATTGGAAGAGGCGTTTAAAGCTGGTGTCTCAAGTGAGAAAGAACGGGCAGGAACTTTTTTCCATATTGACCAAGCTACCATATACTCCAAAGTTAACGAGGTCTTTAAAGGGAAAATAGAACTGATGGACATAAAGGATGCCCTAGAAAAATATTCTTGGCTAAGCGAGTACATGTGGAGGGCGGTTCCTAAGGATCAAGACGTGTTCACGAGGAAAGTTGCTGAAAACTTCAGCGGCGGCTACTTTATGAGAATACTGCCAAACACGGAAATAACATTTCCTCTTCAAGCATGCTTAATGATAACGCAGAAAAACTTGGAGCAAAGAGTACACAACATTATCATCGCAGAGGAGGAGTCAAAAGCTAACATTATAACAAGTTGCCTTCAGCATTCTACCGTGGAGAACGCAGCACACCTTGGCATATCAGAAATTTACATAAAAAAGGGAGCCTCCCTCAATTTTACAATGGTGCATCAGTGGAGAGAAGAAACAACTGTGAAACCGAGAAGCGCAACCGTAATAGAGGATAAAGGAACATTTGTTTCAAATTACATATGCTTAAAACCCGTTAGAGATGTGCAAATGTACCCCGTTGCTTATTGCAATGGTGAAAATTCAAAAGTAAGCTTTAACAGCATCCTCTACGGACATAAAAACTCTCTTCTAGACATCGGATCAAAGGCTATTCTTAACGGGAAAGGCAGCAAGGCAGAAATGATTAGCAGGGCCGTAACAAGAGAAGGCTCAAAGATTATTGTCAGAGGCTTGATAGAAGGAAATGCTCCTGAATGCAAAGGCCATTTAGAGTGTAAAGGGCTCATCATTGATGATGAATCATTTATACAATCCATACCTGAGCTGGTGGCAAGGAAGAAGGGTGTCGAAATAACCCATGAGGCAGCCGTGGGCAAAATCTCAGAAAAAGAAATTGAATATCTAATGACGAGAAGGTTATCACGAGATCAAGCAGTCTCTTTAATAATCAGAGGCTTTATGGATGTGCGCATAATGGGGTTACCCGAATCCCTCAACGCAGAGCTTTCACGAATAATAGAAATCGCGGCTGGAACTTAAAACGCTCTCAGAAGACATCACTTTCCTTTTTATATACCGATTTTTCTTCTAATCCCTTTTTGAGTGGGATGTGATGCACTATTTGCTCATTAGGCAAGTTTGCTACATTTTGGCGGTGGGTGTTTGGCCGTACCAAATGAATATTTTTGCAGCCACGGCAGTTAAAAAGCCGCAAGCGATGCGTGTTGCTACAGTAATTAAGAAACCATCAATGCCTGTTACAACGTTCATTGGAGACAACTGGAAGATCCAAAAGAGGAAAAATCCTGCAATTGTGGTTGCCACTAGGCTTGATATTAGCATCCACCTGAAATTTTCCGAACGTTTGTTTAATGCTCCAGCCATGTACCCAATTAGCATAGGACTAAGAACATAACCAAGCAGTGTGGGACCTAAACCGAAAACTATGCTTGGAAAAAATTGACCTGTTGTAGAGGTTGTGCTACGGGAAAAGGCTCCATAAGTTGCCACAAACCACAATGCATAAAGGTTACCCATCAAAAAGCCTGAGGCGCCGCCTGCCCATCTATTCCATAAAAGTCCAAGCAAAAGCGGCACCGCAACTGTTAACACCATCTCCTCGATTTCACTTATTATTCCAACAATAAGTCCGAAGGATCCACGCCTAAACATAATAGTTACCTGCGAAAAGCCCACTATAACTAACACAACAATTAAAGGCATAACAACCCCATAAAGAATATCGCTTTTACTCCAATTTTTCCACTCTGTGCTCATAAGCTAAGTCGCCATATGCAGTTGATGGACTATATTTTATTAATCTTTCTCTTTAACCTCTTAAAGTGTTCTCAAATTGACAGTTTATTAAATTGTCCAGTAGGAGCATATGGTTAAGTCGTTTCTTTTAATCTGGTCTTTGAGGAATTTTATCACGTCTTCCTCTTCTAGGTAGCGATTTCCTTTTGCATCCCTTCGTATGGGAATTCTTGTTTCTTTCAAGGCTTCGCCCTTAGGAAAATCTATGAATATATAGTAAGCTGGTCCAGAAGGCAGTATAAGCCTCAAATTGGTGAGTTCCCTATTTGGCGAAAGCCCATTTTGTTCAACATTGTAGACTATGGCTTTTGGCTTTAGGGTTTCTGCTAGGCGCTTAAACTCCATCCAGCTTCTGATTTTAACAACGCCTTCCTTAGCGTTTTCTTTTGGCTGCATAGCTGACACTTTTGAAGAGTTAACGCGTATTTAAGGACAATGCCAGTCTTAGGGAAAGAGTTCTATATCTTTTGTAGTTCCGCATTTTATGCAAACAAGCTTGACATGGGACTTATCTGAGGTTAGTTCCTTAGCTTTCCATTCATGTTCGCATTTAGCTTCACTTTCTTTTGCTTCGCTCATAATTTGTTCCTCAAGTATAACTTCATATTCAAAAATTTAAATTTATTGTTCTTGAAGCATAACATTTATATATGTAACAATGTTACATATATGCGATTGAAATGTGCGGTCCAAAACACTGCGGGTGTTGGCATGACTATCCTGAACGTGGCTGGATACAGTTCCTAATAATGAGAGTGCTCTACGAAAAGCCAATGCACGGTTATCAACTTCTAGAGGAAATTGAAGAGCGAAGCTGCGGATGCCACAAGCTTGAACCGGGCTCCATATATACACTTTTAAGAAGAATGGAAGAGCGGGGACTGCTTGAGTCAAAATGGGAAAAAGTTGAAGGCAATCCCGACAGAAGAGTTTATCGCTTAACAAGTAAGGGCGTTGAAGCCCTCAGAATGGGACTTGAATCCATTGTCAAGCGGAAAAGGCTCTTTGATGATCTCACAAGGTTTTACCGTGAAAAATTTGAAAAAGCAAAGGGAGGTGAAATGTGAAATGTGTGGAAATTGCCACTGCTATCATGGATCAGAAGGACATCACATGCACTCCATGGGCTTTACATGGCCAATAATGGATGTTGAAGAAGAAATAAAAATGCTTGAAGAATACAAAGAAGCCCTAACTAAGCGACTGGAAAAGGTTAACAAGCGACTTGAAGCCCTAAAACGCTAAAAACGGTCGGTTTCATCTCTTCTGCTTCCATTTCAAAATTGTAAAAGGTGAAAAAGAATGGAGTTAAGAAACTTGAACAAGATCGCAGAATATTCGCAAGATAAAGGCGTACTAGACACTATGGAAAAGCGCAAGCGCGTAAAAAGAGACTTGTTTAAAACAAAGAATTATAACCTTGTTCTCATATCCCTTAACACTGGCCAAGAGATCCCTGTACGCCCCGAACCTTACGACGTATGCTTTTACGTTGTTGATGGCGCGGGCACATTCACCGTAGGCGAAGAGCAGGCTGAATTATCCCGTGGCGAAATGGTTTTCGCTCCAGCAAATGTGCCTAGGGGAATAAAAAGCAAAGAGCCTATGGTTTTGCTGGGCATACAGGAACCCCATTAGAAGGGCGAATAGTATGAGCCTAGCAGTTGAAGTTCAAAACCTTACAAAGCGTTACGAAGATGTAACCGCAGTTGATCACATAAACTTCAAGGTTAAAAAGGGCGAGATTTTCGGCTTTTTAGGACCAAACGGAGCAGGAAAAACCACAACCATCAGAATCCTAACGGGACTTTTAAAGCCCGATGAGGGAAAAGCCTTCGTGGCTGGCTTAGACGTTTTAAGGAATTCTATAGAAGCAAAACAATGCGTTGGAGTTGTCCCTGAAGTTTCAAATGCTTATGTGGATCTTTCCGCATTGGAAAACTTAACATTGATAGGTAAGCTTTATGGAGTCCCAGCGCTGAAACTTCGGGAAAACGCGTCAAAACTTTTGAAAGAGTTCGGATTATACGAAGTTAAGGACAAACTTGTTAGAGCTTTCTCCAAGGGAATGAAGCAGAGGCTCCTACTGTGCATGGCTTTGGTTAATGATCCAGAAGTACTTTTCCTAGACGAGCCGACATCAGGACTTGACGTGGAAAGTGCAAGGCTTCTGCGAGAAAAGATAACACAATATAATAGGGAAGGAAAGACCGTTTTCCTTTCAACCCACAACATGGAAGAAGCAAACCAGCTATGCAACCGAATAGCAATAATAAACCATGGAAAAATAGCGGCTGTAGACACTCCTGAAAACCTTAGAGCTCAAAGTATGGAGCTCCAATACATCGAAGTAGCCTTCAACAAACCCGTAAGCACGCAGGAATTTTTAGAAAATCCAAGCATTGTTAAGGCTGTGCCCGCGGGCAATAAGGTGCGCATTTACACGGCTGACCCATCCACGGTAATCGAGTTCCTGGTGGAGTATGCCAAAAAGAATGGTCTACGCATTTTAAACCTAAACACCATGATGCCGTCCCTAGAGGATGTGTTCCTAAAACTCATAAAGGAAAAGGAGGCGGTCATCCAATGAGCAGCCCTACAGAACAGTTTAAGCGTTCCTTCGTCATAGCGAAAAAGAACATTAAAATCTACTATTCAAAAGGTCCCGTTATAATTTTTGGGCTAGTTTTTCCGCTATTTTTGGCCCTGGCCTACGTTATAGGAAGAAATATACCTTTGAGAGAAGTGTTGCCTGGGCTAATCGGCATGACAACATTTTTCACAGCAACCTCTGTGGGGCCATCAATTGTCCCTTGGGAAACGCGCTCTAAAACCCTTGAAAGACTTTTATGCTGCCCAGTTGCCCTGTGGACAATTATAGTGGGGGATATGCTTTCCTCTTTTCTCTTCGGTCTTCTCATATCTGTGATTCCGCTGATGCTCGTTTTAACTTTCAACATAGGACTATTAAACTTCGCAGTCTTGCTTTTGGGGCTGGTTATAGCAAACCTGTGCTTCTCAGCTTTAAGTGTTCTCCTATCAGCTTACCCGCCAACAGACATACCAGCCACATCAATGATGCTATCGTCACTCGTTAAATTTCCACTTGTCTTCATAAGCGGCGTATTCATACCAGTTGAGCAGCTGCCCCAATGGGGAGCAACCATAGCTTCTCTTTCACCTTTAACATATTTTACAGATTTGACAAGACAGTTCATCTTAGGCAAAGGCTTCTATCCCTTAGCCCTTGATTTTGCAATGATCGCAATTTTTGCAGCGATATTCACTTTTGCAGCAATAAAATTACACGGAAAAACTTTAGCTAAGAGACTAAGCTAGGAAATGCACAGTGCCAAATGACTTAAATTAACCAGCCTTTTTGAGATAAAATAAAAAGAGAAATGGAAAGCTATAGTTTCTTGTAAACTACGTCTTTTTCTCTTACCCTTTGAGCAACTTTTAAGCCTATGCTCTGTCCAGCCTCAGCGCGCGTTACATTTTTGTGTTCAATCTGCATGGAATCGACAACTTGTTCAAAATCTGTGAGCGGACCCTTAATTACGATGCGGTCGCCAACTGCCAAAGGAGCCTTAAGCTCGACGACGGCGACACTTATCTTCGTGAAGAAATGGGTTATGCGCCCAACCTCAACAACTTCCTCTTCACTCAAACGTTTCATCTCCAACAATAAAATGTAGGTATGATCATAAATAATTTATCCAAAATTTTAGAGGTTGGAGACGTAAATTAATCAACCAAGGCATTTCCTCATTTTGGCCGCTTCTAGCAGGCGGTTTTCCACATCCATCGGGTTTTCTTCAAGAAAGGCGATTAAAAAATCGTTAATTACGTTTTCGTATTTCCTTTGTGATAAGCTTCTAGGTCCAAGTTTCAAGCCGAAATTCTCCTCAACAACATTCAAGTCCATTAGTATGTTGCTTATGGCGGTGCGTAGTTTATCCTCCTCAGCGTTAACCATTTTCGCTACTTGCGGGTACATGTCAGCAAGCATGTTCAGGTTTCTCCATGAAAGAAAACCAGCAACCGACTCCAAATCGTGCTCAAAATTTTTGTAATACGCCTTCAAAATGTTCCATTCAGCTTCGTTTAACTCGTTTAAGGCTCCTAGGCCGATGAATTCAGGTGGAATTCCAAGAGTGTATAAGGCGCAAGCGAAGGGTATAGCCCTTGGAAGAGAAACTTTTCCGACACTTCGACTGTACCCAAAAAGGCCTATGTGGAGTTTTCTGGCACGCCTCTGCGGCACGTAACGGGCAACACTGTTAATCAGAGGCGCCAAACTTTCAATGGTCTTTTGATATCTTTCCATAAACTTGGCGAGTACTTGCCTCAAAACTTCCTCTTCGGAAGGTTCTATGGTTTGCGGGTCTTTGTAGGGCAAATTTTCATTTAAAGTCTTTATAGCTTCCTTAACATTCTCAAAGGGATAATCATATTTGAAGGACGACTGAATGGTTGCAGTGTATACGCCATTATACTCTTCTAGGAAATTGGTGAGGTTGCTTGGGTTTAAGTGTCCTCTAAAGGGCATGGTACCAACGCCTATTATTGGGTAAATTTTAACGCTTGTTAAGTTTTCGAGGATTCTAAGTTTTGAAAGGGCAATCTTGCAGAGGACTACAGCACACACAAGTCCATAGTTCAGTGCAGGATCTGATCTAGCTAAGAAAACGCGCATATACTCTGGTTTCACATCTGATATGTAGGGTTTCAGTATTTCATCTGCCTTAAGGAGACTTGCAATGTCTTCGATGAGCGGGATAACTTCAATAGTTTTAGGCTTAAAAGAGCCTATCCAATCTTCAACCTTCTCTGAACCACATATGAAGATCTCTTCAACCCCAACTATGGCTTTTTCATAGTATTTCCGCAGTCCAATTATGTCTTTGCCACATGTGGTTAGAGGGAGTATAACCTCAAAGATGGGTGAAACTTCTCTCTTGTAGAAGGCTGCAGCAATGTCATGGGCTACTGGAATATTAACCAAAGATTCAAGGAGAATTTTCCGTTCCACCCTTTCAATCGTAGGGTTTGGTATACGGTATGTCAGGAAAACATCTTCACCTAGAACTTTCTCTTTAAAGAAATCTCTGTATTTGTCCAGAAGTTTTCTGACAACCCTCGTATCCACATCTTTTCCTTCCGAGTCCCACATAACCTCCATGCAACCAAGACTGCTATAGGCAAAGTAGGCTTCATCCACTTCAGCATCTCCTTGAATAACGTCTCCGTTAACCCACTTGGGAAGAGTTGCATTATCAGGATGTTGGGTTGACATGGTTTTAGGAATCTTTCTATCCATGAGAAAGCCCTCTAAAGCATCAAAGTTGAAATCTAAAAACCTTTCCTTTCTTAAAGGGTATATGTCCTTTACTAGCAAGTTAGGGCTTGTTTTAAAATTTCACCTTCAAGGTTCGTATAAAAAGCATTAACAATTTTTACGCTTAATTTTTTGCCAAGCAAATTTTCGCGGTTTCTTACAACGACAGGCTTGTAGGCGAAGTTTCTCCCAACCCATGAATCCTTAACTTTGCCCACTTCATCCACAATAATCTCTCCTTCCCATCCAATCCAGCTTTGATTTTTTTCCATGGCAATTTTAGCGGCTAAATGGGCTAGAGCTGCACTACGCGCTTTAATCTGCGAAAAAGATACGGTGTCATCCATTTTGGCTGCTGGAGTTTTAGGTCTTGCAAAAAACTTGGAGATGTTCACTATGTCAGGCTTAACATCCTCTATGAACTGCATGGTTCTTTTAAAAGCCTCTCCAGTTTCCCCTGGGAAACCGCAAATCACATCCGTGGCCAAAGTTATTTTTGGAAATTCCGCTCTAAACGCTTCCACTATCTTTCTGAAATCAGCCGTAGAATAGAATCTCCGCATGCTCTTTAAAATTTGGTCATCACCGCTTTGAACCGGCAAGTGGATAAACTTGAAGATTTTATCGTTTTTGAAAACTTGAATCAAGTCTTCAAGAATGTTTAATGCCATGTTTGGCGTCATCATTCCAATGCGCACTTTAAAGAAGCCTTCAATTTTGCAGACTGCGTCAATAAGCTCAGGGAGATCTGTGCCTATGTCCCTTCCATAACATGCAGTGTCCTGGGAGGTAAGCCAAAACTCCTTAACACCATCCGCCAAGTCTTTTCGAAT
>Ga0078972_1015990_pt1 | contig 11270 bp, 5 predicted proteins | sample YelNatPaOPGAMG01_FD_67568 | JGI IMG/M metagenome (GOLD analysis project Ga0078972, IMG submission 67568) | Hot spring thermophilic microbial communities from Obsidian Pool, Yellowstone National Park, USA - OP-RAMG-01 (SPADES assembly) (version 2) | ecosystem: Environmental > Aquatic > Thermal...
TATCTTTCTTTAATAACCAGTTATATTTCCTTATGTTTGGTGTATTTATATCAGGTATTTTATAATAAGGATGAACTGTTTTTTCATACCCATACCACATTCCTGTTTCTTCAAGCATATGGACACCATAAATATTTTCAGGTCCAATTGCTTCTATTACAGGGTCTATAACTTTTTCAAAAAATTCTTTCCTTAATTTTTCATCCTGAGATATATCAGGAAAGTTATATTTATCCCAGTTATAATCTCCATCAGGTCCCCACCATATATCAATAATTACTTTCTTACCTTTTTCCTTTAAAATTCTATATCTTTCTTTTGTTTTTTGGTCAATTCCCGGGGTTTCCTGCGTCAATACATATTTAACTTCTTTTGTATTAATTATTCTGTTAAAATCAATATCTGATAGATTGCCTATTTTTCCTGCATAAACTGTAAATCCAACTTTTTCTTCGCTAAATATATAAAATATTAAAATGATAAATAAAATAAATAATTTTTTCATTCTTTTTTCTCTTCAGGAAAACCAAAAGAAACTGGTATTCCTTCCCAGATGGATTTATAAATTACTCCTATTTTTTCTCCATCTTCATCTGTTATTCCATAAAATCCAAATTTGTTTTCTCTTACTGGTTGTAAATTAAAATCATTGTATCTATAAAAAATTCTTACACCCGTATGACAATATTTCTTACTCCATTCATGGCTTAAAATATCTTCTCTTTTTACACCAGGACCATAAAAATCAGCAAAAATATCTTCTGCCCTTTCTTTATCAAAAAATAAAGCAAGTCCTCTTTTCTCTTTCGTATTTGCAATTGCAAGCCAGCCCTCCTCTGCTTTTTTAGTTTGATAATTCCTTTCATCCTGGAAATTTATTGTTATCACTTTACCTGCAACTGGAACATATAATTTATCATTATCCCAGTCCCTTGGATATGTTGGACACCAGGAAAATTCATATAAACAATTATATTTTGGGTCTGCACTTTCTATTTTTATGGTTTCTATCATTTCGCAATAAGGAATTTTTGAATAAAGAATAAAATATCTGTAGTAAGAACCTTTTACTCTTCCTGAAAGTGTCCATGAAATATTTTTGAATTCCTCTGAAAAATTTTTGTCTATATTTTCTGCCTTACAAATAACTATTTTTCTTACAGAACCATCTATTAAAATTTCAGGGTTATCCCAGGGAAGAGAATTACTTATAGAAGAATAGGCACCACCGAGTAAATTCCAGCCCCAGGAATGACCCTGATAAATTATTTCTTTATCTTTTATCTTAAAACTTGTTATTGATGCCTTACCAAGTCCTCCATATAATAATTTCCCTTCATTATCTTTTTCTGTTCCAGACCCTCTTATCCCAATTGAAATTATTGAGTTTGATAACTCAGCATTGTAATTTATATTTTTCTCCCCAAAAACTGTCTTTTTAAATTTTATGTCTGTTGAATATTCGGGTAATGGTGCAAGTTTATCTGTAAAATATAAATAGAATTTTTTTTCTTCATCCGGATTTAAATTTATTTGGAAAACAATTTCATCATCATAATCAAATTGTCCATTTCCAGTTTGTTGATATAATCCAGTATTATCTTTTTCATCTACCTGAACAGGTATTTCATTGTTTTTTTCATCTATTATCCTTATTGAATTCGTTGCTATTTTTTCTTTCAATAGACCTGTTTTTTTCCTTAAAGTTTCTCCTTTTATTTTTACAGGAATATTTTCCAGAACCAGTTTATAAGGATTTTTAATTTTAAAACTTACTCTATATTTCCAGTTCTCATTCCACCATGTTTCTGAAAATAAATAAAAACAAATAAAGAATAAAAATATCAAAATTTTTTTCATATTTGCCTCCTTTTATTTCTCAAATTTTACTTCAGCAAGTCGTTCAAGTTGGTGAACACTTGAATATGGCACAAGAGTTTCAATACCAAGGGAACCTGTCTTATTTATTCCTCCAGAAGAAACTCTTACAATATTTAAATAAATAGTATCATCTGTTTTAATTCTTTCAAATAAAATGTCTTTTAAAGGAATTTTAACTATACTTATCCATTTGTCTTTCTCTATAACTGGCAAAACTTCAATTTTATGGTCTTTAATTTCATAATTTCTTCTAAAATTTATTTCTCCCTGAGATAGAACAACAATAAGTCCTTTTGAATTAAATGCGATCTGTCTATAGGGAACACCTCTGGTTTTAGCAACAAAAATTTCCCAGTCATCACATGGGAAAACCATTGAAGATACCTGAAGTTTTTCTGTATCGCACCAGTCAGTAAGTTTTAAATAAATGTTTTCTCCATCATGTAAGATTTCTCCTTCAATTTTTCTTTTTACCGGTTCCTTTGTTCCTCTTTCATACCATGGATAAAGTTTTTTTGCTTTTGTCCAGTCAATATTTTTTAAATCATCAATTTTTTCAACTTTTGGTATTGTTATTTCTAAAAAAGGAAGGGAAATTGATTCCTGATATATATTGTATCCCTTCTCCATATATTTATAGATTCCATATTCAAAAAGTTTTATATTATTTATTTCTTTTTCATCAGTTGCCTTATTTTTTGCTTTTTCCAGTAATTCCTTTATTTTTTCCATTCTTTCTTTTGTTCCGCAGTATTTCCATGAAGCAATTGCATAAGAAACACCTTCAGGATGATTTTTTTCATCAGTATAAGCAGATTCAATAATATTATATATTTCTTTCATTTCATTTTTTGCTTTTCCATATAGATAAGTAAAGTATTCATCAAGCAATTTTTCAATACTTTCGTCAGGATTTAGCATTAATTTATAAGTCACATACGCTTCTACCTCCTGTCCATAACCACAGTGAAATACACCCCTAATACCATATTTTTTGAAAAGTTTAAATTGTTTATCTATGGTATGTGCAAAAAATCCAGGGAAACAGTAAAAATTTCCACCATCTGCGAATTCTTTTGGGAAAGTATAATAAAGCCATAAAGAAAGAGGTCTATTTTCTTTTTTACAATTTACAGCCCATTCATTTAATAAATCAAGTTCGTGTTTATAATTTTTCCCAAAAGGACTTCTATTTCCAGCAAAACAGAACATAACTTCTATATTTGGCTCAAGTTTAATTGTTTCTGGATATTTTGCATGAGAAGCATATGCGAGTGTTATTATCATTTTATCCGGATTTGTTTTTTTTAGATTTTTTGCAATTTCATTTACAAAATAAAAATGATATTCACTATGGTCACCTGTTGAATAATATGGATAACTTTTACCCCTTTTAATTAATTCCTGACATTTTTCACATTTACAGAATGCTCTATTATCCATTGGCTCAACTGCAAAAACATTTGGACCCCATTTTCTCTGTTCTTCTGGTAATTTGAAATATTCTTCCGCCTCTTTACTTACAAGTTCTATAAGTTTTTCACTTGTATAACATAATTGATTTGGTTTCCCTTCATATCCTTTTGCCCATATTTCAGGATATTTTTCAGGTGGATATTGCTGGTAATAATGATAAAGTGAATGGTTTGCAACTCTTTTTTCTCCACCTACCCTCATCCTCAATAAAAATAATTTTATTCTACCTCTTTTTGCCTCAATATAATCATTTTTATTTTTGAAATTTTCCTTTAATTTTTTATAGGCAATATTTTCCCATTCTATATAGTCAGGGTCATTTGGGTTATAAGTTCCTTTCCATAAGCCAGAAACACTCCAATCATAAAAATCAAGGACATACATACCAGGATAAACATCTCTATAAATAAAATAGGGTTGATTTTTTATATCCTTTCCTTCAATTATAAGTGTTTTTTTCTCAGGATAGAATGTTCCATAATCAGTTGGATTGAACCATCTTACACCACAAAACCTCTCTAAAAAATCATAAACTGCATATAATGTCGCCTGCTGGTCATAAAAATCTGGAAATGTTTTATAAGCATCTGGTGTATTGTATTTAACTTCTCCATAATCATCCTTATCTTTCCCAAATAAAATAATACTATCAGGTAAAAACTTAATTATATATTCCTGCTGTTTTAAATCTTTTGGGAGTTTCAATTTATCTGTGTATTTACTTTCTCCAACAAGAATTTTTAAATCTTTTACTTTCTCACTATCTTTTACTATTGGAATTTCTGCTCCTGTGATTAATTTTAAATGATACTGTAATTCATAAGATGCAAGTTGAACTGCTTTCTTTGGTTTTTCTGATATAACTATAACACAATTTGGCTTACCATTTCTTACTAAAATATAATTTTCTGAAAATAATGAAGTTGATAACAAAATTAAAAAAATAGAAATACTTATAAATTTTATAATGTCTGACATTTTCCTCCTTTTTTAATATTCAAAATGAAATGGTTTACTTTTTTTACCCTGCTCAGTTTTCATCTGGTTATAGAGAGCCAAACAATTTGTATAAAATTCTACATGTCCATCTACAAATAGTATATTTGTTCCTTTCCACTTTTCTGGATGCCAGCCAATATAACCAGGTCCACCATCTGGCTCTCCCCAAAACCACCCATAACCTGAATGAATAGCAATAGCAAATGCTCCAATGTCCCCGCGACCAGTACTACTTTCTGCTGCTTCTATTAAAAGCATAGTTTCAGCAGGATATTTTATTCTTGAAAGTTTTCTTACATAATTTCTTGCATTTGCACCAAAATTTAACGCTCCTCCTAAGCCACAGAAAAAAGTTGAACCCTGGTAGAGGGCATATGTAGGATAAGAATAGGAAGTATTCCACCATGCAGCTGAAAATGAAAATACCCTTGAAGCTTGAGATAATTTACTAGGGCACCATAAAGGACTATTTTTATTTATTACCCATCCTATTCCATCTCTCCATTTACAAGGTGGTTGAAAATATCCTAATCCAAACCAACCACTTGCAGCCGGAGAAGCCATTAGAAATTGCCAATGTGGAGAATCAGAAGTTTCAGGATATGGATACCATGTCCATGGAAATCTATCATCATTGTCTTGTAAATACATTTGAAAAGCAAGTCCTAATTGTTTTAAGTTATTCATACATGCTATTTGCCTTGCTTTTTCTCTTGCCTTTGATAGTGCTGGCAGAAGCATCGCTGCAAGAATCGCTATTATAGCCACAACTACCAGCAACTCTATCAATGTGAAGCCGGCTCTTTTAAAAAATTTTTTCTTCATTTTATCTCCCTCCTTTCTCCCATTTTTTGGGAAATTTTATATATGTAATCAGGACATAAAGTTCTGGAAATAAGGAATAAATTGGAAAAAATTAAAGAAGGACTTTTTAAATTCAACATATTAAGGCTCAGAGAGTTCATTTTTATTTCCCATTTTTTATATAATAAACCCTATTTTTTATTTTTGTCAAGTTTAATTTGAAATTAAGACAGAAGAAACTTTTTAAATTTTCATTTAAAAATTTTGCTGCGATTTTGAAAAAGAAAAAAACTTCTAAATTTTATCATTTTGCCTTCTTTATTTTACAAAAAATGAAATAACCTTTTCTTTTCCTGTTAATAATTCCTTTACTTTTACTTTCCATTCTCCTGAAAAAGTATTTAAAGGCAAATAAAAAGAAAGGTCAAATTTTCCTTCCTTGCATAGATAAAAATCAGAAAGGTCAAGAAGTTCACCATTCCCTTTTATTATTTCAATTTTTACAGGTATAGAACCTTTCATTAAGTTTTTTTCTCCTTTTAAAAGAATATTTAAGTTCTGAATTTCTCCTTTATTTATTTTATCTTTCCCTACCTTTATTTCAACTTCTCTAAACTTCTCATCTGAAACATAAATAATTTTCCCATCTGCTGGTTTCAGTTCTATTTCATATTCTACTGTATTTCCATTTTCTTTACCTGTAATTAATTTTTTTTCATTTAAATCATATAAAAATTCTCCAAAGTTTTTATCCACACATAATACAACTTTATTTTCAACACCTTTTTCTTTTACCTTTTCCCATTTTCCAAAATATTTACCATATTCTCTTTTATCATTTACTATAAAAATATATTTACCACTTCCTGATAAAAGAATGTTCATTAAAATATCCTCACCCTTAATTTTTACTGGCAGTTTTACATTTTCTCTTATAAAATTTTTCGCCTTTTCAAATTCATCCTGTTTAAAAATAACTGTATTCTCTATATTCTTAACTTTAAAAACATCATCCACAATAACTATTCCTCCCTTTTCAATAAATTTTTTTAATGCCTCATAAATAGAGGATGTTATTGCATATGTCTGTGGCATTATAAAAATTTCATATTTATCAAGAATGTTTTTATTTTCAAGAAAATCTTCATCCCATAAAACATCAAAAGGAATACCTGAAGAAAACAAAGCATTTCCAAGGAATCCAGGACCAGGCCATCTTACATCTCCGTATATCCAGGAAGCAAAAGAATTTAAAACTGCAATTTTCCTTGGATAATTTTCCCAGTTTCTGAATAATTCACCATATGGTAAAAAATAATTTAAAGAGATATCCTTAAATGCATCTTTTGTTTCAGGAATAAATAAGCCCCCTCCTTCACCAAGTTGCATACCAATCTTTAATGCTTCATCCCATTTTTTATCCTTAAATTTTTCTTCTATTTCTTCATAACTTAAAAGTTTACCTTTTTCAAGAACAAGATGCCATCCCCAGTAAGTCATCATATCAAGTGGTCTTGAAATACAGAGTAAAGATGCTTCTTTAAACATATCAGGAGGTGTGGTTGAAGCATAAGGTGCAGACCATCCGGGTTTGAAAAGAAACTGGGGCATACCTGAAATTTTTACTTTTTTATTTCTTACAAGAGCGGTTAAATTTTCCTGAACCCATACAGCACTTTTTGGGTCTGGATAATAAAACCATTCTTCTGCTATATCAATTTTTTCATCATATTTTTTCTTTGGAGGATATCTTAATATTGGTTCAATTATCGTTTTTATATCATTTCTTTCCTTTTTAATTTCTTCAACACATATTTTATTTATTGCTATTTCGTTTGTATTACCTTCATGATACCAGAAATGAAAATTATAGAAATTATCATCTTTTTTAACTATCCAATTTTCCGGCAACTCATTTTCTTTTAGAAGTAAAGGAGCCAATCTATTTAAAGGATTTAAATATCTCCATGCCTTTGATTTATCTGTTTTCCATCTATTCAAATCAATACCAAATTTTTCAAGTGTTAATTTTGTGAAATTTTCTCCAAAATCCATGGGCAGTTGCCACTCTGTATTTATTATAATATATTTCAAACATTCATAATCCTTGATTTTTTCAACCCATTTTTTTGCCTTATTCTTTGTAGATTCTATTACATATTCACTTAAAGGATTTGGTCCATCATACTCTCCATCATTTTGTAATATTCTATCCTCAATATGGTCTTTTCTGAAATCAGGAACACAGTGCATATGGGAAAATAGTGAAACACCAATTTCATTTGCCCAGTTATATGTCTTATATGAATTTATAGAAAAAGGAACAACATTAACACCAATTTCTTTCATAAGTTTCATTTCATTTAAATCCTTTTCTCCTGCATTCCATGCAAGAACAGGTAATTTATTTTCATTTCTCCATAAACCAATTTTAACTGGAAAATTGGAAATATAATTTTTCTCCTTACCTTTCATTTCAAAAATAATTTCGTATTTTCCGGGTTCCAATAAATATGCTGGTATTACAAAAGAGATTTCTTTAAATTCAGATGGTTTTAAATTCACTGGCTCTTTTAAAAGTTTTAGTTCCGGTTCTTTTATTTTTATGTCTAAATTTAAATTTTCTTTTGTTAAATTCTTTACTGAAAATTTTATATTTGATGGTTCATTTTTCCTCGGAAATACATTAAAGGTATACTCATATTTCACAATGATTTCCGGTTTATCCAAAATTGGTTTTTCAAGTTTCATTAAAAATTCTATTTCATCTTTTTCAAGAGATTTATTAAAAATAATCAACTCATCAATTATTCCATTTATATGTGTTTTTGCTCCAAAAGGTGCACCTGATTCACTATTTCCAGGTAAAATAAATAAATGTTTATTAAAAACTTCAGAAATAATCTCTTCCTTTGCCGTTAATTCACATTTCTTTACTCCATCAATATAAAGTGAAAATTTCTTATCTTTCCAGGAAATAACAACAAAATGCCATACATTTGCTTCAGGTAATTTTTCTGTATAACTTGAGCCAAAAGCATAAAAATTTAATATGTTTTTTGGGTATTCTGTTAAACTTAAAACCTTATCCCATCCATAGGCAATGTTAAAAAAAGTTCTTCCAACATTTTCATCTCCATATTTCATCCAGAATGTTATACTTCCTTCATTTAAATTAAATGTATAATCTTCAAATGGAATATTTAAAATTTCACTTCCTCTAAAATTTTCTCCTTCTATCCATGTTGATGGAGAATATCTATTTGAATAAAAAACTCCTGTCTGTTCAAACATTAAGGCATCAAAATAAAAACTGCTTTCTTCTTCAGATAAAATTTTAATTTTTACAATTGCAGGTTCCTTTAATTCTTTCTCCTTATATTTCTTTTTCATTTCATCATAAGGAAGAATAAGATAATATCTATCCCATTCATTTTTAATAACAAATTCTTTTTCCTCTATAACCTGATTTGTTTCATCCTCTATTATCAATTTAACTTTTTCTCCACCTGTTTCACCCTTTAAATAAACCGAAAATATATATCTCATAATATAAGGGATTTCAAATTTTTTTGTTTCTATTCCTGAATTTTCTCCTTCACATATAATCTTTACAAGTTTCTTACTTACAATTCCACCTTTATCATAAATTTTAAATTTTGCATTTCCTATTATTTCAAAGCCATCTTTAAAATTATCTGTTTTAGAAGAATTAAGAGGCAATAAATTTTTTGTTCCTCTTTTGAAATCACCATACCAGCCAGATTCAAGAAAAATTCCCTTTCCAATTTTACTTTCAACATATCTTGGTTCATTTTCTTTAAAAATTTTAAAATCGTAAGTATATGCATGAGTATTTCTTCTAAAATCAGAATTTATAAAAATATTTCTCTGTGGCAGATAAACTTCTACTGAGTTTTCAAATCCACAGTATAAAAGAATTTCCTTTTTAAGTTCATCCTTTAAATCAGCGAAGGCAATGGAAAAAAGAAAAAAATAAATGAAAATCTTATAATATTTCATTTTCCTTCTCCTTTTTCAATTATAACTTCAGCCATTCTATTTGTCTGATGAACTGTAGTATATGGAACAAGTGTTTCAATTTCAAATGGATATTTTTTTGAGGCACTTGGTGATAGAACCCTTATAATATTCATAAAAAACTTATCTCCTTCTTTTATTCCATCTTTTAAAATTTCTCTTAATGGTAATGCAATAATTGTTATCCATCTATCGGTATTTTTTGTATCTGTATAAATTTTGGCTCCCTTTATTTCAATGGGAACATTATTAGCAAAATTAATTTCTCCATGTGCTAAAAAAACATAAAGTCCTGTTGGTCCAAATGAATACTGCCTATAAACAGAAGACCCTTTTTCCTTTGATAAAAAAATTTCCCAGTCATCATAAGCAAAAACACAGGGAGAAACATATAAATCTTTTACATTACAGAAATCTATAAGTTGAATATATAAATATTCTCCATCATGACACATTCTAACATTATATTTCCTTTTTGATTTTTCATTACTTCCTTTTATATAAAAATCTGTTAATAAAATTCCTTTTTCAAAATCAACCTTTTCTAAATTTCCTTTTTCAGATTCTATCTTTGGAACCTTTATCACCGGTGTTTCTGCTTTTTTTATTTCATTATATTGATTTTTACCTTTTTCCATATATGCCCATATTGCTTTTTCCCACATCTCTATTCTTTTTAAATATTCTTCTCTTTTTTCTTTCTCTTTTGCTTTTTCTAAATAATTTTTTAGTTTTTCCATTACTTCATCATTCCCTAAATAACCCCAGGATACTTCCATATTTGCACTATATTTTTTTTCAGGATAATTATTTATATCTGTATACCTTTTTTCAACAAGTAAATAAAAATCTTTCATTTCTTTCCATCCATTTCCATACATCTTTTTAAAGTAATCATTCAATAATTCCTCTGTATTTAAAGATGGCTCATCCATAAGTTTGTAAGTCACATATGCTTCTACCTCCTGTCCATAACCACAATGAAGAATTCCACCTATTTTATATCTTTTAAACAATTTAAACTGTTTATCTATCTGATGGGCAAAAAATCCAGGGAAACAATAAAAATTACTATTATCTGCAAATTCTTTTGGGAAAGTATAATAAAGCCATAAAAATATCGGTCTATCTTTTATTTTCTTCTTCCATTCACTCAATGCTTTCAATTCATTTTGATAATTTCCTGTTCCTTCTGGACCCCTGTTTGAAGCAAAACAAAATTCAATTAAAACATTTGGTTCAATTTCAAAATCAGGTGGATATGCATGGGTCATATAGGCAAGTGTTATTATATATTTATCTGGATGTGTTTTTTTCAATTCTTTTCCTACCTCATTTACAAAATTAAAGAAATAATTACTGTGTAATCCAGTTGAATAATAGGGTGAATTTTCCCATTTTTTATTTATTAATTTCTGGCAGTTTTCACATTTACAGAAAGCAGAATTATCCATTGGCTCAACCGGAAATGGATTTGGTAATTGTGGATTCCAGAATATTTTCAGGTCTTTTCCTGTTTTCTTTCCATCATAATAATCCCTTGCATCCTGTGCTACCTGTTTTATTAATTCAGGATTTGTATAACATAATTGAGGCGGAGTTCCTTCATATCCTTTAGCAAAAAATTCAGGTCTATTCCCTTCAGTTGCTTTTTCTCCCCAGAATCTTTCATAATATCCGTATAAGGAATGATTACAACTATATCTTTCCCCACCTACCCTCATTCTGTGTAAAAATAATCTTATTTGTGTTCTTTTTGCTTCAATAAATTCATTATCTTTTGGATATTTTTTCCTCAATTTCTCATAGGCAATTTCCATATATCTTTTATAATCAGGGTCATTTGGGTTATAAGTTCCTTTCCATAAGCCGGTTGTGCTCCATTCATACTGGTCTAAAATATACATACTTGGCCATACTTCTCTCATAAGAAAAAATGGTTTTCTTCTTATATCCTTTCCTTCAATTATAAGTGTTTTTTTCTCAGGATAGAATGTTCCATAATCAGTTGGATTGAACCATCTTACACCACAAAACCTCTCTAAAAAATCATAAACTGCATATAATGT
>Ga0078972_1015992_pt1 | contig 11268 bp, 8 predicted proteins | sample YelNatPaOPGAMG01_FD_67568 | JGI IMG/M metagenome (GOLD analysis project Ga0078972, IMG submission 67568) | Hot spring thermophilic microbial communities from Obsidian Pool, Yellowstone National Park, USA - OP-RAMG-01 (SPADES assembly) (version 2) | ecosystem: Environmental > Aquatic > Thermal...
GAATAATTCTAACCAGAGTTAACCAAAAGTGTTTAAAGGTAAACACCTCAAAAATAAATAGGGTAAAGTGATGCACCAATACGGCTATTAAAGTGTAAACAACAAACCACTCCAACGAGGTATTGGAAACATCGGGTACACCACGAATATCTTGTACCGATTTGAATCTCCATTGATTTAGGATAAAGGGACGGAAATAGGCAAGTACAAGTGAGGCCGTGGTATGGAGTCCGAGTGTGTTGGAAAAATAGTCGACAGCAAAACCAAGCGCAAAACCAATGAGAAGCAACATCCAACGGGAAATACGATAAGGGAGTAAAAGGATTATAAGCACGTAGATGTAGGGGTTAACATAACCCAAGAAATTGATGTTATTTAGTACCAAAAACTGCAGTAATAGCAGTATTACCGTTAACCCCAAATATTTTAGTATATCGCTGTACATCACCTTACACTTTGCAAACGATCGACCTCACTTTTTACCCTTGAATTAACCAGATAAACGTAATCGAGGGTTTTAAAATCGGCAAAAAGTTCAACCGTAATCGATAAGAAACTACCATCCTTATTGTAATAATCCACCACTCTGCCAATGGGAATATCCTTAGGGAAAATGGTTGAAAAGCCGCTGGTAACAATTGTGTCGCCAGCTGCCACGTTCACATGCAGAGGAATTTCATCGAGTATTACTCGCCTGTAATTCATACCATCCCACGAAATGGCACCAAAAGCACCCGATTTCTTGTGCATTGCCGATACCTTTACATCGGTATTGAGCAATGATATTACCGATGAGTAGTGATTTGTGGTAGCCGATACAATACCCACCACGCCATTTTTAGAAATAACGCCCATACCCTTGTAAGCCCCATCAACAATTCCAGCGTCGATGGTAATGAAGTTATGCCGGCTGTTTATTGAATTGTCAACCACTCGAGCCGGAATGTAACGGAAAATTCCTGCCGTGTCTTTAATCCGCATGAATGAGTCTTGAAGCATTTGCAACTTTAACTTATACCCCTCAAGCTCATTTCGAAGCTTAACATTCTCCAGAAGCAAAAGGATATTTGAGCGTTGCAAATCGAAAACGCCAGTTACCTGCGATGCTTGCTTATGCCAAAAACCTGAGATAGATTTGGTTAATGCCCCAACCTGTGCTTTTTGGTAGTATGTAGTATTGAAGTAAAGCGAGAGTGATATTCCCAGAAGGATCAGGAATATCAAATGGATGTAAAGGCGCTTAAGAATATCAAACAGGTTATTCATTTTAAAGCATCACTTGGTTTATCGCATCAGGAATGGGAAGGTTAAGTTCTTTAATGCGATGCTGGTGCCCCTTGCAACGGCATGCAATGGATCCTCGGCAACGTGGAAAGGGATGTTAACCTTTTCGGTTAAGCGCTTATCAAGACCTCGGAGCAAAGCTCCACCACCGGCAAGGTAAATACCCTTCCTTACGATATCGGCGTAGAGTTCAGGGGGAGTTTGCTCCAACACGTTGAAAATTGCCGACTCAATTTTTGAAAGCGATTTGTCCAAGCAGTAAGCTATTTCCTGATACGATACAGGAACCTCAATGGGCAGTGCGGTCATGAGGTTAGGGCCACGAACAATAAAATCGGCTGGTGGATTATCGAGGTCGGGAAGTGCCGAGCCAACATTTATCTTGATATCCTCAGCTGTGCGTTCCCCAATCTTTACATTGTGCTGCTGGCGCATGTAGGCCTGAATATCGGCTGTAAAACCATCGCCAGCAATACGAACCGACTTGTTGCAAACAATGCCACCCAGTGCAATAACAGCAATTTCAGTAGTTCCTCCACCTATGTCAACCACCATGCTTCCCTCAGGTGCCATAACATCAAGGCCTATACCCAATGCGGCTGCCATGGGCTCGTAAATGAGGTAAACATCACGGCCACCGGCATGCTCGGCTGAGTCGCGCACGGCGCGGATTTCCACCTCGGTACTACCGCTCGGAATACCAATAACCATGCGTAGCGATGGAGTGAATATTGGATTTTTGGTGTTGATCATGCTAATCATTCCACGTATCATTTGCTCTGCCGCGTTAAAGTCGGCAATAACACCATCCCTTAACGGGCGAATGGTTCTGATGTTTTCGTGGGTTTTACCATGCATGGCCCTGGCTTGCTCGCCAATGGCTATCATTTTACCAGTTGAATGGTCAATAGCCACTATCGAGGGCTGATCAACTACAATCTTGTCGTTATAAAGAATGATGGTGTTAGCCGTTCCTAAATCGATGGCCAACTCCTGTGTTAAAAACGAAAAAAGTCCCATATCAAATCAATATTTATTTTTCTAATGTTTAAAGTGTCGTATTCCCGTAAAAATCATGGCAATGCCATTGGCATTGCAAAAATCAATGCTATCTTGGTCTTTAATTGACCCACCAGGCTGAATTACAGCCCTAATCCCTGCCTCATAAGCCAGCTGAACGCTATCGGGGAATGGGAAAAAGGCGTCGGAAGCCATTACCCCGCCATTTAAGTCGAAGCCAAGACTACGGGCTTTTTCAATGGCATGTTTCACGGCATCGACCCTTGATGTTTGGCCAACCCCACTTCCAACAAGCTGTCGGTTCTTGACCAAAACAATAGCATTGGACTTAGTGTGCTTAACTATTTTGTTGGCAAACAACAAATCGTTTACCTCGCTAGACGATGCAGGCTTTTGAGTAACCAACTGCAGCCTTTCGTTTGACTCGGTTACCGAATCGCGCTCCTGCATTAAAACCCCATTTAACGCAGTACGATAAACCAAAGCAGGAAGTTCAAAACTCTTCATTCTGAGTAATATCCTGTTCTTTTTGGCCTGCAAAACTTCAAGAGCATCTTGGTGAAAATCGGGTGCAATTAGAACCTCAAAAAATATCTTATTGATTTCCTTGGCGGTTGATCCATCAATCTTTTGATTAGAAATAATTATGCCACCAAAGGCTGAAACTGGGTCGCCGGCTAGGGCATCGGTCCAAGCATCAAAAATGTTTGAGCGCGAAGCTACCCCGCATGCGTTGTTGTGCTTAAGAATGGCCACTGTAGGCTCATCAAACTCCCTGATAAGATTTACGGCTGCATCGATATCCAAAAGGTTGTTATAGGAGATCTCTTTCCCTCCAAGCTGCTCAAACATTTCATCAAAGTCCCCATAAAACACGCCCTTCTGATGAGGGTTTTCGCCATACCTTAAACTCTTGGCTCCTTTTAGGCTCTTTCGGAAGAAACCCTGAGGAAACTCGGGGCTAAAGTAGCTGTATATGGCAGTGTCGTAATGTGAGGATGTGGCAAATGCCTCGGCTGCAAAAATTTTACGCTGCTCCAGCGTGGTTGCGCAATTCTGTTCGGTGAGCAATTCGTAAACCCTATCGTATTGCTCCCTGTTCGATACAATTAAAACGTCCCTGAAGTTTTTGGCAGCAGCCCTAATCAGAGAAATTCCACCTATGTCGATTTTTTCAATTACCTCAGGTTCCGATGCGCCAGACTCAACGGTTTTTTCAAAAGGGTAAAGGTCAACAATCACCATATCAATCTCAGGAATGCTATACTCCTGAAGCTGAAATAAATCGTTTTCATTATCACGCCTTGCAAGTATTCCACCAAAAACTTTTGGATGCAAGGTTTTTACCCTACCTCCAAGAATTGAAGGATAGCCTGTAAGCTCTTCCACTGCAACAACCGGCAAACCTAACCCCTTGATAAAGTCCATTGTTCCACCGGTTGAGTAAATGGTAACCCTTTTATCGCTTAATAACTTTACAATTTTATCGAGATTATCCTTGTGGTAAACCGATATTAGTGCAGTCTTTATAGTTTTCGAGCCATCCATCTTGCTAGTATTCAATTACTTGTAAAAAAATATGAATCCTGTAACCTGCACCTAAAATTGGTTAAATCCTTTGAAAAACCAATACTTAGCAATTAAATTTTTTCAACATCATTTAAAATAATTGACACTATAAAATGTGGCATTTTGCCAAGTTTAACTTAATCGCATTAAACCTTCCGTGTGTCAGCCATTCTAAAAAATGTTACACTATTTAACAATCTAAGGCCATTGAAAAGTAAACCTTTGGCTATATTTGTTGAATGAGCATTTGGTAATATCTGAAAAAAATCTCAAGCATAATACTTATAGAGAATGAATTCTATTCGTCCGTTTATAATACTAATAAAACTTGCTCGCGAAAGCATGCAGTTTGCCTACCAATCGGTGAAAGCCAACAAGTTAAGGACATTTCTCTCGCTATTTGGGATAACCATCGGTATTTTTGCCATAATATCGGTTTTTACCATGATCGACAGCCTGGAGAAAAACGTTCGCGATAGCCTTCAATCCTTAGGCAAAAAGGTGGTATATGTTCAAAAATGGCCATGGGGTGGTAACCAGGAATACCCTTGGTGGAAGTACCTAAACAGGCCTGAACCCAATCTTAGCGATCTTGAAGAGATTCGAAGGAAAAGCTTACTTTCCGAAGCTGCCTGCTTTAACGTTGCCTTTAATAAGCAGATAAAGTATGAGGGCAACAATATCCCCGACGCCTCGATTTATGGAATAAGCACTGATTTTGAGAAAATTCGTTCGTTCGAAATTAGCGAAGGACGATTCTTTAACCAATTTGAGATCAATTCTGGAAGACCCTATGCTATAATAGGCAGCGATATTGCCAAAGACCTTTTTCAGGGTGCTAACCCACTGGATAAAACCATCAAAATAGGCGGGCAAAAAGTAACGGTTATTGGTGTTTTTACCAAGGAAGGCAAATCGGCCATCGGGGAGAACAGCCTCGATAAAATTGTTGTAATACCGCTTAATATTGCTCGTACCATGGTGGACTTGAAAAGTTCAGGCCCATGGATAATGGTTAAAGCCAAGGATAACAGCAGTGTGGAAGATTTAATAGATGAGCTTAGGGGTATTTTACGCGCACACCATAGGCTGCAGCCTTTAGATGAGGATGACTTTGCGCTTAACCAAATAGACCTTTTGAAGGACAGCCTCGATAGCATTTTTGCGTCAATCAACTTTGCCGGTGGATTCATTGCTTTCTTTTCCATTATAGTGGGAGGGTTCGGAATAGCCAATATCATGTTTGTATCGGTAAAGGAGCGCACAAGCCAAATAGGCGTTCAAAAAGCATTGGGCGCAAAGCGATACTTTATTCTTATCCAGTTCCTTTACGAAGCTGTTATTTTAGCATTAGCCGGTGGAGTAATAGGCCTGCTTTTTATTTTCATAGGAACACTTGCCGTTACCTACGGGTTAGATTTCAAGGTAACGTTAACCCTGCCAAATATTATTCGGGGGTTACTCATTTCCGCAGTGATTGGCATAGTATCAGGGTTCCTGCCCGCATGGGTTGCATCGAGGTTGAGTCCGGTAGAGGCAATAAATACAAAAGCTTAGCTAAGCAGCCTTTCCACCTCAAGGGTTAAATCAACAAAATTGGCAACCGATAATTGCTCGGCACGCTTGCTGCCAAAGGTATCGCTTATCTCAATTCCGTTAAAGGCCGAACGAATTGAGTTCCTTAGTGTTTTGCGCCGCTGATTAAACGCTGCCTTAACAACCCTTTCAAACAAGGTATAACTACAACCTAAATCATGCACGTTATTACGTGTTAAGCGGATTACCGCCGATTTCACTTTGGGTGGTGGAGTAAAGCATCCCTCGCTTACCGTGAACAAATACTCTATGTTGTAAAAGGCTTGCAAAAGCACGCTAAGGATTCCGTAGGTTCGCGAGCCTGGTTTTTCAGCAATACGCTGGGCAACCTCGCGCTGCACCATTACCACAACTTCTGGAACAATTGCGCGATGCTCAATTATTCGGAAAAAGATTTGCGATGAGATGTTGTAGGGCAAATTTCCAATCACGGCAAATTTTCCTTTCAGCAATTCATTGATATCGATTTGTAAAAAATCGGCCTCAATGATCCTGAGTTCAGGTAAATTCCGCTTAAGGTAATCAACCGATTCATGATCAACCTCAACAGCAGTTAACCTATCCCCAAAGCGATGTGATAGATTAAAAGTAAGAACACCCATACCCGGGCCAATTTCAAGCACAGTATCACAACCATCGGCCCTAAGGCTTTCGGTTATGCGTTGGGCTACGCGTTTGTCGTTCAGAAAATGTTGGCCTAAATGCTTTTTAGGGCGAACTTCGGGCATGTTACTGAGGTGTATTAGTTGAAATATTTTCAGCCTTTGGCTTTACCACGGGTTTAGGTTTAACTGTATTACTCAGCGAGTCGAGTTTTGCCCCTAAAACGTCGATTGTGGCATTCTTGGCAAGTACTTTACCTGATTTATCGATTAAAACGTTTGCGGGTAAACGAACAATGCCATAAAGCTCAAGCTTACCCATGTCAAACACATCATTCAATGGAACTTGATACCAGCCAATGGAGTCGGTTTGAACAAGTTCTGCAAGGGATAACGAATCGGCTTTAACCCCAAAACTTACGATCTCCAAACCCGCAGGTTTAAACTTTGCATAGAGGCTTTTAAGCCCTTTATGGTTTATGAAACCTTCCGTTGATTTGCTATCCCAAAAATATAGCAATATCCATTTTGCCCATAATCCCGGAACAGAAAAATACTTTTTGTCAAAGGTCTCGTACTGTATGGTAGGCACTACCATTCCTGGTTTTAAAGTATTCTCTATTCGGGTGATACTATCGATAAGCCTATGGTAAGCAATGGTTTTCCTGTAATCCAAAACTAACTGCTTTTTGGGGTAAAGCAAGGTTAAGCAGCTATCAATCTTACTGTAAACTTGCGAATAGCTGCTATAAGGTAAAAGTTGCTCCGACTCAAAGCGAGCGTTTACAATAAATGCCGAGGTTAAATCGAATGGGTTTGAGGCTGCTAACACATAGGCTTCGTTTTGCAGGACATTTCGTAACGAGTCGTAAGCATGCCTGTAAACCTGAACGAGGGAATCCTTTAACTGGCTGTTTGTACTGTCAATTACATCGATTTTCCCCTTAAAGTCCTTTAAATACTGTTCAGCCGATTTAATCTTCTCCTGGAAGTTTAAAACCGTAAACGTCTCGAGCGATCCGTCAACTTGCCAACCGTTATTATAGGAAAGTGTTATTTTCTCACCGGGTTTAGCAGCTACCAACAAAGGGAAATCTGTTTTATCAACAGTGATAGCTAATACCTGAGGATTAGTTGTTTTGAATTTTATTGAACCTATGCCCTTTGAGCTGAGCAGAACTGAATCGAAATGCTCTTGATTAAAATCAGGTGTGGTGTAGTAAACCCATTTTTCCGACCATTTTGGAACTTTAAGCGTTACAATCACCCTATCGTATCGGGATGAACAGCTAAACCCGATAAATACTAAAATCGAGATTAAAGGAAAGATAATTTTTTTTGAAAAAAAATTTATGTGCATCGCAAACGAATTATATCTGAAAAATCCTAATAGATAAGGTTCCAAAATTAACAAAAACCTAAACTAAAATTGGGCTAAAGTCATCTTTTTTTGCTAACTTGTAACGAAATTTTTCAGAGTAGAAAGTGTATAAATTAAAAATTGTTGAGCCATGAAATACCTATCATTCGACAAGGAACAATTAGTAAATCTGGAGTACTCATTGAACAGGGAGATACTGAGTACAAACCGTGCCGGTGGATATTTCAGTACCACAATTATTCTTTGTAATACACGAAAATACCATGGCTTGATGATATTGCCAATTGAAGAATTCGATGGAGAGAATCACGTTCTGCTCTCAAGCGTTGATGAAACAATCATTCAGCACGGGCAAGCATTTAATTTGGGCATCCACCGTTATCCGGGGATTTACGAACCCCGAGGCCATAAGTACATCATTGACTTTAGCTATGAGCCAACACCTACCCTTACTTACCGGGTTGGTGGAGTAGTATTTAAAAAGGAGTTGCTTTTTGTACATAACGAGGAGCAATTCATGATTCGTTACACCCTGGTTGATGCACACAGCCCTACCCATCTTAGGATTAAACCATTCCTTGCCTTCCGAAATGTTCATAACCTTTCAAAGGCCAATATGTGGGCAAATACAAAATATCAACCCTGCGCTAACGGTGTTAAGTATAAGCTTTACACCGGATTTCCCACGCTTCACCTGCAGCTAAACAAGAAAAATGAATTTGTTGCTTGCCCCGACTGGTACTACAACATTGAGTACATAGAGGAACTAAAACGTGGCTACGAAGGGCACGAAGATCTGTTTGTTCCTGGCTATTTCGAAATCCCCATAAAGAAGGGTGAAAGTGTAATTTTCTCAGCTGCCACTGAAGAACATTCGCCATCAACATTGCTTAAAAAGTTTAATACTGAGATTTTGCGACGTCCGGCTAAGGATAGCTATAAAGCGTGCATGGAAAACTCCGCCCGGCAGTTTATTGTTCATAAGGGCAAGGGATGGGATATTATCGCAGGTTATCCATGGTTTGGAAGCTGGGGACGCGATTCGTTTATATCGCTTCCAGGGCTTACCCTGGGAATTGATGACCCCAAAATGTGCAAAACCCTTCTTGAGTCGTTAAGTGCGAAGCTAAAGAATGGACTTTTCCCAAACATGGGAAATTCCACCTCGCAGGCATTCAATTCGGTTGATGCACCACTCTGGTATTTCTGGGCTATTCAACAGTACTACAACTATACCAACGATCATAAAGAGGTTTGGCAGGACTATGCAAAGAAAATGAAAACCATTCTGAAAGGTTTCAGGGATGGACTCCCCTTTAATATAAAAATGCACGACAACGGATTGATTTGGGCCGGAGAAAAGGGCTACGCCCTAACGTGGATGGATGCCGTGGTTTACGGCAAACCCGTTACACCCCGAATTGGATACCCGGTGGAAATAAATGCATTATGGTACAATGCCCTAATGTTTACTATTGACCTTGCCACCAAGAACAAGGATTACCGCTTTGTAAAGGAATGGCTGCCAATTGCCGAAAGGGCAAAAGCATCGTTTAATGAGCTTTTCTGGCTACCAGACAAAGGCTATCTGGCCGATTATGTTGACGAGGAAGGTCCAAACACCGACATTAGGCCCAATCAAATTTTTGCTGTGTCGCTTCCTTATACACCACTTGATGAAGAAAAAATGCCTAGCATACTTAAAATTGTCGATAAGGAACTCTATACTCCTAAGGGGCTTAGAACACTCTCGCCAAATAATCCTCAGTATAAAGGCCGATACGAAGGCGATCAACCAACCCGTGACTCGGCCTACCACCAAGGCACAGCATGGCCTTGGCTTTTGGGTGCTTACGTTGAAGCTCACTCCCGCCTTAATCCCCATCATGCCGTTAATCTGGCCGAGAACATCCTTGAATCGTTTCAGGAAGATATTAACATTCATGGCATCTGCACCGTTTCCGAGGTGTACGATGGCGATCCCCCACAACGACCTAACGGCTGTATTTCACAGGCCTGGAGTGTGGCTGAACTAATTAGAATACAAAAAATGGTAGAAAAATATAAATCAGGAAAGGGTATATAGTATGAGAGTTCTCATGTTCGGATGGGAGTTTCCCCCTCACATCACTGGAGGTTTAGGCACCGCTTGCTATGGTCTTACCAGAGCATTAGCCAAACAGGGAACCGAAATTATATTTGTTGTGCCCAAGGCTTATGGCGATGAAGACCAACGAAGGGTTCGTCTTGTCAGCGCCGAAGATATTGAGGTGTCGCATTCATCAAAAAACCTTGAAGAATTCTGGAAACATATTAAGTATCTGGAAATTAGTTCTAACATAGTACCCTATGTTGATCCTGAGGAATTTAGCAAGATTGTTGAGTACGCCGAAAACGAAAGCGTTGAGTATAACATAAACACTTTTAAAAGGAAGTTTAAGTTTTCAGGGAAATACGGGCCTAACCTTATGACCGAGGTAACCCGCTACGCGGTTACTGCGGCCTCAATTGCATGGCACGAAAAGTTTGATGTAATTCATGCCCACGACTGGTTAACCTACCCTGCAGGAATTGCAGCCAAAATGGTATCGGGCAAACCATTAGTTGTTCACGTTCACGCAACCGAATTTGATCGCAGCGGTGAGAATATCAATCAGGCTGTTTACGACATTGAGCGGCGTGGCATGGAGGTTGCCGATATGGTGGTTACAGTAAGTAACCTAACCCGAAATATCGTTATAAACCGTTATGGCATTCCCGAGGAAAAGGTTGTAACGGTTCACAATGCCGTTCACTTTACAGGAAATATCGATCAAGAGTTTGAGCGAGGAGTAGATGAAAAAGTGGTTACCTTCCTTGGAAGGGTAACCTTCCAGAAAGGCCCCGACTACTTTGTGGAAGCAGCCAACAAGGTGCTTAAACGAACCGACAATGTGAGGTTTGTGATGGCTGGTAGTGGCGATATGCTAAATAGAATGATTAGGCGTGTGGCGCAGTTGGGCATCGCCCCTCGGTTCCACTTTACCGGATTCCTTAAGGGAAACGAAGTAAACCAGATGTTCCAGCTATCGGATGTTTACGTTATGCCCTCGGTATCGGAACCCTTTGGCATTAGCCCGCTTGAGGCAATGCGCTCAAGCGTTCCGGTGATAATATCCAAGCAATCGGGCGTTGCCGAAGTTCTAAAATATGCCATTAAGGTCGATTTTTGGGATATCGATGCCTTGGCCGATAGTATTTACGGGCTACTCCATTACCAAGCCCTTTCAAATTTCTTCATTAAATATGGACAAGAGGAGGTTAATAGCCTCAAGTGGGATAGAGCAGCCACTAAGATCATTGAAATTTATAACAGATTAGCTAACAGGTAAAACGTGTTGATATGAAGACCATTTGCTTTTACTTCCAGGTTCACCAACCTTTCCGGTTGCGTAGGTATCGTTTTTTCGATATCGGAAAAAACCACAACTACTTCGACGAATTTGCTAACAGGTCGATAATGCGTAAGGTGGCTGAAAAATGCTACCTTCCAACAAACAAGCTAATGCTCGACCTGATAAAAGAATACGGATCGCGGTTTAGAATTTCATACTCCATATCGGGAACAGCACTGGACCAATTTGAAATGTATGCCCCCGATGTTCTGGAAACCTTTCAGAAACTTGCCAAAACAGGTAGTGTTGAATTTTTAGCCGAAACCTACTCGCACTCCCTTTCGGCCCTGAAAAGCAGAGACGAGTTTACCCGACAGGTAAACGCTCAAATGAACAAGGTTGAACAGCTTATCGGGTATAAACCAAAAAGTTTCCGTAATAC
>Ga0078972_1015994_pt1 | contig 11265 bp, 6 predicted proteins | sample YelNatPaOPGAMG01_FD_67568 | JGI IMG/M metagenome (GOLD analysis project Ga0078972, IMG submission 67568) | Hot spring thermophilic microbial communities from Obsidian Pool, Yellowstone National Park, USA - OP-RAMG-01 (SPADES assembly) (version 2) | ecosystem: Environmental > Aquatic > Thermal...
TCTTTTTCGATATCACCGACTACTCCAGGGTTAGAAGTAGGAAATCCAGTAGCAGGATTATAGCTTGGAGTAAAAAGAAAAGTTTTATCCTTATTGATATAAAGATATAATTTATTTTCAGGATCCAAAAGGTCTATTACCTCATTATCGCTTCCATCATATGTATTAAAATCATATTTTAACCCTAATGCAGGTATTCCTTCCATATCTAACCATAATGTAAGTGTTCCTCCCGTTCCTCCTGATGTTCCTGCTGTTCCTGTTGTTCCCGTTCCTCCTGATGTTCCTACTGCCTCGCCTTCCAAGAATTTAGGAATTATTTTTTTCCCGTCTATTATAGAACCATTAAGGTATTCTATAATTTTTTCATCTATCCCCTCATCACGCGATGCTTTGAAATTCATATAAATTCTAATTTTACCGTCTTCTTTTTCGATATCACCGACCTTTCTAAATTCATTAGGATTAGCAGGATTATTGCTTGGAGCAATAAGAAAAGTTTTATCCTTACTGATATAAAGGTATAATTCATTTTTAGGATTCGAAAGGTCTATTATCTCATTATAGTTTCCATCATATTCATTAAAATCATATTTTAACCCTAATTCAGGTATTCCTTCCATAAAAGCTGTTGATTCAGGAATTCCAACTTCTTCCTCAGCCCCTCCTGATGTTCCTGCTGTTCCTGTTGTTCCTCCCGTTCCTCCTGATGTTCCTCCTGCTTCTCCTGCTGTTTTTGTTTCAGTCGTTTTTTTTTGCTCCTCCTGTTGTTCCTCCCGTTCCTCCTGCTGTTTCTCCTGCCCCTGCTCCTGATGTTCCTGCTTTTCCTCCTGTTGCTCCTGCTTCAAGCAGCGTTTCCGCAAGTTTTCTCTTCGCATCTGCCTCAATCAGGAACAACCTTGATTTATGACTATTTAATACTAATTGAGGATACAAATTATTTGTTTTTGCTAAGAATTTATTCAGCTCATCCTTATCCCAACTTGGAGCATGGTTAAGATATTTATTCAATTCATTAAGTTTTGCATCAGCCTCGCTTCCAAGCAAATATCCTTCTTTTTCCAAGATCTCATCCTGATATTTCTCCAATGCTGATAATGTCTCATTTCTCATTCCAATATTCTCAGCACTTATAGCCCTATTCACACTTTCTTTGTCAAGCCAGCATTTCATATTAGGATCACTGCATTTTCCAACTTCAACATATCTAGAAGGATCAGTTGAAGCGCCAGGATTCCTTGAAGCGCAAATTCTTATTATTCCTCTCTTGTAGTCCTGTGGCATCAAAACATTTTCTGCCGCGCTCATAGGATTTATGTTTCCTGCAATCGCCCCCAAGCTCGGGCTTCCGCTTGTGCACTCGCTGTCAGAAGATATATCTTTTTTATCAATTGCCCTCTTTGTGTATGCATCATTCAAATAATTCAAACCCATATCAGTTGTAACTTGCTTGAACCCGCATTTCTCTTCTCCATTTATCCTCACGCAAAGCTCTTCATACCCTTCAGGCGCAGTAAAGTCTTTTGTTTCAGAGGCATACTGTCCTGCAGCAATGAATCCTGAAGCAACACTCAATGTCGGAGAAACATAAACATGCCCTGAACCAGCTGTCGGATTTCTCAAATATACCTGATAACTCACGCCATTTGTCTTGCCAGCGTAAATATGGTAAAATACCTTATACTGATTTGTCGGAGGCAAAGTCACATCACTATATTTGATTGAATCAAAGAACGCATGGAACTGCGGTGGGCTCTCTGGCTCAGCCAAGCTCTTTATTCCTTTCGGCAGATTAGCAGAGATGCTTCCCCTGCAGAACTCAGTCCCAATGTCCTCAATGCTCCTTATCTGAAATGCCTTGAATGTATTTACCGCATAAGTCTGAGTGAAATAATCCACTGACTTTCGCACATTGTTCCAAGCAGAAGCAACTTTAAGATACTCTCCTCCCCCCCTTGCAGATCTCTCACCATAAGCCATACCAATCAATTTAGGAATAAGCATGTTTGCAATAGGCGCAACCTGTCTCCAGAAGAACTCGCATTTATAAACAGAATAAATCTCATCGCATATTCCTGTCATCTGCCCTGTATCAAGAGAATTCTGCAGACAATCCCTCTGATTCTTCAACAATGAAATATAAGAATCTATCCCTGCCTGCAACCCGCTCAAGCAGATTGGAATATAAACAGGCTCTCTTATGTTAGGCAAGCACAAAAGAACACTTCCAGCTATTCCTGATTGTATTACATCAGCAACCCTATACTGCCCGCCAAAATCACATCTTGAAGGAGGGCATATCACAGGATCACAAACATTGAACAATATCTTGCAATCAGTTACACTCATAAATTGTTGGCACTCTGCGGCTTCAATAACAGCGGCAGGGGCATTGTCTTTCTGTATTTGCATACCGCCTATATTCACATATGTTGAACTAGAATCGTATTGAGAAGCAGCATCAAGCAATGCCTGTCTTGACTGCCTGATTAATCTCTGCGATGTCTTTTCATCTTGTCCCAATACAGCGACATTTGTTGAAATTCCCTCTTGAACAAGCTGGCAAGGATCATCGCTTCCTATCACTCCATCACTTCCAACATTGCATATTTTCCAAGCCATAGGCAAGCCTGATTTTGCATAAGCAGGAGTTGTTCCCGCCAAGCCAAGCACAGGTTCAACTTTTGCATACCACCCTCCAGCAACGTCAAATGGCACAAGCGCAGGCATTCCCTTATAAGGCTCTGTCTCAAAATACCTAACCTTTAAATTGTAAGAGTTTATCGGAGTAACAAACTTTGTCCCAACCCCGATATCCTTCAAAACACCAATTCTATTGATATCTAATAATTCGCTAGCCGTTTCATCAGCTTTAGTCAAACTAATTTTATTTACTTTCCCTCCACTGTCTTTTTCTTCCTTATACTCATAAACTCCTTTAGGGTTTAATACTCCTTGCCCTGTTCTCTGCCCAACAATCAAATAAGTTTTAACACTCCCGCTCCTATTTTTTCCCTCAAAAATCATTGCTTGTTTTCCATCTAAATCTGCATCCTCAACAGGAATCCCCTCAATCTTATTTTGGTTTATCTCCAAAATTCTCCCTTCAGCAGTTCCAGTTGCAAGACTTGGTGACCTTGCCACATAACTAGGCCTGCCAACTAATCCTTCTGCTTTCTCGCTTGCTTGATACGCATCCAATGTCTTTTGGTTGTCCTCTATTCTCTGTAATATTGAATTAATATTTTGGCTAGTGTCAATCCCACTCTTGTTTAATTCCAAATTATAATACAAATCCCTCAAATCATTATAGCTATAAGCAGTTCTGCCTTTATCATCAGCTTCCTTCAAAGCCCTTACTCTCGAATCATCTCCAAATTGAGTTTTTAACTTCTTAAGCAATTCTTGCGAAGCTTTTTGAGAATCAACACTATCAGGACTAAAAATACCTCCTTTTGTTGTTATGCCCTCTTTGTTCTCTATGTCTTTTATCACTTTGTTTGTTGCATCAATCGCCTTCTTCCTTGTCTCAATATCTTTGTTTATCGCATCATTATTTGCATTAAGGCACTGCGTTATTGAACCATAATTAACATTCTCCTTTCTTCCATCGCTCATTACTAACTCTTTTGTCTCAATAGCTCTCCTGCATCTCTCAATCCATCCATTAGGCCCTGACATCGCCTGCTCTCTTGCTAAAGCCCCTCCGCCCAATCCAGTTACAAAACTCTTTGCAATAAGCGCTGCAGAAGTAGCCAAGCAAGTTGCTTTCAATGTCGTGACCGCCTTCTCTAAATTTTTGGAAATCTTCTCAAAATCATTTATGCTCTCGTTCAGATTCTTTATCATTTCCTTTCTCTTGTCAGGGCTTAATTTTATTGCTCTCTTCTCAATGCCTATTTTTATTGACAAATTAGCTTGTGTTGTTGTTCCGCTCACTTTTGGCGTTAATACAACCTTTGCCACTTTGTTTAGATTAATATCAATTAATCTTACCCCTTCCATCCCGCAGAAATTTTCTTGCACAGCCCCTAGCTTCAATATCTTCCTTCCAAGAGAAACAATCTCATATTGGTTAATGCCACTACTTTCCAGATTCCTCCTGCAATAAACACTTACTTCAACTTCCTCAGCATTAATTGCCCTCTCAAATTTTATGCTTGTTAATTGCATTCTGCTCTTTGAATTATCACTTCTAATAATGTTCTCTGTTAGCTTTTTGCCAACATAACTCTCATTTCCAGAATACTCCCCTTCAACTAATTCAATATCCCTATCACCAACCCTAATCTTTATTGATGATTTTTTGATAGGATCAATCATCTCAACAAGCCTTATTGTCCTAAACTTCCCGTCTATTTTAGCGCTAACCGATGCCATACTATCATCAACCAAGAACAAATCACTTAGTCTCTTCTTGTATTCTTCGATATATTTTGAATCAGGATATTTCTCTATCAATTTTTTTAAAATTCTCTCTTGCGTGGCTTTCTTTGAACCTTTGGCTTCTCCAAAACTCGCGAGCTCTAAAGCATTTCTTAATGCAATCTCACCATAAAAATCAGCTCCATCAACAGCCATCTTTCTCTCATAAGGATATTCATCAGCAACTTTCTCATAAGCAGTAATTGCTTCATTAAACGCCTCCTCTTTATCTGCGCTTAATGTCTTATCAATCAAGCTAGTCAAGCCTTCCTTATCTTTATTTGATATTTTGCTAAGAATTTCTAACAATGCTTTTTGAGTTTCCCCATACCACTCTTCTTTGCCATTTATCTCTTTCCCTTCACCAATCTTCTCTAACGAATCTGCATAAAACAATTTATCTTTCTTATCTCCTTCAGATTCAGAAGTCACATAATATATTCCCTTGTTTATGCTACCATAATTGTTTTTCAGCTCAATATAAACAAAAGTTTTTTTATTATTTCCATTCGTTTCTTCTTTTATCTTCGGATAAACAACGCTCTTGTCAGGAGCATAAGTTTTAACCTCTCCGGATTTTAAGCTCAAGACAATTTTATCTGCCCCTCTGCAACTCAAATAAACAATTCCCTCTCCAGAAGTGCTCTTGTATTCTATGCTATTTACTCTACACCTGTCATTATCAAAACTGCTTCCTTCTGTAACAACATAACTATTTGTCCCGCTGTCGCTTGAAACTTCTATTCTTGCTCTATTTGGACCTCCAACAACCAATCCAGAATAATAAGCATCCAATCCGGCCTGGCAATAATATCCAGGCAAGTAAAAAGTAGGCGCGCTCTTTCCAACTTCAGCAGTTATTGAACCTATTTTATTGTCTCCATAATACACGCCTAAATAAGCATTGTTTGCATCGCTCTTTTCAAGCCTCAAAAAGTATTTCCCATTCCAAAATCCATATTTTGGCTTTTCACTCTCCCAGTTAGCATCACTCACCTCTTCAAGCAGAAATTCAGTTCTTCCTATTCCAAGCGCATTTCCAGCATCATACTCTATCTCTCCTGTCAAGTTAACAACAACATAATCAGAAAGATTTTTCTCAACAGGATTTCTCTTTAAGATTATGACAGCATAACCTATATTATTTATTAGTGGGCTTCCCAACAAAGTTTGTTCTGTCCTTAACGCAGCTCTTGCAGGATGAAACCCAATACCTGCAACCTCTGGAGGGTATTTTCCTGTAAATCTTATGTTGTTTATTGCTTTAATATTCAATAGAGGATTAAGTTGCATAGCATCAATCTGACAGAAAACAGGAACATTTTGCTCAGCTAATAAATCACTCCTCACAACCATTGGCTCGCATCCAGCAATGCCTGTCTGCAAAACAAAATCCTGTCTCGCCTTGCACTGCTCTGCTTCAGCAATAATAGGCCAATAATCCGCAACTCTTCCTGAATAAAATGTCTGATAATTAGGCTGAGCCTGATAATTCAATGACAATGCGCTCTGTGCATTTGAATAAACCCCTATCTTGGACTGACTAGCAAAATTATCAGCACTAACATTGCTCGCGAAATACATTCCAACTCCCAATATAATGAGTGCGAATATGATTAATCTCTTTTTATCCATCTTAGTAACCCACCCCCACGCTTAATGCTTCAAATAATTGGAAATTGTTTTGTAAATCATTCAAGCTCTTCGGTTCAGGCAACATCCCGATTTCCAATTTTAATTTGCCTTTTTCCAAATCACTCTCAAGAAGATAAATTTCCCCTTTCCCTCCTCCAATCAAAGCGCCTTCAATTTTTGTTTCAGGTATTTCAATATCATAACACTTCTCTTCTGTCATTCCAAAGAATCCTCCAAATGCTCCTTTTGGAACTTCTGTGCATTGCCTTTTCGTCGTGCTTGGCAACACCAATGTTGAATTTTTATAAACATATATGCTAATATTATAAAATCCTTCTGATATCTTTATATTTCTTAATTCAGGCAACACACTGCTTATTGTCCTCCCTCCTTCTCCAACAAAACTAACTATTGCCCTATCATCCACTCTCTTCCCACCGCTTTCCAACTCAAGCTCAACATTATATTCCTTGTCCATTATCACTTCTGTGCTCGTTTCTTCATTTGTTGAAAACACTTGCTTCTTATCAGCATACCCATCTCTTTTTGCAATCAATATCCCATTCACGCAAGCAGGCGCTTTTGCGACTAATCTTCCATCAATCGTCTCTCCAAGATTGCAAATTTGGTTCAAGCAAGAATAACTTATGTTTGCGTCAAGTCTGTTTAATTTTGTGTCATAAACGCTTATATCAACATCTTGAGTCAAATAAGCGCACACATCAGGCGTTGCTTCCTCAACCATAATCTCTGAATAAATTCCCTCTCTTGGCATATTCCTGTCAATCACAACTACAACTGGGAATTGGAATATTTCCATACCGCTTGATATCTGTATCAACACAGGATAATAAATATTATACACAAAATGATAAGGAGCATAGCAGAATCCCATCGCGCCCATTCCCTCCTGTATCCCGACAGGTTCAGCAACCATAAGCTCATCGTTTGCTCCAATGATTTCTATCTTTGTTGGCCAATTTGGCGAATACATCAAATTAACATTATTTTTTACAGGCGCCTCTACAACAAAATAATCTTTTTCCTTTGAGCTCGCAAATTTTATTGCACCCATATTTGCTGCTATTGCTTGTTTTAGGTTATTGATTACTTCTCTGGTTTTCCAAACCTTACCAGAGCATCCTAATTCAACACCATCAACAGGCGCATAAGTCCTGAATATATCAACTCCATAATTTTCCAAAAATGCTTCTGATTTTTCTTTATTATATATAGATATAGCATCTTTATACAATGCTCCGAGATTGCTTGTTATTTCCACATTGTGAGAAGCTCTTCTTGCACTTCCCCCTTTCTCTTTGTAAACAACAAGAGGCGCATTTACGCTGATTTGGATGCTGTTGTCATTTATCGTGGTTTTAACCTCCGCACGATCACTTAAGTTTATGAAAAAACCCTCGCCGTAATATTTTTCAAAATCACACTCATTTATTCTCTCTGCAACATATGTTGAAATCTGCTCTTCAATCTCGCTTTTTGTAGGCACTTGCTCTTTCTGCTGCCCGTTGTTTGAGATATAATACCAATATGGAACAGGGAAACCTAAGAAATTCAATTGTGACGATGACGGCGCAAACTCGCTCCCCGGCACATAATCCGGAACTTCAACCCAGCCCCCCTGACTTTCTGCCAAGCTTATTGCTAATTCTGCCTTTTCTTTGATGCACGACTCATATTGCGTGTAAATCGGCTGGAATTCAGCACTCACCCCTTCTGGCAAGACATAAGTGCTAACAATGAAATATCCTAAAATCACTCCCACTACCAATAGTGCAATTATAACATAAATCCCGATCTGCCCTCTTTTATTCCATCCGAATTTCTCCATTCCTTTTATTCCTCTTCTTTCAATCAGTTTATATATCATCCTTGTCGTTATTAAGTATTTCTCCCTCCCTTTCCTTCAACCTTTTTCCTAATTAAGTCCATTATCTCGCTATTGATATCTTTTTTTATAGTCTCTTTGAACTTCTCCCAAATCTTCTCATCTTCAATTAACAACAAATACTTCTTCATTTGCCTTCTTTTTAATAATCCTTATTGCAATTTAATCCTTTTAAATCTTTCTTATTAACTTACTTAGTAATTAACTAACTAATAAAATTTATGCAAAGCAGAGTATAGAAGCAAAAGATTATCAGAAATGGCCCCACCAAGAATCGAACTTGGGCATGGTCCACGTCAAAGACCCGGTCTACCATTAGCCTATGGGGCCGCAATTTCAATAAAACCTATCAAAGCGATATATTTAAGGTTTAGTAATGGCCCCACCAAGAATCGAACTTGGGTCTCCTCCATGTGAAAGAGGCGTTCTACCATTATACTATGGGGCCCAATGTTCATACTCAATTCTTCAAAAATAAAAACCTTTTTAATCCTGATAAAACAACTGATTTTATGCCTGCATAGCTCAGTCGGTAGAGCAACAGTTTTGTAAACTGTGGGTCGGGGGTTCGATTCCCTCTGCAGGCTTATTTCTAATCAAATATCAAAAAATCTTAAATTGCAGATTTAAAATTTCTTGGCAAGATTTCCTATTATAGGTATCTCCTTTTTCTCTCCGCTGACAGAATATATCATTCCAATTACCCACAACAAAACAATCCCTAAATATAAAACAGCCATAACAATCCACCCGAGAAATGGTATAACCAAAAATACGAGTGATACCGCCCATACAATCACCCACGCAATAAACAAAACAAGCCCCTGCTTTGCATAAAACATCACATAATCATCATCTTTTTTTGTCGCAAGTGCTATAATAAATCCTATAACAGTCAAAAACACTCCGAGAAAAGCAAACAGCTTCCTCTCCCCTTCATCATTCGCCTCCCTCCTGATTTCTTTTTCAATCTTTTTTGCCATAACTTATTCAAGAAACATCCCTATAAAAACCTTCCCTAATTTAAAAATCATTTTTCATCTACAAAACTTGCCTTGCCGCTGGAAACAAGAATCTCGCAAACAGCAGCATCCAAATTTGCCAACTCTCCAGAACTGAAAGGCCCAATTACATTCCCGAACATATCAACAAACTGCTCAACATCTTGCTTGAATATTATCATCTTGTTCTTGTTTTCTGTTTCATTTTTCTTACCGCTGAAAACCTTTCCTATTTCCTTGTCCTCTTCCTCAAACGCTTTCACCATTTTTTCAAAAAGCTCTCTCTCAAATCCAAGCATATTTTCATAATCCCTCTTCATTATCCCTGTCTCCGCAGCTACAAACACAAGATTAAGCAATTTTCTCTTTCTCCTGAGCATTAGTTCCTTGAAAAGTGCGATTGAATTCTCAAGTTGTTTCTTTGTCTTCGCAACAGCATCTGCAAAAAAATCCCCGTTAGCATTGCTCTGCTCTCTCTTTTCATTTATGTACTCGCTAAAATCCTCAAGAAAGTTTTTTGGCAGCGCCTGCAACCATTCATTAAATTTCTCTTTTCTCAACAGCTCATATAAATCATTGTAACTTATCATAAAATTCTCTCTCCTTTCCGCTTTATAAAAATAATTACACTTTCATATACTCATTTAATAAACAACCTAATTTGACTTCAATTTATCAAATCTAAATAAGTTTTTAATCACTTCAGCTTGAAAAATCCTCTAACAATCTTGTTCCAAACAATTCTCTTTCCTTTCAAACCTTCTTTCTCTGTGAATCTCTTCTCGCTCTCAATCTTAGATGGATAAATCAAAACAGGAACAGGATTAGAAGCATGCGCTTTTTTCCTGCACGAAGTTGTGTGATCCGGCAAAACAATCAATTTTGCATCTCCAATAAAATTTTTCAGAAATGAAAAAAATTCATTGTCAATCATCTCTATCATTCTAACTTTCTCATTAGCTTTTCCATCATGTCCAGGCACATCTACTTCCTTAAAATGAATGTAAAAATAATCAATTTTCTTTTTGTTGGTTTCAAGCATCTTTTTTGCTTCCTCAATTGCCATCCTTAAACCCTCATAAAGATTTGAATAAACATCAGTTCCACTCAATTTAGGATAAGCAAACTCATAAGTTTTCATTCCAAATGCCTTAGCAATCCCTATCTCAAGAGGCATATAACCCAAAGCCATCCATCTTCCGTCTAATTTTTTTACCTTGCTAATCTTTCCAGCACCCCTGCAAAAAATGAAATTCGCAGGAAGAAGTCCTTTTCTTATTCTTTCCTTGTTTAAATTGTGCGCGCTCAAAATCTTAAAGCTCTCTCTCGCAAACTCATTTACCAAATCAGCAGCGATTTTTGAATCCTCTCTCTTATCAATTGGCTTGGCAAAATCAAATTTTCCCCCGGCAATTCCAGTCGCCCCTTCTTTTGTATAAGCAGGGTCAATATTAGAGATTTTTGCATTGAAATCCCCTTTTATTATCAAAACGCCTCTGTGCTGTATTCCTGGAATAAACTTAAACTCGTGTCCGTTCAACAATCCTATTTTTGAATTTATGGCATCAGCAAGAATAACTGCTTCCTCTGTTGATAACGCCCTCCCAACCCTCCTATCAATTACATTCCTGCTCTCTAAGTTGTCAATTGTCCCAAAATTGCATCTAAATACTAAATCGCCTTTCTCTATTTTAGCATTTAACCCTAGTGCTTCCAAAAATCCCCTTGGTATTTTATCAGGATCATATCCAAATAATGAAACAACCGAAGCTGACGATTCTGGAGCCACGCCCTTTTTTATAACAAAACTATGTGCAATCTCACCTTTGCTTGCGATTTCATCAAGGTTTTTTGTCTTCGCATTTTCAAGAGGCGTCTTTCCCCCCAATTCCTTGCAAGGCTCATCAGCAGCCCCATCAATAACAACAACCGCCCCTTTCATCTCTATTTATATCTCCTATAACTTATAAAACTTTGTTTAATAAAGTTTTACCACCAATCTTAATCAACCCTTCAAATCCTGCCATTCTCATGCCTCTTTATTAACAATCCATAACTATCTTTATATATAATAGATTCATTTATCAATTATGTTTGAATCACTAAAGAAAAAGTTGTTTTCCTTTCTTGGAAAAGAAGAAAAGAAAAAAGCCAAAACAAAAAAAGAAAAGAAAAAAATAGCAAAAGCCAAAAAAGAAAAGACTAAAATAACAAAAGAAAAAAAGCCAAAGCTCTCAAAGAAGGAAAGAATAGAAGAAAAAAAGAGCATTATCTCGCAATTGGCAGAAGGCGTGGGTT
>Ga0078972_1015995_pt1 | contig 11265 bp, 17 predicted proteins | sample YelNatPaOPGAMG01_FD_67568 | JGI IMG/M metagenome (GOLD analysis project Ga0078972, IMG submission 67568) | Hot spring thermophilic microbial communities from Obsidian Pool, Yellowstone National Park, USA - OP-RAMG-01 (SPADES assembly) (version 2) | ecosystem: Environmental > Aquatic > Thermal...
ATCGGGCGGCGCGGGTCGCTGCTCAATTGCTGCTCGTAGCTGGCCGCCCCGACGAGGTAGTCCTCGACAAGCTGCTCAAGGAATGTGCCCCACGAGTCCGAGTCGTTCGGGTGGCGCAGGCAGTAGGTAACGATTTCGGCGCGGCGCTTCCAGTCCGGGCGCGGCTTGCCGTGCTTTACGGGCCGGATTTCCCACTCCAGTTGCCGGATGGGGTCCTTGATGACATTGATCGCCCGGCGGCAGTACGTCGTGCGGGTGAATGCCCGCAGGTTGATCGGGACGGGCTTGTACACCGCCTGATGATCGACCAGCGGCGCACCCAGTGGGGTGAAGCGCGGATAGATGTAGCTGTCGCGCTCCGGGTGTGCCTTGCGCGCAGCCGCCGAGAACAGGCCCGCAATGGCGCGACCTACCGGGTTGGGCGCAGGTGACGGTTTGCGCCCGAATAGCGTGTCCAGGAATCCCATCAGATCGGCAGGCCGCCGTAGACCAGAGGCGTTGCCGCAGGCTGGAGCATGAGCGCGCTCAGAGCGTGGACCATGGCGTCGGCAGCGTCCGGGGAGCGGTCGCCCAGGAACCCCGCCGTGCTGAAGTTCGTCATATTGTCCTCCAGTCCCTCGAAAGTGCCAACGTGGAATACGCGGCCCGTCTCATACAGTGCGGCAATAGGCTCGGCCCGCAGCACCTTGCCCCGTGTCGCCGTGATGATTTCCAGTGGTGCGCGCGGGTCATAAGCCTGGAGCACGGCGCGGACCATATCGCCGCCGAAGTTCTTCTCGGCGATGATCTTGTCGGCGCAGTACTCGCGGTAGGTTTCGACGGCGATGCGCGCCCAGGTCTCAGGCGAGTAGCGGCCTGTACGGTCTGCCAGCACATAGCCGTTGCCGTCGATGCCGAGGCCGCAGACCGAAATGCCCACCTGGTCGGAACGGAAGTTCTCGGGGCCGGAGCATCCCGACGGGTCCACCGCCACCACGATGCGCGTGAGCATCGGCATCTGCTCGGGCCGGATGCGTTGCCGCTCGATGATGTCCAGCGTCCAGAGCGCGTTGTCGATCTCGGCCACATAGCGCCCGTCCAGGAACCGCCGCCGCTGCTTCTCTGGCAGCGCCATGAGGCTGGCGATGTAGTCCGGGTCAATGTTCTCTGCGTTGTCCGCCGGGTTGATGAACAGGCTCCGGTACTGCTCCGGGTTCGCTATCGGCTGGTTCGTGCGCGGATCCTTGCCCTCGATGAACAACTTGTACGTCCAGTGCCCAGTGCCGGTCGGGTTCAGGTCGTAGAAGGCTTTGTTCCGCTGACCGTCTACACGCTGCGCCAGTCGACTGAGGGCCGTGAGTACGCTGTCATACGGTATCTGGCTGCACTCGTTGAAGTACAGCGTGGCGAACTCCATGCCGAGAATCTTCTCGACGCGCTCTTTCTCGTCCAGCCCGGCGAACCATATCTCGCTGCCGTTCGGGAGCACCCCGTAGCCGTCGTTGCGGTTCAGCTTGATGGTGAGGCCGGGGAATGCCGTCTGCATCACCTTGGGCAGCGTATCCATCACCACCGAGGCCTTGAGCGCGTTGTACCTCAGCCGGAATATGGCGTGCCGCGATTCGGCCTTGAGCGCACGGATAAGCAGGGCGCGGGTGAGCAAGTATGTTTTGCCGGAGCGCGAGCCACCGACCAGCAGAGTGTGCCGCTGCTCACCGCCCAGAAGCCGGTTTGCCTCGCGCTGCTTGGGGGTCAGCGCCATGGCTTACAGTTTGTCGTCGTCCTGGGTGATGACGATTTGCAGGGGGCCGGAATCGGCGCCGACCAGCGCCTTGGAGTCGATGTATTTCCGGGGCTTGAGCTTGGCCGCGATCCACTTGCGAGCGTCCACCCGAAGCGCCGCCGATTGCACGTCCGCGATCTTTCCGCCCTCGGAACTGTCCGCGATTTCAATGATCTGGTCGGCGTAGGTGTCGGCCTGGTCTTCCTTTGCTCGCGTGTACATCTGGCAAAAGTCTTGGTGATCCACCAGCCAGCGGTAAATCGTCCGGTTGTTGGGCATCTCGGCGTCTTGGCAAATCTGATTGAGGGTCTGCCCCTCCTGAATGCGCGCGCAAATCTCAAGCGCTAGTTCAGTCGAGTAGGTGGTGGGCCTTCCCATACCCATCGCGCACCCCCATATAAGCAAAAGCCCCGATCTCGGATGAGGTCAGGGCATAACATTGAAGCCATTAGCACAAATGATAGTCTGGAGCGTGGGAAAAGTGTACATCGCCATTTGCCGTCATTCGCCGTCATACATGCGCAAGACCCGCCAAACGGCGTCAGGAGGCGACAAATTGGTACACATTTCCAAAATGGTTTGCCGGTACAGACGCCCAAGGTATTGGGGATTGTAGCCCAGCATCCGGGCGATATACCGCAGCTTTTCGCCACCAGCGCGCATCCAGACGAGCTTGCGGACCATGACGGGGTAGGGTTCCATGGCCTCGACGGCGAAGTCAAAGAGCGCGATCTCGTCGGCGGTACAGGGTTGGCGGGTGAGCCGATACTCAATCTCTTCTGGGTCATCGGTGGAGCGGCCTGCCACGATATGGCGGAAGACGTTACCCGGCCCCAGCGACTTCACCGGAGGCAGCCGTTTGGCAACATCCAGGGCAATCACCAGCATGCGGCCGACCTCACGGTCTTGCACGCTTGGCCTCGTATTTCAGGATTTCGTCCAAGTCATAGCGCACCAGGTACCCGAGCCGTTCCCATGGTGGTCCGCGTCGTTCTGCACGCATGCGCTCCAGGGTGCGGACGGAGACTTGCCAGCGGTCGGCCAGTTGCTTTGGTGTGAGCTTCATCGGTCGTAATCCTCCGCCCTCGATTTGGCATCGGCCAGCGACCCGAAGATTTCCGCAGGCTCATCGCGTTTTCGTAATTCCCAAAGCGAATATCTGGCTTCTTCGCGGTGCAGGGATTTTGAGATTTGCCAGCGCCCGCACTTTGAACGGATAAAGTATTTTTGATGCCTGTCGGACAGCCACTCAATCATCTTATCGCCCCCATAGACCCAGAAATTGTCTGGAAAACCCCTATCACCGCAAAGCCCTCCCCACCCTCCGGATAATGTGCGTCAGGGCATCCCGCTCCAGGCTGGTCAGTCGCTCGTCCTCGATGCTGATAAACCCCATGCTCAAGGCCTCCTGTCGCAGTTCCTGCCGTTCCTCTTTGCTGAGAGGTGCGCGATACTCTTTGTGCCAGCGCGGGACGGCAAATCGCGTCATTCGGCCACCAGCGCGTAAAGGCCCACAGCGGGGAGATAGCGCGCTATCCTGCGGCTCTCCATCGTTCGCAGTGTGTGCTTCACATCGTCGGCGGATTGGGGGCGGCAATAACGGGCTATCTCCATACTCATGTAAGGGCCGCGCTTGAGGAGGCTGATAATCTGGCGTTCAAGGTCGGTCATACGTCTGTCTCCAAGGCAGTACGGATGCGCTCGAGCCGTTTCTCGAATTCCATGTTCTCCCTCCACAGCTCATCACACCCCGCCGCCAGCCGGTCGTTCATAGCCCGGATCTCGGCGTTTTCCCTTCTGAGCATGGCCAGTTCGTGAATAACCGCCGTGATGGCTGCTATGGGGTCGGTAGCTGGATTTTCTGGAGAGGCCGTAATTTTGCCCTCTGTCACGTTTTCCGCACCGTTCTGGTAGGTATGTACCACCTCGGTGTCCTGCGTCGATTCTAGGGCCGTTTCCGTGGCAGGAATGGGCATTTCTTCCGTGGGGTCTCCGGTCGCAACCAGCATAATCAAATCGCTCTTTTCAATCACGTCCCCCTGCTTCTTGAGCGCGTACAGAGATTTCGCCACCTGCTCGCGGGTCAGGTCGGTGGTTTTGACGATATCCGCCCGTGACAATGGGCCGTTGCGTAGTGCTTGCCGGATGGTGTCGGCATCGGTGTAGTAGCCGAGGGTTGGGGTGGTCATGCTGTTTTCCTTTGATAATCAATCGTGTTCCGGCTTGTTCCGCTATGATGATGGGATAGTGGAACATTTTTTCCTTTACGAATGCGCCCTGTACCACTAGTTCCACTATGTTCCACTATAAATTAAAAACTAAATAAAGAAGGGGGACAGGTCACGCACATAAAAACAGTTTGTCATCGCACTTTATACCGGAACAAGTGCCACAGCTTTGATTCCGTTGAGAAATCAAGCGGAACACCTACCGGAACGCTACCGGAACAGCGGAACAGTGCTGTTTTTATTCGATTTTCCACCATACCCGCCGAGAAATCCCATCCACGCGCTTCTTCCCTCCGACATATTTCAGTATCTGAAGACAGGCGGCCACCCGGTTCTGATCCTTCTGGCCTACCCTGGACATCTCAAATCCGATGGCCTCAATCAATATCTCCACAGTGGACACATACTGCCTTCCGCACGTTGCCAGCCACTTGCGAATAGGCTCCTGCCACGGATCTGTCTCCTGAACAGCTTCCTGAGCTTCAGCTGTCTCATCATCGGGCGTATTCCACCAGTCCTCTCCCTGAGTGTAGCGCAAGAATGCCTCGGCCCAAAGCTGGTCGCGCTGGTGCCGGACGTAATCCAGGTTAACTTCCGCGACGTTGACAGGCCAGAACCGCCGCGCCCCGGTTGCATCGCGATTCCAGGTGTCATCGTTGGTGGTGCCGATGAATACGCACTGCCTTGGGTAATCCTTGGCGAAATGCGCATAACTGGCCCGGTAGGTGTCCATCTTGGCCGACAGCATCTGCTTGATTTTCGTCCAGTCGGCGTTCCTGAAGCTGTGCAGCTCCCCGATCTCGACAATCCACTTGCCTCTAAGCGCCTGGTAGAAATCCTTGTTCGCTGGCGACTCGGTGGTCTCTGCGTACCAACTGAAGTCCGGCAGCAGCTCGCGCACTGCTGAAGTTTTCTTTATGCCCTGTTTGCCCATGAGCACCATCATGGTATCCATCTGGCAGCCAGGATTCATGGCGCGGGCCACGGAACCGATGAGGAACTTGCCTCCCACGGCCTGATGGTAAGGTGTGGAAGGCACGCCGAAGGCATCAGACAGCCACATATCGATGCGCGGTGTCTTGTCCCATACCAGTGCGGCCAGATACTCCTGCACCGGGTGGAACGGGTTTCTCTTGGCGTATACCTCAATGGCTTCAAGAGCCTGGCCCGTCTTGAAGTCCGCAGAGATCTGCTCGGCAGCCCAGAACGCGAACTCCGCCGCGTCCTGGTCGTGGATCTCCGCCCGATGCTCCTGCAGGAACGGCGGCTTACCGCGCCACACCGGCTTGTCTGCCAGCATGTCCCAGCCCAACGTATCGCGCAGCGCCGGAGTTCCGAGTAGCAGCACCAGATTGTAGGTGACGGCCTTCATGCCGCCGTTGTTGTTCATGCGGAAGGCTGGTGCTGGGCCTGCGCTTGCCGCAATCCTCGGCGTTTCGTCCACAAGGGCAATCTGCCCCAGGCCGTCCCAGTCGGCGGCATCCCAGCCGGGCTTGTCAGGATTCATGCGCGGCACGTCCACCAGACGCACCGAGCTTGCGATGCCGCGCAGGCAGGATCGTACCGTCGCCGCGTATTTCTGCCCAGGCGCGTCGTTATCCGGCCAGATAATCACGTCGCGCCCGGCGAGTGGGGACCAGTCTGACTTTCCGCCCGCGTTTGAGCCACCTTGGGAGGTAACGCAGGCATGGCCCAGCTTGATGAGGGCATCGGCTGCTTTCTCGCCCTCGGTGACATAGACGGGACCACCGCGCGTAAGCGTCTGTAGTCCGTACAGCGTCCGTGGCTCGGCTGGTGCGCCAGCCTGCCACGATCCGTCCGGGCGCTGCTTGAAAAACGGGATGGTGTCCTTCCCGTCGGCGTCCTCGAATCTGGCCACGTAGCCTACGATTTCTCCGTTCTGGGTGACGTAGGGGTAAATCTTGGAAAGCCGTTTTTCTTTCCAGTTCCCTGGGATGCCTTTGGGTCGCATGGGCTCTACCTTTGCCATGGTAGACGGTTTTTGTTGTGCCCAGAGGCCTAGGCCGCGCAGAGCCTCGATGACAGACTCCTGAGAACATCCGGCATGGCAGTGAACCAGCGTCCGGCCATCCGGCGAGTCGGCCACCGAAAGGGATGGGTCACGGTCGTCGTGTGCCGGGCAGCGGCAGGAATAGCCTGTTGATGTTTTGGAAACGCGGCCACCGATGGCGGCGGCAATGGATCTGGCCAGCGATTCCGCGCTGGATGATGAATGGGGATCACGCATTAGTGGGGTTCCTCGCTACGGCGCTGAAAGAGAAAGCAGCAGGCCGATAGCGAGTCGGTTTTTCGGGAGGCCACCCTAGCTGCGTTGTCATGCTACCATCACTTGCGCGCGGAGACAATCAAGACAGCTTCCTCCACACTGCGAGCCACGCCAGCCAGCGCCCCGAACTCCTGCATGTGACTGATGAACGCTCGCTGCTCAGACCGCACGCGCCCCGTCTGTGTTTTCACCTCGATACCGACAGCAACAGCAACCGTCCGCCCAACCATATCCGGGGTGATGACCGTCCTGCGCCATCCGATGAGATCCGGCGAGCCGACGGCGAGGCCGAAGGGAATCCGCGCTCCGTCCCTCACGCACACGCCCACGTTGTTCCGAAACAGCCGCACGTCGCCGCGCGACAGCTCACGAATGCGGTCCATCAGATCAGCCTCACGCATGGCGCTTCTGCCTCGCCTCATATCGGCGATATGCCCAGCCTGGCTTGTAACCGCGCTCGCGGGCCAGATTGAGCAGGTCCTGCAGCGTCTGCGCCTGGGCTTCCTGCCGCCGCCGGTTCCGGGCCATGGCCACACGCTGTTCGTCGGTGATCTCCACAATCTGGGCGGACTCGTCCACCTCGACGGTGCTGTTATCCTCACGCTCGCGCTGATACCCGCACTCCGGGCACTCCCGCCTGGCTGCCGGGTAGCTGGCAAAGCATTCCGGGCACACTGACACCGGCGCTTCCCGCTTCGCACCTGCGCGTTTCTGCTTGCCCTCAAGGCTCCACTCGCGCTCGTCGTCGGAGAATCCGTGGGCGTGACAGCAACCGGCGTGGTCCAGAATGAGGCAGTCGCTCTTGCCGTCCAGGGTCCGCAGGCCGCGCCCGACCATCTGGAGATAGAGGCCCATGCTCATAGTCGGGCGGGCCAGCACGACGGCGGAGATGCGCGGGTTGTCGTAGCCCTCGGTCATGATGCCGACCGAGGACACGACGGTCGTTTCGCCCGAGGCGAACCGCTGCAGAATCTGATTGCGCTGCCATAGCGGCGTCGTGCCGTCCACATGCTCGGCGCGGATTCCGGCTGCCCGGAACTCGGCCACGATGTGCTGCGAGTGGGCGATGTTCACCGCGAACACCGCCGTCGTGCGTCCTGCGGCGATGGCCTTCCAGTGGGCCACGATGTTTCCCACGAGGTCGGGCTTATCCACGGCGATGGACAGCTCGCGCTCGTCGTAGTCACCGCCTTTCGCGCCCACCTTGGTGAGGTCGGGCCGCTCCGGCGCGTAGTGGCGCGGGCGCACGAGGTAGCCCATGCGGATGAGCTGCGGCACGGTAGAGACCGACACGATGTCGCTGTACAGCGCCGAGAGCGGCTTGCCGTCCGCCCGAACGGGTGTGGCCGTGAGACCGAGCACCACAGCCTTGGGATAGGCCGCCACGATGTCAAGGTAGGACTTCGCAAGGCTCAGGTGCGCCTCGTCGATGATGATGAGGTCCGCGTCCGGCAGCTCGCGCTTGGCGAGCGTCTGCACGCTGGCCACCTGCACGGCGAGGTGCGGTCGGCGGCGCCAGTGGGCGGCCATGATGATGCCGTGGTCGATGCCGAATTCATCAAGCTTGCGGCTGACCTGGTCGATGAGCTCCTTGCGGTGAGCCAGGAACAGCACCCGCGATCCGCGCTGCGCCGCGCTTTCGATGATGGCGCTGGCGACTACCGTCTTGCCGGCCCCGGTCGGCGCTTGCAGAATCAGCCGCCGCTTCCCACTGCGGATGGCCTTGCGGGCGTCCTCCACGGCGCGGATTTGGTAGGGGCGGAGGGTGATCACGCGGCATCATCCCCGAATATATCGGGCCGCAGTGCCTCCCGCGTCAGCCTGCGATCCGCCTTGACGAGCTTCACGACTAGCTCGGCGCTAGGCGTCTTGCGTCCGGTAGCGCACTGATAGAGGTATTTAGGATTTCTGCCCACGGCCTCAGCCAATCGGCACAGCCCCTTGAATCCGTCTGCTTTGTACAGGTTGTATAGGTTCATTTGTCTATAGTAGCCAAAGGATGCCCGTAATGCAAACTCAAAACCTACAGAATCCTAGTACGGTCTTATAAAAACATTTTGGGAATACATAAAACGCGCAGCTATTGCACATCAAGGAGCTAGCAGCTACCATTAACTTATTAAAGCCGCTTCATATTGGGGCGCACACACAAGGAGCAATATCATGGACGAAAAGCAAGACAACCCTTACGAAGCAAAGCAGAAAGCCAGGCAAGCGCGATATGCGCACCTTGCGGAAAAGATGCGGCTACGGGCACAGGAACGGTTAGACCAAGCCAAACGCATGGCGGATGTCATTCCTTTTGGTCAGCCTATCCACATCGGCCATCACAGCGAAAAAAGCGACCGTCGTTTTCGGGAGCGCATTCATCAGAATTTCGGCAAAGGCTTCGCACTGCTCAAGAAAGCGGAGCATTACGAGCGCAAGGCCCAAGGCGTAGATACATATTCCATCAGCGCCGATGATCCGGATGCCCTGAGGAAGCTAAAAGAACGGGTGGCGAATCTGAAGTCTCTTCAAGAACGGATGAAGTCTGCAAATATGGCTATACGGCAAAACGCCAAGGCGGGGCTAGAGGCACAGCAAGCCGCACTGGAGGGCTTGGGCTTCAAGCCAGAGCAGGCCAAGAGCATGCTGACCCCGGATGTTATGGGCACGGTGGGCTTTGCGTCTTATTCGCTCAGCAATAATAACGCGAACATCAAGCGCCTAGAAAAGCGTATCAAGGGCTTGGAAAAAGCCAAGACCCTGGAAGATCGGGAGACGAAATATGCCTGGGGCAGTGTCCGGGAGAACAAGGAAATCAACCGCATTCAGTTCCGTTTCGATGGCAAGCCTGACGAAGGGGTCCGCAATCTCATGAAGTCCAGCGGTTTTCGCTGGGCGCTTTCGGAAAGTGCCTGGCAGCGGCAATGGACGGGCAATGCCGTCTATGCCGCGCGCGAAACCATCAAACTGCTAAATGAGATGATGCTGCCTGAACAGGCGTCACATCTCGAGCACAAATAAAATTATCACCTGACATATAAAAACATTTTGGGGCAATCGGGAGCTACTGGCTATTGCACGTTTGGAAGCATTGGGCTACTATTACCCCATCGAAGCCGCACCACCCCGGCGCGGCAAGTCTGTAACCAAGGAGCAATGCAATGAGCAATTATATTGAAGATATGGCAGCTGACGAATACGAATACGCGGGACTCCAGGATTACATTAGAGAATCCGAAGAAGCACTGCCCGCAAAATGCCGTGCGCTAGTTGCAGAACAATCACCGGGCGCAAGTGAGGAGCATTTTGAAGAACTGGTAAACAGATTGATAGCGCGAGTACGCAAAACTGGGGAATACCCAGCGCTTGCTTGGCAAAATATGTAACCAGTTTAACGCCGTGCCATAGCCCGGCGCGGCACATTAGGAGACACAAAATGGACCTACTAAACCGCTTTACGAATGCAGTCATTTTCTCAGCAGAAGTCGAGACCGTTAAAGAATTAGTACTGGCAGCAATTGCAGCGAGCGTCGACCTGAGCAGTGCCAACCTGCGCTATGCCCACTTGCGCGGTGCAGACCTGAGCGGGGCCAACCTGTGCTATGCCCGCTTGAGCAGTGCCCACCTGAGCAGTGCCGACCTGAGCGGGGCCGACCTGCGCGGTGCCGACTTAAACGATGCCGACCTGCGCCATGCCAACTTGCGCGGTGCAGACCTGAGCGGGGCCAACCTGTGCTATGCCCACTTGAGCTATGCCAACCTGCGCGGGGCCAACCTGAGCGGGGCCGACCTGAGCTATGCCAACCTGCGCGATGCAGACCTGAGCGGTGCCGACCTGAGCGGGGCCAACGCAAAAATCAACGGGCACTCTGTGATACAAATCAATGGCCTTGCGTATCCTATCCTGATAACCGATACCCATCTACGCGCTGGCTCCCAAAATCACACGTTTGCCGAATGGCGGTCGATGAGTAACGAAGAAATTGTGGCGATGGACGGCAAGAAGGCAACCGAGTTTTACCCCGTACTAATCGGCATTATTGACCTGCTTTGTAAAGACCGTGAGGTGTCTAATGTTTGATTACGCAGCCCCCACGCAGATAGACCGCCTAGCCGGAGCACATCAACGCTATCTCGACGACCAGGCCGAGGCACAAGACCGCGCCGAGAAGTTGCGCGAGAAAGCCGCAGCTTGGCTGAACCACGCAGACAACGTCTTTGAAATATCAGGCTGGTTTTCGGACGCGCAATACATCGAGATTGCCCGGCTGGATGCGCTCATCAACTACGAACTATCGCGCCCTTATAGCGGCCAAAATATGTCCGAAATAGACGTGGGTATCCGCGAATACGCGGAAGAGAAGCGAGAAATCTTCATTGATTGCGCTGTGCAATACGCGGACCGGTTTGACAACTTTGAAGATGGGGTGCAGCGATGACCGCCCCGGACTTCCTACAGCAGATCAAAGAAGCAAAGACAGATATGCATCTGGTCGGGCTGCTGGCACTGATTTTCTCCGGGAGAGATATGGCCGTAATTATTGCCGCTCTCACCAGAGCCGAAGAATTAGCGGTAATGCAAAAAGGATTGAAGTCATGAGCACTTACACCGAAATTAAGAAGACCAAGAAGCAAAGCGCGGCACTGAAATACGCGGTTCTCTCCGTGGTCGCAGTAGGGATTATTGGCGCTGTATTTATGGCGGGTGGCAAAGAAGGCTACGGATACGGCTACCACAAGGCCATTGCTGCCGTCCGTGCCGCTGTACAGGAGAGCCAATATCCGACGGTTAAGGTTGTGTGGCCGAGCAAAAAGCCCATCGCCATCATCAGCGGCGGTATATGCCAGCCGGTCGGCTCGGCACGGGAATTGCCCAGTTTTTATCACATCGAGTACGTCAGCCCATACGACCGCCCCTGCGGTCCAGGCAAGCCCGGCCAGCCGTATCAAGACAGTGCGGCACTGGCGGCCATTACGCGGGCGGTGCAGAAATGATCGTC
>Ga0078972_1015996_pt1 | contig 11264 bp, 7 predicted proteins | sample YelNatPaOPGAMG01_FD_67568 | JGI IMG/M metagenome (GOLD analysis project Ga0078972, IMG submission 67568) | Hot spring thermophilic microbial communities from Obsidian Pool, Yellowstone National Park, USA - OP-RAMG-01 (SPADES assembly) (version 2) | ecosystem: Environmental > Aquatic > Thermal...
ATGAGATAAGGGAGCTCAGGGTCGATCTGAAGTCCTGGATGGACGAACGCCTCACGAAGCTCGAAAAGGACGTTGGCCTCATCAAGCAGAAGATGGGGCTGGGCTGAGCGCTTTATCGCTCCGGTTGGGTCGAACGATCGTCGGCAGGGTCTCCGCCGTGTCCCAGCCTCGTTCAGGGAGACCGGGCATCCTATCCTATTCTAACCATATCATCTTCTGCAAGAAGGGCTTTGCGCTCTCCAAGCATGACTGACTCCCGTCCCCACCTGCTGATCTTTTCCGCCTACCCCCCGAACAGGGGGAGGCTGAGCGAATACGCCTTCCAGCTCTCCAAGGCCCTGGCCTCCATGGGGGTGAGGGTGATCGTCCTATCGGATGCCGGTCCGAAGGAGGGAGGAAGGGACGACTGTGGAGCGGTCGAGGTAGTGGAGTGCTGGAAGCCGGACAACCCCCTCTCCCTCCTACGTGCTCTCCTTCACATCATGAGGCGAAGGGCGCCCGTCGTCCTCTTCAACCTGCACTTCGCTGTCTTCGGGCGCAGCAGGGTGACGAACTTCTTGGGCTTCCTCACGGTCCTGGGGGCGGCCCTGTTGGGGAGGCTTCTCCATTTCAGGACCCTCGTGCTTCTGCATAACCTCCCTGAAGCTGTAAAGACGGATTACTTCGACCTGAAGCCCTCCCTTTCGAACAGGGTGGGCCTCCTCCTTGCGGAGGCGATGGCGCTCAGGTGCGATTCGGTAGTAGTCACGACCAAGTTGTACAAGAAGATGATAGAGCATCGCTTTCACAGGCAGGCGAACTTCGTCCCTCACGGGGCATGGGCCTGGATGCCTGAGGACGGCGTTCAGATTTCGAAGAGGGACTCCCTCCTCTTCCTCGGATACATGTCTCCCGCCAAGGATATGGCGACCCTTTCTCGGGTCTACCGCGACCTGAAGGTGAAGCACCCCTGGCTGAAGCTGAAGCTCATCACCTCCCCCCACCCGAACTTCCCCGATTCGATGAAGCAGCTGAAGGAGTTCTCCGGGATGGAGGGGGTGGAGCATCTGGGTTACAAGAGGGAGGAGGAGCTCCCCCGGATCTTAAGGAGCTGCGTGGCCCTCGTCCTCCCCTACGCCACGTCCACGGGGTCGAGCGGCGTCCTTCACCTGGTCAGCGCGTCTGGGCTCCCTGCCGTCGTCTCAGATCTGGCGGAGTTTCGAGAGAGCCTGTACGATGGTGCGGGGATCGTCCTCTGCAGGGACGGCGAGGAGATGGTGCAGGCGATCGACCGGCTCATCACCGATGAAGGGTTCTGGCTTAACCTCTCCCGCAGGAGCAGGGCGTTCGGGGATGAGAGGAGCTGGCAGAGGGTCGCCAGCGAGCTCCTGAAGGTCATCCAGGGCCCACCCTCGACGGACCAGGCTGGAACTAGGCCGAATTGAATTGAAAGAAGGAATTAAGGGGGTGGGTAGGTTCGCCCCCTACCTCTCCGCCTTCCTCTTCAACCTCCCCCTAGTCTACTTCAGGGCATACGAATCGAGCTACGACGCCTTCACCCACCTCTTCTTCGCCAGCCATTATCAGGGCTCCTGGTTCGGCATCTGGGACTCGAGGTGGTACGGCGGCTTCCTGGTCACGGGCTACACCCCCCTCTCACACCAGCTTATGGCTCTCATCTCTTGGGTTACAGGCTTGAGCTACTCTTACGGAGCGCTCTCCCTTGTGACGCTCCTCCTCCTCATCTGGTCAGTCGAGCGCCTATCATCGGCATGTGGGCTGCGCTCCAGGGTCCTCCCCTGGCTGGTGGGGTTCTCCCCCGCCTTCTACCTCTTCGTCTACCTCTTCGGGCAGCTCCCAGGGATGCTTTCGACGTCCTTCTTCCTGGCGGGGGCATCATATTTGATGGGCTACGCTCGGCGTGATCCTTCGTTAGGGGGATCGGAGAAGAGGGACCTGATCCTTGCGGCCCTCTTCTCCTCCCTATCATTCTTCACGAACCAGCTCGCCTTCCTGCTGGCCTCGCCCGTGGCCCTGCTCTCTCTGGCCCAAGGGGCATCGCCGAGAAGGGCGATCAAGGGGATTGCGGCGTGGGCTGCCCTGACAGCCGTGATCATATCGCCGATCCTCTTCGAGCTGATCGGGTTCGCAGTTTCGACCCCCCCTCAGGCCCCCATCTGGCACGTCACGAGGGGGAACCTGGTGGTGGGGATGGCCTCCTTCCCATTCGTCTGGGGGATATACGGGCCGCTCCTCCCGCTGCTCCCCCTTTCCTTCCTCGCCCTCTACGAAACCAGAAGGTGGGCGATGGGGGGCCTGGCTGCCCTCTACGCCGTCTTCGGCCTCGGCGGGAGCACCCCGATCCCGAGCCTCCTCCTTGGGAGCTCCCTCTTCAACTTCCTCACCTACGAGAAGTTCTCCTTGATTGCCGCCCTCCTACTCTCCATCCCCTTCGGCCACTACCTGGAGGACAGGCTCGTCAGAGACTACGGTGAGGGGTGGGCCAAGCGCCTGCGGGCGGGGACGGTGCTCTCCTTCATCTTCGTCAGCGGCCTTGTCATCCTCCTCCCCAACGCCATGCCCTTCCAGCCCCCCTCCCCGGACGTCCAGGGGATAGCCCAGTACCTGAACTCCCAGCCTGGGAAGGGATTCTACATCACCCTGGGGCTCGGGACCTGGTCGAGGGAGCTTTCTATCCTATCCGTCCACCCTACCTTGGATGGAGGGTACAACTCCGCAAGGAGGCTCCCCATCCTCGCTGAGAGCGGGGTGGAGAGCCTCGACGCCGCAAAGTACTATCCGGGCGGGGTCGAGGTCGTCAACAGGACCCTCCTGGGTGACTACGGAGTGAGGTGGGTCGTGCTCGGGGATGAATCATACGCCCCCCTCCTCCCCTCCGACGGCTTCGTGCAGGTGAAGGCCATCGATGGGGCCCTCCCCGTAACGATCTGGGAGGCCACGAAGGTGGATTACGAGAAGGGATTCGATAGCGTATTCACGAGCTCCGACTCCAAGTCCTACACGTGGGGGCTCGTCCCGCCCGTGGCCCTGCTTTCGACGGTGGCCTTGGCGATAAGGTGGAGAGGTTGAGTTGAACCTGAACCGAAGGCTCCACTCTTCCCTGGCGCCCCTGCCCCTGTTCCTGGCTGCGGCATACTACGCCTCCATCTTCCTCCGCTCGCCGATCCCATCTGATCCGAACTCGCCGATCGTCTTCATCTCGGCGCTGCAGGGTGAGCTGAACCTGCTGAGCCAGCTCGTGAGGGGGATGCTCTGGGCTCAGCCCTCTGAGGTCGCCTTCCTAGTCGTGCTCATCTCCGTCTCCGCGCTCTACGTCGCCTCCTACGAGATGGGCAGGGGGATGAAGCTCGGCCGCCTCGCTTCCGTCCTCCCCCCTTCCCTCCTCCTCATCCTTCCGGCCGTCACCTTCGCCGCCTCCACGGGCCTGTCCATGGCCCTCCTCCCCGCCGGCCTCGCCTCCCTTGGGCTGGCAATCTCGGCCAGGGGGACGAAGAGGAGGGTCGCCGCCGGCCTTGGCTGCGTCCTCCTCTCCGCCTTCATCGACCCCTCCTACGCCCTGGCGTCGGGATTGGCGGCTTTGGTCTGGGCGGCGGCTGAGTGGGCGAGGGAGAAAGAGAGGGAGAGGGACGTCCCCCTCAACCACCTTATGTTCGCCTTCGATTCCATCCTCGTGTCGGCTGCCGGATACTCCTTGGTCAGGCCCCTCAGCAGCCTGCAGCCCGCCCCGAGCTTCCTCTACTTCCAGCAGCAGCCGGCCTTCTACCTCCTCCTGATCGTGGCCGCTGGCGCCGGGCTCTACCTGCTCTTTTCGTGGAGGAGGGACGTCGACGCGACGGTGAAGCTTGCGTCATGGGCGGCCGCTGCCTTCGTCGTCGGGAGCCTCATCGGGACGCTGCTCCTCATGGCCGTCCCCCTCTCAGCCTTGGCCTCCTTTCCCTTCGTCTTCGGGGCGAAGGGGGTCGCCACGGTGAAAAGGGAGAAGGAGGAGGGTGGAGATGGTGATGTAGGAGAAGGACAAATCATAGAGGTCGATGCCCTGAAGGCGCTCGCCCTAGCGGTCGTCCTGGTCCTCGTCTTATCCTCCATCTCAGTGACGCTCCAGTACGTCCCCGAGCTCGCCTACTCGAAAGGGGTCGACTCAAGCTACCTGCTCGACGTCGCCTCCTTCCTGAAGGGGACCAACTCGTCGATCGTCGCCCCCCTTTCGATCCTCCCCTGGCTCTCCATCTACTCTGGCTCGGGGCAGAGGCTCCCCTCCTCCGACCCCCGCCTCCTCGATTCCTGGGGGGAGACCTCCTTCCGCCTTCAGAGCGATTCTGTGAGGGTCGATGACTGGGAGCCCTTCTCCGCATCGAGGGCCCCCAGGGTAGCTATATATGACGGCGAATCATTCACCTACCTCCTCTACGTCGACGACTCTTACGTCCAGTTCACCATGAAGAAGGACAACTCCAGCTGGGTGGAGAGCCCATACGGGATGGCCTTCCTGGGAGGGAGGTGGCTGAACGATTCTGCCCTGGAGCTGAGCTTCCAGAGCAGGTGGCTTTCGATAGAGAAGGTGATAGAAGTCGAAGGGGGGAGCGCCACCGTATCTTACGCCTTTTCCGGGACTGGAGGGGCCCAGGTCGTCAGGGGCGAGATCTCCGTCTTCGCTGACTGGCCGTACACGATCGATTCCTTCGAAGGTGGGGGACCCCCCTTCTTCCTGACGATAGGGGGGAAGGGCTTCTCCTTCAGCGCCTCAGAGGGATCCACCTCAAAGTACCTGACGGAGGGGCAGCCGAGGGCCGTCGTAACGAAGGGCTTCGGCTCTGGGAGCGGCGTCCTCTCCCTTAAGGTCGACTGCCTCGACTCAAGGCCCTCAGGCCTCTCTCCCTACAGGGCATCGATCTTCGACTACTTCGGCCAGCAGGGGGAGGGGTATGTGGTGAGCGTAAAGGGGAACCCGGATCGCCTCGGGGATGTGACGACCTCCTTCCTCCCCTCTCTCTACTTCGTCGACTCCTACCAGTCCGTGAAGTTCGCAGTGAGGGAGCCGATAAGCTTCGTCCTAGCCGACTCCTACGTCAGGGTCGGCTTCTACACTTATACAAATGAAACTGCCCCCCTCCTCTACGTCGTCGATTCTTACGTGAGGGCGAACTTCTCTTCATATGGTTCGTCCTATATGGAGGCGCCGAGCGACGGGAGGGTCCTGAACGAGAGCCTTCGACAGGGAGGGGGGAGGCTCGTGACATATGAGACGGCCGGGCTCCTGATAGACAAGGCCGTGGCGTCATCGGGGTCGGCCGTTTCCTTCGACTACGGGTTCAGGGCTAAGGATGGGGGGAACGTCACGGCCGTAGAAGGGGCGATATGGCTGCCCTGGGGGATGAACTACACCTACGCTCAGGGGGAGGGTTACATCTTTCTCGAGACGCCGATGGGCCCCTTCAAGGTGACGTACGGGGGAGGGCTGAACGCTTCCGTGGGCCCCTACGGTGAAGGGGGGCAGCCTGCTATCGTCATCTACGGCTCAGGGGATAGGCTATCCTTCGAGCTCAGCGCCATTCAGCCGATTCGCCTCGATTATTTCGCCACCAGCAGGCCACTGATGGACGGCTCCGACGTCGTCCGCCTCTCCGCTCCCTACCTGATGGGCCCCTGGGTCGAGTCCCCGGCGGGGGCGCTCGTGGAGTCGAGAGGCTCGGACAGGTGGATCGCAAAGACGAAGGCGCTCACCTTCGAAAAGGGGCTGAACGTGACCGGAGGGAGGGTCGATGTCCTTTACACCGTCCTCCCCAACGATGGCTCGAACGCCGTGATCTTGGGGGGATGGGGCCTCGTCTGGCTGAACCTCGACATCTCCAAGGTCGAGCACTCCGACATGCCGAGGGGGCTGGAGGTGGGAGGCTTCAACATAACTGGGGGGCCATCCACGACCGGGGCTGCGCTGGGCGCCTCGGAGTACGGGACCCCCGTCCTGAACTTCACCTTTTCGGGGAGGGAGCTCGCCGTCTCTTTTGAAGGAGAGCTGAACTTCACCTACCAGCCCTCAGAGGGAGGGAACCTGGACGACAGGGTAGTCTTGGGGGGGTTCCTTCAGAGCTTCTACGAGGAGAGCCCGTCGAACGCCCAGGTCCTGAGGGACGTCTACGATCCCGATTCAGGCGTGAGGGCCGTCGAGTACAGGACGGCTGGCCTCGACTTCGTAAAGACGGTGAGGCCCCTGGGGAACGAAACCCTTTCGGTATCGTATGAGGTGAACGCCAGCGTCGGCGCCAGCGGGCCCCTCGAAGCCATCTACGCCTCCAGGGCCTACATCTGGATACCTTGGGAGAGGCTCCTCCTAAACTACAGCATCGAGGGGCCTTCCATCAACTTGACCCTTGACGATGGGAGCTTCCTCATCGCCCTTTCCCCCAAGCCTTACAACGTGAGCTTCGTCTCCGACCCACAGCCGGCCTTCCTTATCACATATGAGGTGAGGCCATCGGAGGTCTTCTCCTACAGCATGACGATCTCCTTCTCCCAGCCGCTGAGCATAACGTACCAGGACGGGGGGAGGCCCCTTCAGGCGTCAGGCTCGAGCGATATCCTGACGGTGAACGCCCGATACGGCTACCTTCAGCTCGAGCATGAGGCGGGGGACCTGAAGGTCTTCAGGGTCGTGAAGAACGGCTGATGGGGGTAGAGGCTTCGAACGTGGAGGCTTCGAGGGCGACCTCCGCCCGTTCGATCTCCAAGGGGCTCCTCTCCTACTCAGCCGTCTTCCTCATACCTCTGGCCCTGAGGCTCATCCCAGAGCTGCAGCACTCCTACCCCCTGGGTGTCGATACCCCTGGATACATGTACGTGATACAGTACGGCAGGCTGGCTGGTGGATACGCCCAGACGAACATCTTCTACAACCTCCTCGTCCTTCTGGGGAGGACCGGCGTGAGCGCCATGGAATTCTTCAAGGGGTATCCGGCGGTGACCTTCGCCCTCACTGCCCTCCTCATCGCCATCTACTTGAAGAGGGGAATGGGCTGGAGCCTGAGGTCCCTGGTCATCTTCTCGATCGCCTATTCCTTCGTCCCGGCTCTGCTGAGGACGAGCCTGGACCTGCAGAGGCAGAGCTTCGCCGTGTCGCTGCTCGCCCTAGCCCTAGTCCTGACGACCTTCAGGTGGGACTGGAGGACGAAGGCCTTGGCCCTCTCAGCCGTCTACGTCCTGATCGGGCTGACTCACGAGCTTGTCTTCGCGATAGCGGTGGCGATCCAGCTGTGGATGGTTGCGAAGGCTCTGGCGAAGGGGAGGCTTCGAAGGGACGACGCCCTGCCGCCCTTGATCGTCGCCGTCAGCGTCGTGGCGTACGCCGCGATCAGGCCTCAATTCGTTCTCCCCTTCTTGAGGTCCCTCTTCGTCTCGGGCTACCAGCCTCTGGGCGTGAGCCTCGCCAGCGGGTGGGAGAGGTTCGACTGGTGGGCCTCAATGGGCCTCCTCTCCTACGGGTTCGTCTTGCCGTTAGCGGCGATGGGGAGGTTCTACGACGACCGCCTGGTCCCTTGGCTGATAGCCTCGATCGTCCCCTACGCCTCTTTCGCGGTGTCATACGTTTCCTTTAATCTGCCCGACAGGTGGCTGTACTTGGCGGCGGTGCCGATCTCCGTCTACGCTGCGAACTTCCTTAGGAGGTTCACCCTCAGGGAACTGTCCCTGTACGCCCTTCTGGCCATCGTAGCTATCCAGCCCATGAGCATGCTCGGAGCGATGCCCCTGCCCCTATCCGTTTACGCAGAGAAGAGGTACGGAACGTTCGCAGACCTTATGAGCACCTCCGTCCCAGAGGGGCAGATAAGGGCCCTTCAGCTTTACAGCGAAAGAGCTAACCGTTCGTCGGCTGGCCTCCTCATCCTGGTCGTCCCCTACGAGCTTGCACCGTGGGCTACATACTTCTTCCCCGACGATAGGGTCGTCCCCTCCGATTCCCCGGTATTGAACTCATCTTCAACGACGGTAGTCTACGTGAGCTACGAGGGTTCGGCTCCGCAAGGCTTTGAAATGGAGTTCAGCTACGGTGGGTTGAGCTTCTACGGAAGAGGCTGAGCCTTCTCAACTGACGAAGGCTCGATCCGTGAGGGCGTAAGATGACCAGAGTTCTGATTACGGGCGGATCAGGCTTCGTCGGGAGCCATCTGGTGGACTCGCTCATGGCGGACGGACATGAAGTCGTCGTCCTCGATAACCTCAGTAGCGGCAGCCTGAAGAACATAACAAGGTGGATGGGCGATCCCAAGTTGAAGTTCATCGAGGGCGACCTCCTCGAGCTCCCCGAGGTGACAGAGGCCCTGGAGGGCTGCGAAATCGTATTCCATCTGGCCGCCAACCCTGAGGTCAGGGTCGGTTCTGCCGATCCCTCCGTCCATTTCAGAGAGAACGTCCAGGCCACCTTTCAACTCTTGGAGGCGGTCAGGAAGGCCGGAGGCGTGAGGCGGCTCGTCTTCACTTCGTCTTCCACGGTCTACGGGGAGGCGCCGATCCCGACTCGTGAAGATTGCTCATCGCAGGGGCCCATCTCCATCTATGGCGCCAGCAAGCTATCTTGTGAAGCGCTGATGACGGCGTATGCTCGGAGCTACGGCTTCGATGCCCTGATACTGCGCCTGGCGAACGTAGTCGGCCCCAGGGGCAGGCACGGGGTCATACCCGACTTCGTTCGGAAGCTGAAGGGGAACCCGAGGGAGCTGGAGATACTCGGAGATGGCACACAGAGGAAGTCCTACCTTTACGTAAGAGACTGCGTCGAGTCCCTGCTCCTGGGGCTGAAGGACCTGGGCGGACGAGTGGAGGTCTTCAACGTCGGCTCCGAGGACCAGGTCGATGTCGTGACCATAGCCAAGGTAGTTGCGGAAGAGATGGGATTGGATGACGTGGAGCTCAAGGTCACGGGAGGGGTCGATGGGGGCAGGGGCTGGGTCGGCGATGTCAAGGATATGCTGCTAGACATCTCGAAGATCAAACGAAATGGGTGGAGGCCGAGGTTCAGCAGCATCGAATCCGTAAGGATGGCTGCTAGGGCCCTGATCGAGGAGACGGAGACGACATCTTCGCGCCCTGTCGGTCGGGTGATGACGTGATGACGGCCGAAGGTAATGAGGTCAAGAAAAGGGGCCTTATCGTCGCCTGCATCCCCGCCTACAACGAGGAGAAGAGTATAGCTAGGGTCGTGCTGCAGACCGCAAAGCTCGTGGATAGGGTGATCGTGTGTGACGATGGTTCCAGCGACATGACGGCGGAGATAGCGGGGAGGCTGGGGGCAGAGGTGATAAGGCACGAGAGGAACATGGGCTACGGCTCTGCCCTCGCGTCGCTCTTCAGGAGGGCCCGTGAGATCGGCCCCGAAGCGATGGTGACTCTGGACGCGGACTGTCAGCACAACCCGGCCGAGATACCGAAGCTCCTTGAGCCGGTCCTGAAAGGGAAGGCGGATGTGGTCATCGGCTCCAGATTTTTGGGCTCTGATGAGGTGATGCCGGGGTATAGGAAGGCGGGGGTGAAGGCGATAACGAGGTTGACCAATTTCGCCAATCATGAGGAGATAAGCGACGCGCAGTCCGGCTTTAGGGCATACGGCAATAGCGCGATACAGCTGATAACGCCTGCGGAGCAGGGGATGGGTGCCTCGACTGAAATACTGTTGAAGGCGAAGGATGGAGGGTTGAGAATAATGGAGGTGCCGATCAAGATCAACTACGAAATGGAGAGGCCCTCGACGCAGAACCCCATCTATCACGGCGTGGACGTTGTCCTGAGCACGGTGAAGCACCTTTCTATGAGGCACCCGCTTTTGTTCTACGGCACACCAGGACTGGTCGCGCTGTCCGTAGCGATAATCTTCTGGATATGGACATTTCAGATCTTCGCAGAGACACGGCAGGTGGTGACGAACGTAGCGTTGGTCGCTATAGGCGCCACCCTGGTCGGGCTGATGCTGCTTACGACGGCTGTGATACTTTGGGTGCTTGTAAGCGTAGTAAGGGAGATGAGGTGAATTGTTGGAAATAGAGGTCGTCGAAGTAAGGGGCAAGTGCCCGGTGCACAAGGTCGGGGATAGAATAGTGATCGACGGGGCGAAGGTAGTGTTAGAGAAGACGGATGCGCTGTGCATTCACGCCCTCTCCGTCATACTCCACTATGCGGTGGCGCTGGACGAGGGTGTTGACCCCGTCAAGCTGGGATTGACGAAGCCTGGCGATAACGAAAGCGCTTACGTCCAGTGCGTCGACCCCTGGAGGCCGTACACCGATGGCGGAACGGTGATATTCAGGATGAGGAGAGTTGTAAAGTGAAGGTTGGAGGGAATGGTTAGTTAGCATGGTGAGGGATGAACTTGGCTAAAGTGTTGGTCACCGGCGGAAGGGGGTTCATAGGCTCGAACCTTGTGCGAGAACTGCAGAGGCGTGGCCACGAAGTCTGGGCTTGCGACCTGATGCACAGCGATATGAGGAATTACGTCCGTTGCGATGTAAGCAGGTACAGGCAGGTTGAAAGGCTCCTCGAGGAGCATGGCTTCGACTACGTCTATCACGCGGCCGCAGAGTACGGAAGGTGGAACGGGGAGGACTACTACGAAAACCTCTGGATGACGAACGCCGTTGGGACCAAGAACATAATCAGGATGCAGGAGAGGAAGAAGTTCCGAATGATATTCTTCGGGAGCGCGGAGGTCTACGGGGACTACGATGGAGTGATGAGGGAGGACGTCATGGACAGGGTCCCCATCAAACAGATTAACGACTACGCCATTTCAAAGTGGGTGAACGAGCTTCAGATCCTGAACTCAGCGGCCATGTTCGGGACCGAGAGCGTCAGGGTGAGGCTCTTCAACGTCTACGGGCCAGGAGAGCACTACACGCCGTATCGAGGGTGGATCCCGAAGTTCATCTACAAGGCCCTGCGCGACGAGCCCTACACCGTCTACTTAGGCCATAAGAGGACCCTTGAGTACGTCGAAGACATCTGCAGGGCCCTCGCCAACGTAATCGATAGCTTCAAGCCGGGCGAAGTCTACAACCTGGGAGGGGACAAGCAGTACGAAATCAAGTACGTTTCGGACCTGATCCTGAAGACGCTTGGCAAGGACGATTCCAAGGTTACATACAAGGAGGCCGAGCCCTTCACCACCAGGGTCAAGACCCCAGATTCGTCCAAGGCGAAGAGGGACCTGGACTTCAAGCTTACGGTTCCTGTGGAGGAGGGCATTAGCAGGACCGTCGATTGGTTCAAGGAGATGTATAGGG
>Ga0078972_1015997_pt1 | contig 11263 bp, 5 predicted proteins | sample YelNatPaOPGAMG01_FD_67568 | JGI IMG/M metagenome (GOLD analysis project Ga0078972, IMG submission 67568) | Hot spring thermophilic microbial communities from Obsidian Pool, Yellowstone National Park, USA - OP-RAMG-01 (SPADES assembly) (version 2) | ecosystem: Environmental > Aquatic > Thermal...
GAGCTATACTGCAATTGAACGCAATAAACTTATTGAGAAACAATTATTTGAAGCAGTTAAGAAGCAGCCCGGGGTTGGGGTGCTGCCCAGCGGCGTATGTTACGTGATAGCCCGTGCCGGAGAAGGCTTAAGACCAATGCCTGCCGACTCAGTAACCCTGCACGTGAAAGGATACCTCCCTGAAGGCATTCTGTTTGAAGACACTTACACCAAGAACGTGCCATTGAAGATAACACCCGAAAATCTTATCCCGGGACTTAGAGAGGTTGTGCAGATAATGCAGAAGGGCTCGGTCTGGAGGATTTACGTACCCTCGGCCCTGGCTTATGGCGAAAAAGGTGTACCCGGAATAATCCCACCTTTTTCAGCACTGGTTTTTGATATTGAATTGTTGAACATAAAAAAATAACTCACTTCCTTTCTCCTCCTCTCCATTTGGAGAGGGGGTTGGGGGAAGAGGCAATATGCAGAGGGCAATTAAAATAGAAATCGTAAAAGTCAGTAATTCTCTCAAAAGAATTGCCCTGCTTCTATGTGCTTTACTTTTAGTATGGCCTGTTACTTTGCTTGCACAGGTTATAAATAATAATGGTGCAGCAATTAACCTGACTAATGGCATAGTTGTAAACTCGAAGGATGCTGTAAATACGGCAGGGCTTCTCATAAACAGTGGTGAACTGAATCTGAAAGGCAACTTCACAAATATGGCAGTCACCAACGGAAGCACCGGTATTTTCAGAATAGGCGGCAACTGGACAAACAACGGGGGCATTTTCCAGCCCGGCACCAGCACAGTAATTTTCAATGGTTCAGATATCCAGTCAATTATCCGCACAGGTGGCGAAACTTTCTACAACCTTATACTTTCAAATACAGGCTCTCCCGGTTCCGACCGTCTGATGCTCCCAAACAATGTAACAGTACAGAACATACTTTCATTATCTTCAGGTAATATCCTTACTGGTTCAAATAAACTTTTACTCTCCAATCCTGCATCATCTGCGTTGAATTACACTTCAACAACAGGAAGCCGCATTATCGGGAAATTTGAACGGGGAATAAATCAGGCCACAAAATATCTTTTCCCCCTGGGTACAATGGCCAACTATAACCCTGCGAATCTGACGATTCACAACATTAATTCCACCGGAACACTGCTATCGGAATTTTTAACTCCTCCGTCAATAGATTCAACAGGTCTTCCATTACCTGATCCACCGGATGAGGTTGCAAGGGTATATCAGGATGGATTATGGAGTTTCACGGCAAATGGATTCTCAAGCAACAACTTCAGCATTACCCTTGATGCAAAAGGATTCACAACTTTCCCGATTCAGGACATAACAAGAATTATAAAACGCACCACAGGGGGAAACTGGACTCTTGACGGTTCTCATTATCCTGCCGGAGGAACAGTGGTGTACCGGAATAATCTTTCAGGAAATTTTTCATCATCAGGGACGGAGTTTACTCTTGCACAAAGCAGACCCAGAATCATTCAGCATCCAAAAGATACAATTGTATGCGAAAAGTCACCTGCAACCTTTACAATAATTGCAACATCAACACGTACATTGACTTACAGGTGGTATAAGGAGCCGGGGATTCTTCTTACAGGACCTGGTTACACTATCACAAACGACGGAACACTTATTGTCATCAACACAGTTCTTGCGGACTCAGGATATTATTATTGTATTGTGTCAGACGATTACAGAAACTTTACAAGAAGCAATTCTGCCCATCTTGGAGTGAACAAAAGACCTATTGCTACCGTTACACCGGCTACACAGGATCATGAGTGTTCGAATGTCGCATTTTCAGATATTGTCCTTGGTGAAACCCACGGAGTGCCGGGAACAACATATCTATGGACACGCACCAATCCTGCTGGCATCACCACCGCAGTTCCTCTCAGCGGCACAGTTATGAATATAGGCGATGCACTATCGGGCACATTTATCAATACAACCGATGCTCCTGTTACAGTTACCTTTACTATTGTTCCTGTTGGACCTAATCCAACATTCTGCACCGGTGAGACAGTTTATGCAACAGTTACTGTTAACCCCACACCGAGGGTAATACCTGTAAGCCTGAAAGATGAAATCTGCGATCTGAGAAATGCAAATGCTTCACTTAACAATACCCAGATAACCCTTACCTCGCCAACAGTTACAACAAAAGGCGTAGTAAGGTTTGATTATACAGTCAGCGTCAGCGGCATGCCCGGCGATGTTATTGGCAATACCTCTCCGGCAAATGACCTTCCGCCAGGACATGTAATCAATTTCACGTACCGGAACAATACCGATACGATTCAAACGGTAACATACTCAATAACACCGAAAGTGAACGGACTCTCCTGTCCAACCGGACCTGTTGTTGATCATAAAATTAAGGTTCACGCGATGCCCTTGCCGAGAATCACTCCCCCTCCAAGCATAGATGTAATCCAGCCTCTTACTTGCACCGGTGAAGTGGGATTGGCTATTCTGAAAGCAGTTATTTCCGAAGGTGCTGATCCTTATAACATAATATGGAGAGGTCCTGTAGGATATAATATGAAAGATTCGGTTCTTATAACAAACCTTTCCAGCGGCAAATATGTTGTGCAGGTCACCGACAACATCGGATGCATGAGGAAAGATTCAATAGTAATTGTACCACAGCTGGCCAGAGGGTACATCAATGCCACAATAATTCCGCCGGGCAATTACCACGTGACCTGTATAGGAGATTCTGACGGTACAATATTAATTTCTGCAATAAACGGAATTACACCGCCGTACAACTACTGGCTTGTAAGGAATGGTAATGACACTATCAGCACCGGAGTATTCTCAAACAACCTTAACCTTTCAGATCCGGCTACATACCGTATAATTACAGGACTTCCGGCAGGTGTTTATACACTTTATATACGCGATAAGAACGGATGTAATGAAGAAAATCCAAAATCTGTTACGCTTAGACCTCCACCACCTGTTGTGGTTACCTTTGGAACAAGCCAGTATCCGGGAGGATATAATATTTCCTGCAAAGGCTATAACGATGGCTCCGCATGGGTCAGTGCTATCTCAGGAGGACGCGGCGGATATAAATACAGATGGTTTACTTATGACGGTTATATACCTGGTCAGAAAAATACAAACAGAATTGATAGCCTGATTGCCGGAACGTATTATCTTGAAGTTACCGATACTTTGGGTTGTGTTACAGTGTTTAATGTTAAACTTACAGAACCTCCCGGCATAGAACTTGGTGCATACAAATTATCATTCAGCCGCGACAGCAGTTTCAATATTTCATGTAATGGATACAGTAACGGGTCAATTGATATTACAATTACCGGTGGATCAGGAACCTATAATTTTAACTGGAATGGTCCGGATGGATTTACTGCAACAACAGAAGATATAAACAATCTTAAGGCTGGTACATATACTGTAACAGTTACAGATATTTCGAATGCCACCTGTATCCTTATGCCTCTGCCGGTATTTACTCTTACTGAACCTGCACCTCTTGATGTTTCTGTTACAAAATCAGTATCAGCTGATGGAAATTACAACATCAACTGTGCAGGAGGAACCGGTTCAATTGACCTGACAATAACCGGCGGGAGCACTGGTAATTACAGGTATAACTGGACTACTTCGAATGGATCCGGAATCGTTCAGGGTATGGAGGACCAGTTCACACTCACAGCAGGCACATACAATGTAGTAGTAACTGATACAAACCTTTGCGTTGCAACTAAAGACATTACTCTTACCGAACCTGAGAAGCTTATCACAAGCATCATACCAAGGCATATTACCTGTGAAGTGCCGGGATTTAACAACGGAGCTGCAGATCTTAATGTGTCGGGCGGAGTATTGCCATACTCTTACCTGTGGTCAAACGGAGCTGTAACTGAAGATATCAGCAACCTCACTGAAGGTAATTACAAAGTAACTGTTACAGATATTAACGGATGCCGTATTACAGATTCGACAAGGATCAATCTCCCGCCACCGGTCGGTTTTACCAGCGTTATGTCAGATTATAACGGTTACAATGTCAGCTGTTCAGGATACAGCAACGGATATATTACAATAAATCCTGTAAGTGGTGAGGCTCCGTTCATTTACTCATGGCAGGGTCCTGACGGATTTACTTCTTCTGATCAGAATATCAGTGAGTTAAAAGCAGGTCAGTACCAGCTTGTTATAACTGATGTCAATTCATGTGTGGCAACTGGTACCTTTAACCTGACTGAACCTGGCAGACTTGGAATAAATCTTAGTCTGTCGAGAAGTTTCGATGGAAATTACAATATTAATTGTGCAGGTGAAAAGACGGGTTCGGTTAACGCTTCTGCTGTTAATTTTGTTGGTTCAGCAACTTATCTGTGGCCCGACGGAGCTATTGGCAGTTCACGCACAGGTCTGCCGGCAGGCGATTACAGGCTAATAATAATGGACCGGAACGGATGCCATGCTGATACATTAATAACTCTTACCGAACCTGATTCAATTAAGATAATTTTCAATGTTTCACCTGCTTTCTGTCCCGACAGCCCTGACGGGGAAATAAGCGTTGAAGTAACAGGCGGTATTGAAGCCGGAGGTTACAGATACAGATGGTCTGACAACTCGGCCGGAAATTCTGTTTCGGGTATCAAGAGAGGCATTTACCATATTAAGGTTACTGATGCAAACAACTGCTCTGTGACAGACTCGGTGAAAATGGAACCGCTCAATGAAACCTGTCTTGTGATACCAAATGCATTTTCACCTAACGGTGATAACATAAATGATGAATGGAATATCGGAATGAAACACCTTTACCCGCAGATGGAAGTTACAATATTCAACAGATGGGGAGAACTGATATGGAAATCAGAGAAAGGATATCCGCAGCCATGGGACGGAAGAAGTAAAGGAGTGCTTCTGCCGGTGGATTCATATCATTATATTATCAATCTGCATAATGGTACTAAACCTGTGATTGGGAATGTTACAATAGTGCGTTAAATATTAACTTTATACCGGATTGAAAAAAATAGCAGCCATATTAATTTTTGTTTTAGCAGGGATTTTGAAAGCAAATGCCCAGCAAATGCCTTTGTACAGCCAGTACCTCTTCAACCGGTTCCTGATTAATCCGGCAGTTGCAGGCAGTGACGGATATACCAGTTTTAATATTACTGCAAGGGAACAGTGGGTCGGTTATTATGGTGCACCGCGAACATATTCATTGAGCTGGCAGACACGGTTTCTTAAAAGAGGTCACATTATAAGGCAGGTAAGTCCAAGACGTCAGGTTTTCAGGCCAAAATCAGACGGTAAAGTTGGGCTGGGTGGTTTTGTTTTCAGTGATAAGAATGGTCTTGTTAAGCGGACCGGATTTCAGGTATCCTATGCATATCATACATGGCTTCAGCAGGAGACACAGCTGTCAATGGGACTTGCAGTTACAGGGTATCATTTCAGAATTGACGACAGGGATATCAGTTTTGAAGATCCTGATGAACCGTGGCTGAACAATGATCTGCGGAAGGGTGTTTTTATACCGGATGCTTCATTCGGCATATACCTTTTAAATGCGAGATTCAGCTTTGGTTTCTCTGCCGACCAGCTTTTCGGTGCCATAGCCAAAATAGGCAGCGAGGCATATAATAAACTTCAGATGAGCCGCCATTATTACATTTTTGGTTCCTATACCTTTACCGATTTCCGGTATCATGAATTTCAGCCTTCATTTCTCATAAAAATCTCAGAACAACTTAAGCCTCAGGCCGACATTGGGTTTACCTATACATACAAACAAGCAGTGTGGGGTGGACTTGCCTACAGAACTAACAATTCAGTTATTGCACACATTGGCACAAAATATGAAAATCTCTGGTTAGGATATGCATTCGATTTTTCATTCCAGCAGATTCAAAGGCTTACTTATGGTTCACACGAACTGGCAATTGCTTTGAAATTTGGTGACAGTACAAGAAGATACAGGTGGCTTGACAGATATTAGCCTGTAAGTAGCTGGAGAAAATGGGAGTGTTAAAGGCAGAGACTGAAAAGCAGTAACCCAAAGTTATAAATCATCGTCAGGCAGATTTTAGCGGTCTTAAAACATAAATAAGGGAACTGCTTCGGGTTTTATCGAAGAGAGAAAGCAAGTAGAATAATTTACCTTTTATGATTCCTTTAATAAAGGGGAAATGAGACCTTTTGTATTTTTCACTTAGAAAAGAAATATAAAATACATCAAAAGGTAGTCTCTTTACCGACAGGACTTCAAAGCCGGAACGGGCTGCAAAAGAAATAAATGAAACGGGATTAAAGTGCCATAAATGACGCGGGACATCATAGGCAGCCCAGAAATGACGGTAATGAATAGAGTCGAACGAAATGTTGTTTGGTAAGGCAATAATTGCAGTACCATCCGGGGCAAGCAGCCGTTTTATCTCAGCCATCAGCTCAACTGGTTTATGAAGATGTTCAAGTACATGCCACATGGTTATACAATCGAATGAACCTGATGGAATGGAATTAATCATATCAGGGCTAAACACATTCAGTCCGAATTTTTCTGATGAATATTTCCTCGTTTTTTTGCTGACCTCAATCCCTGTAACCTCCCATCCTGCCTTTTTCATCACTGATGCAAAATGACCGGTGCCGCTGCCATAATCAAGTATTCTGCCAATTTTTTTATGGGTCGCTCTGGTTACCAGACTCTTTTTCCTTTTAAGCATTACTTCCCTGATAGTGTAATATATTTTATCAGACAATGATTTTCCGGAATCGGAATGGGGAATATAGCTCTCTGATTCGTAATATTTTTCTGTTTCGGTCTCATCAGGAACGTCCTGTGTAAATTCCAGATAACATCCATTACATCTGCAGAGCTCATAGGATTCACCAGATACGAGATAATCCCTGCATTCAATGGTGGTTATAATTTCAGGATGACCGCAAAGAGGACATTGATTATAATGAATCTTCATTATTTGTCATGACTTTTTTTTGATGGCATAAACGATATATCCACCTGCAAGAATAATAAACAATATGGAACTTGCAAGTGATATCTTTTCGCCTGTATAATATGATAAAGGCCTGAAAATAAACTTTATTTCATGGTTTCCACCAGGGATTACCAGAGCTCTGAGAACATAGTTTGCTCTTATGATTGGAGTCTCCTGCCCGTCAATAAATGCCTTCCAGCCTGCCGGATAATATATTTCAGAAAAAACCGCAATCCTGTCCTCTGCTGAATGGCTATTGTATATCAGTTCGTTTGGTTTATAGGAAACAAGTTTAATAGTATCATCGGGGAATCCACTGTATGATTTATCAGGAATTAATTTTCTGAACATGATATCTATTACGGCTTCTTTTGCAGGATTTATAGTGTTTACGGATGCCAGTTCCTCATTTGCATTATCAACGAAAATAAGAGTATCGGTGAACCATACATTACCGGTTACATAAGGATTTGACAGCGGAGGCATTCCGGGATTTACTATGAAATATCTGGTGTTAAGCATGTTGATCCCTGGAAATTTTCTCATTATGGAATCAAGATGAGGATAAGGGTTCGACTGCTGAAGAAAACTGGTGAAATTAAGTATTTCAGGATACAGAACTGAATCAATCAGCTCATTGTACCTTTTCAGTTTTGCTCCGTGATAACCTCCAACTGAATGGTGAAACAATGATGTTGATGCATCGTTAAAGGGAGATACTGTTAAATTAAGAACCCTGTAAATAGTAGTGTCCTTCATAATATACTGGTCGGCAACCGATGGTACCGACAATTTCTGGTAAGTTGAACGGGTAACAAATCTGTCGGCACTGACATATCTTTTGTTGACAGGAAATAAGTCAAAGAGGAATAAAGTGCCGAGAATAATCACAGCATATTCTTTTTTCAATTTGTTCCTGATAAATGCAAACAATACGATGGAGGTTAGGATAATAAACAGAAGAGAGCGGAATGCATCTCCTCTGAGCAGTGCTATCCTGTCTTTTTTCAGGGCACCTGTAATCCATCCGGGCATCTGGCTCTCACGTTCTCCCGGTGAAAGGAAAGAACCTGCGAGGCCGGGAATCAACAAAAACAATAATGCTAACCCTCCTGTTATCCCCAGTGCCACTTTCATGGCTTTAATTATTTCTTTCTGGGGAACAGATTTTTCAAATATTTCTTTTATCGCAAGAACAGCCAGCAGGGGCAAGCAAAATTCGGCAATAACAAGTATCATGGTAACTGCCCGGAATTTATTGTATCCTGGGAAGTAATTAAAGAACAAATCGGTAAGGGGCATGAAATTTTTACCCCATGCCAGCATAACAGAAAGCAAAGTTGCAGTTGCAAGCCACCATTTTACAGGCCCTTTCACAATTTGCAGTCCAAGCAAGAAAAGAAATACAATTACTGCACCCACATAAACTGGTCCGTCGGTCCATGGCTGGGTACCCCAGTACCGGTGAAAGTTGTTAAGATATTGTGATGCATTGTTAAGTCTGAGCGCTTTGGCAGTTTCCGAATCTGAATCAAATGGCCGGTTGGCTCCTCCCTTGAAATTTGGAATCAGAAGGGTGAGTGTTTCATCAATTCCGTAGCTCCATTGTGTTGCATAATCCTTGTTCAGACCCTTTATTTTTTCATTATTAGGAAGCACCAGATCAGATTTTCCTCTTATTGAATATTTACCATATTCATAGGTTGTCCATAGGGAAGAAAAATTCATTCCTATGGCAAGCAAAACAGGAAATAACAGAATCAGGGTTTTTCTTAAAAAAGCTATAAACTCCTTTTTTCTTAGCGAAACAATTAGTTCTGTTATAATTAAAACGAGAATGGAGATAAAAGTATAATATAATATTTGCGGGTGATTTGCCAGAATCTGGAGTGCCAGAAAAAATGCCAGCATAAGGGCTCCTTTAATAATGTTTCCCCTGTAACTGTACCATATACTGCCTATAACCGGGGCCATATATGCAATAGCAAAAGCTTTTGTGTTATGTCCGGCTCCGAGTATAATTATGAAATACGAAGAAAATCCGTATGCTATTGCGCCTGCAATTGCCAGTCTGTAGTCAACCCTGAATAAAAGCAGAAGGATATAGAATCCAGTCATAGTCAGAAATACCGGTGCAACGGGCAGTTTCATGAATTTAAGTATCTGATCTATATATATTATCAGGTTCCCGTAATATTTTACAGAAATAAGGTATGCAGGCATGCCACCGAACATTGCATTAGTCCACAATGGCTCTTCACCGTATTTTTCCCTGAAAGCCCTGATTTCGCTTGCTGAATTGTATGCAACGGTACCATCATTCGTCCGGAGAATCTTACCTTCGAGAACAGGGTAAAAATAAACAAGTGCTATTGTTGTAAAAATAACCAGTGCAATAATATGAGGCAGTGCTCTCTTAAGATAATTTCTGATTTGCATTGTGTGAAATTTATAAAAATTGTACTGTTATCTGGCAAAAGTAGGTAATTATCAGTAAAGAGAATCAATACAGGCAGTAATTTTCCTGTCAGGATCAGAGTTTTTTAAGGTGTTCGATAAATTCCGGATACACTTTGTCTTCGCGGCATTTTTCTTCCCATACCTGTCTGGCACCTTTTCTCAATGCCATATAATTATCCGATTTGATCAAAGTTTTAATAGTTTCTGCAAGAAATTCAGGCTGGAAATTTACGGGTATTATTTTACCGCATTTTTCTGAAACTATTTCAGATGTTCCTCCTGCGTCGGTAGCAATTACGGGAATACCGAAAGAAAGGGCTTCCATTACGGAGACAGGCACTCCTTCTGAACTGCTCACATTAATAAACAAGTCAATGCTGACATTTCTGTAAAAATTATAAAGTTCATCATGTTTTAATTCACCTGCCAGCCGCCAGGAAATATTTGCCGGCAAGCCGGATGCCTCATTTATAACTTTCTTTTTCAGAGGCCCTTCCCCGAAATGAATCCATTCTATCTTTATATTGAGATTTTTAAGGGCAATGGCAATAAGTTCAACTCTTTTTACCGGAACAATGTTTGAACATGAGACAATGCGTACAACATCTGACTTTTCATATGGATTTATGCCGCAGTCGGGAGTACCAATTCTTGAAAGAAAGATTTTTTCAGGGGGAATTCCGTATCTGGTTAAAAGATAGTTTTTACCTGCTTCTGAAACTGCAATGCATGAGTTGATTCTGTTTATCTGTTGTTTTCGCCATGGTATATAACCTGAGTTAAGATGCTCATAAAGGTCTGAGCCATGGAACCGTACTGCAATTTGCGGGCTTAAACCTATCGGAAGAAATGGGATTATCTGGCTCCATCGGAGGCCCCAGTAAAAATATGCTATATCTGCATCTGAAAGAAGTTTCGTTAACTCTTTGTTCCTGATTAAACTTATTAATTTTCTTGTAACAAATAAATGAGTGAACCAGATCTTTAATCTTTTAGCGGATTTCCAGGCACCGCAGGAGAATCCCTCCCGTATAAATGGGATTAGCTGAGAAGAGTTAAAAATACCTTTGATAATTATTTCAGCTTTACTTTTTGAATTGTTATAAGGAGGATTTAGTACTATGGCATTCTGGGGCAGACTTCTTATTTCTGGAATAGTCCCTCGCTCAAATGGCATAATAATAACAGTTGGGAAAGAATTACAGATATATTTAATTTCTTCCTCGAAAAAAGATTCAGATCTCCCATATGGGAACCTGTCGGTAAATATCAGTATAGTGCTGTTCATCATCCTTAAACGGTTTACCGTAAACAATCTGTAAAAATATCTTTTTTATCCTGTATTAAGCCTTTCTCAGGAATGAAAATAAGGTTTGCATACTTGTTGTTTTATTGTAATTTTAAACTTTCTAATTATGGAGCGATGGAGTATCCTTTAATGGAATGGACTGATGAGAGGGTAAAACGTTTCTGGGATTATGAATCGAACTTCCCGGGCAATTACTTTACCTTCCAGGTGGGGCAAAACCTTCTGCCACTGATAAAAAAATATGCAGGCCGCAACAGCCTGGTACTTGATTACGGATCGGGTCCGGGTTTCCTTTTAAAACATCTTACAGGCGGTGGTTTCAGAACAGCCGCGCTGGAGTTTTCAGGCGATTCGCTCGAAAAAATCAGGGCACAATTCGGGAACTGCGAAAATTTCGCCGGTGCATTTTCGATGGAGGAAATTACGGATAAGGGCCTCTCTTTCGATGTTGTGACACTTATTGAGGTCATAGA
>Ga0078972_1015999_pt1 | contig 11260 bp, 14 predicted proteins | sample YelNatPaOPGAMG01_FD_67568 | JGI IMG/M metagenome (GOLD analysis project Ga0078972, IMG submission 67568) | Hot spring thermophilic microbial communities from Obsidian Pool, Yellowstone National Park, USA - OP-RAMG-01 (SPADES assembly) (version 2) | ecosystem: Environmental > Aquatic > Thermal...
GGAGTAATTTGTCAAAATTCAATCTATCTAAAATATCTCCCTTCATCTGCGCCAAACTTGCAAAAATCTGCATAAATTGAGTAATTGATTGTATCTCTTGTAATTTCTGCGCTCTGGCTAAGGGGGAGATATATTCAATTGTGTATTCTTTGCCCTGCAAAATCGGTGGTATAGGCGGTAAATATCCATTTCTTCCTAAAATTGCAAAAGTTCTTTGAATAATCGGATTAAGCAGTTCGGACATCAATCTTCCTAATACAGGTGCTAAAATAAGCATTTTTTCTTCAACTCGCTGTATAACTTCTGTTGCAGTCATCTTCGGAGGTTGGCTTGTTAAAAGCAAAAATAAATCTACGAAAAATGCTTTTTTGATTTGTTCTCTGTATTTCTCCGCAATTGCATCTCCAATCGGTAAATTCGCTCCAATTGCTAAAGGCTCAATCCTATCGTCTGGACTTTTGGTTAATCTAAAATTCAAAGAACCAGGTCTAACATCTATGGGCAATAAAAACCCATCTCTGGGTAAAACAAGAGGGGGGTCAATGATTTTCTGAGAAGCCCGCAGGATTAGATAAGCAATCTGATTAACGGTCTTAATATCAGAGAAACAAACAAATGCAGGCGAAGTTCCCCATACATCATCACTTTCTTTGTAAAATCTGGGAATAAAGAAAGGAAATTCCTTATATCCACTTTCCGCAATCAATCTTTTTTTAGAATACTCAATGTAATAAGAAGCATAGGGCATATTAAGTTTGTCTTGTTTATTGCTCTGATAAAACTCTCTTGGTAAGACAGCGTGTAAAAAGTAAATCGGTTTTTCAAACTCTTTTCCTTCTATTGCCTTTTGCACTTCTTCCCCTGCATCCTTTCCCCAAATCGCATACGCTTGCCTTGCAGTTAACTTGAAATGACGGATAACTACATCAACCCGTTCTTGCTCATTTTCAGAGATAAAAATTTCTGATATTGGTCTGCAGTAAAATCTAACAATTGTTTTCGGGTCTTCTTCTTCATATAAGCAGGCAGTTCCAAAGACATTGAGGTCAATATAAGTTTCGTGTATCTGTTGTGCAAAATTGCTTGAGTTTAAAGCATCGTAAATCCTATCCTCGCAAGATTTAAGCCAAATCTTAACTGTGTGGTCATTCATCAAATCTTCTTCCTGTGTCCGTAAAGCAAACCATTTTGAAGAAGGATTAGTCAGATAACTATGCAATCCTGCGGAGAGAATAAGGGCGGACATAATGGAAGTGCTATCATAAATATCATATTCCACCTTTCTTGCTTGTCCTTGTGCCTGTTTTGTAATAAACGCCTTTCTAGGTAAGCAATACTTGGCTATTTCCTGCCAAGTGCTTTCCAAATTGGCTCGTTCTGATTTTAAAGTTTCGTATTGTTTTATAATCTTATTGACGATTAAATCTTCCATCACAACTCCTTAATATAATGGGCTTCTAAAAACTTATAACCAAGATGTTCGTAAAGATACATAAAAGTAATTGGGCGTCTATTTCCTAAAAATCCCAAAATAAATAATTTACAGCCCCACTTTTCCTTTGCCTTTTTCTCCATTGCTTTCAATAACTCTAAAGCAGTCCCGTTTTTGCGGTATTCAGGAGCAACCAGCCATAAATATTCCTGAAAAATTTTTTCATTGTTCAGAGGATGGGTAAGAATAACACCGCTAATAAGCCCGATAATTCTATTGTCTTTCTCCGCAATAAGTGTTGTATCTAAAAAGGTTTCCGCAACCTTCTTCGCATAAATCTCATCTGTAATAATTCTGTGGTATTCGCTAACCTGGTCTTTCTCAAACCATTTAATCAACTCAATTGCTTCTGGAATATCTTTTTTTTCTGCCTTTCTAATAATCAAGTCTGGCATAGCCTAAAATTTTGCCCGTTTTTGCCCTATAATAGTGCTATTCATAGGTCTCTTTTGTAATGCATATATTTTTAATCTTTCTCTTGACAACTCCTTTGAATAGTGCTATTCTATTCAAAAAAGGAGGTCAAAATGGTATTGACTAAAAAATGTATTATTTGTCAACAAGTATTTACCCCATCAAAGCATAATCAAAAATTTTGTAGTAAAGAATGTAAAGATAAATTTTATAATAGAATTTCAACATTTCCTCACCTTCCTTCTGCCACTGTTGGAACAATAGGAGAATTAGTAGTAGCTACTGATTTACTTAAAAAAGGTTATGAAGTATATCGTCCGCTATCTCCAAGTTGTAGTGCTGATTTATTAGTTGAGAAAGAACAAAAAATATTTAAAATAGAAATCAGAACAGGTTATATACAGAAAGATGGTAAATTGGTATATTCACATATAAATATTCGTGCCTCAATTTTAGCTATTGTTGTTCATAGTGAAAACAAAATTTATTATTTTGAATATCCAAGCAATAAAGAAATAAATTTCTAAATTCTCCCTGCATAAGCCCTATTCCCCTAAAAGCGTCTTCCTAACTACCGGCGCAATCCCTAAATCTTCTCCTGAAGTTAAAATTGTTGACCGCCTACCTACTAAACTTGCCCTGCGTAATCGTCTTTTTTGTTCTTCTAATGCCTGTGTTTTCACTTCTGATGCTTTTTCTTCTGGCGCTGACGGTAAAGCAGGAGTAGAGGGTTTTTCAGGTCTTTGAGACATAGAATACGCTGTCCCTCCTATAGCGGTAGTCGCTGCAATAATTGCTGCTATTGTTCCCGGGTCTGCCATATTTTCCCTCCTACGTTAAAATTGCTTGTCTTGGTAAATCCCTCAAATCCGTTACAGACGGTGTATAAAGAAAAGTTCCCATTTGCCAAACTGCTAAAGCCAAAGCAATCACGCAATCGTCATTCAATCCCTCTGGTGCGCTATATTTCACTCCTTGCGAGGATAAATCGTATTCAAAACTTTCTAACTCGCTAATCAAAACATCAATTCTTGGGAAAGTAATAAGCCGTTGCTCTATAGCGATAATCAGTTTTTCAATAAGTTCTTGCTTTGATATATTCGTAAACTTATAACCGCTGACATTTATTCTTGCCCGCTGCAAATCTTCTAAAATTGGGTCGCCTAAACCTGTGGCGTCTAATAAAACTTCAGCGTTGTTGTATTTCTTTGCCATTAAAATAATTTTTTCTTTCTGCAAATTCCAAGAAACCTCATTCAATCGTTCAAAAGCAACCAGATGGCGGGTCTCTCTGCAAATGCAGGCAAGCACGGTGAAATCTTGGGTTTTTGCCAAATCAACTCCAATGACATAACTATATCCAACCTTCGGCTCTTCTAATTCTCCCGCGATACACTTGCTAATTCCCCTAAACACTGATGCTTGGTCTTCCAAAAATTCACATTCAAACTCCTGCCGATATACATTTTCCGGTAGTTTTTCTTTTCGCAATCTTTCTAATTCTTCTCCAGGAATGAGTTTTGAGACGGACACGGGCAGGCAATCATAAAACCATTCAGGATTTTGCAAAGCCATTTGGGTATATCTATATGCGTGATTTCTACCCTTCGGAGTGAAGGCAAATATGGCAAATCTTTCTTTGTTTTGGGCTATCACGGGTCGCAAAATCTCTTCCCAAATTTCTGGTTTCATAAGCGCCCATTCATCAATTCCTACGCCTGCAAAATCAATACCACGCAAACTATCTGGCTGGTCTGCGCCTTTGATTGTCAGAATTGAACCATTCGTAAACTCAATAAACAACTCGCTTTCGTTTTTTTTCACTACTAATTCTTCCGGTAAATATGTAGAAAGCATATTTGGATCTCGCCAAATGATTGCTTTTGCCTGCCTATACGTCGGAGCAATATATCCTACAACCGATTTTGCTTTCCTCACTGCCTCACGGATCAAAATATTCAAAATCAAAGTAGTCTTCCTTGCCCGCCTATGCCAGTTGAGAAGGAGAAATCTAATTCCGCTATCAAACTTCTGAAGAGCTCTCAATTGCCACGCGTGAGGTTGAAACTCCGCTTTCGGCACTTGGATTATTCGCTCCATAATTTATGATTTGGATTTTTGTTTCTGCGAGTTTTCCATTGTGCTTAAGGTCATAAGCATCACGCCAGCCACATCTATTTTTCAACCAAAAAATCGCCGCAGTCATATTTCCTTTTCTCGCTTGGTCTAAAACTGCTTGAATAACGGTTAAATCTGCTTCCCTCCTCCCTCTTTCAACCTGTAATTTTAATTCTGGATTTTTTGCAAGCCATCTATTTAGGGTTCTTACCCCCACACCCCAAAAATCTGCTATCTCGGGGATAGTAAGTCCTAATGCCCCGAGTTTATAGCCTTCTCGGAGCATTTCCTCTTTGAATAATGGTTTTCTTCCTGATTTTCCTTTTATTCCTGCCATTTTTGTGCCCCTTCCTATTCTCTTCATGTCGCTAAAATCTGTATCTAAATCTATTCCATACGGCGGGTCAGTAAACACTATATCCGCCTTCTCACCTTGCATTAACTTCTCAATATCTTCCCGCTTCGTAGCATCCCCGCATAATAACCTGTGTTCACCTAAAATAAACATATCACCTAACTTAATATCGGTCTGCCGCATCTCTGGCACATCATCTTCGTTGGGTGCGTCTAACTGGAATATCTTATCTAACTCTTGACTTTCAAATCCTACATCTTTTAATAGCTCCTCATCAAAATTAGCCAGCATATCAAAGTCCCACTGTCCTAAATTCTTATTGAGACGCAAATTAAGTTCTTTTTCCTCTTCTGGCGTAAGTAATCTTGAAGGCACTCGCACATCCACCTCTATATCTCCGTTGTTTTTGTATTTCTCTTTCAAAATCTTTACTCGGAAATGCCCTCCGATAATACGATTGTTCTGATTGATAACAATAGGGTCGGCTAAAGAAAATCTATCAAGCGACTTCTCTAAATCTTTCCAATCCTTTTCTGTTGCAGTCCTAGGATTATAATCATTTGGAATCAGCTCAGATAATTTTCTTTTTTCGGAACGCCAGATTATTTTTTCCATATTGCTATTTTATCTTTGACACACCGTGTCATAACTTTGAAAACATCTTAGCCATTATGTCATTTACTTCTTCTAACTTGTCTTTGATTCTTGCCCCTAAGTCATCCACTTCTCTGCGAGCTCTATCTAAACTTAACTCTGCTTCATCTACACTAAGATTTACTACATCCCAAAGCAGGTCGGAAACTTTTTTCATCGTTCTCTTTATGTCATCTATATTGTCTCCTAACTTGATAATGATGTCCTCAACATCATCCTCTAAATGCTGACGACTTTCTAAAAGCTTTAACTCTTCAAATAGTTTTTTCATTCTGTCAACTCCCTTAACTTGCTTTGGCTCAGAAGTGCCCAGTCAAAATCGGGAATCGGGGGCTGTTGCCCTGCCTTCCCGACATATACTTTGTCTGAATCTTTAATTATTACAGGTCTTGTTGCACAACCTGTAAACATCATACTTAAACTTAAAATAACACCAACTATATAAATCTTTCTCATCCTAATCCCACCAAATCCTCAGTTCATCGCCTACAAAATAAACTTCATCTGCACTAAGTTCTTTTTGAAGTTCTTCTAAGTTGGGATATTTATCCTTAATATATGCCAAGCCCTCTCATTCTTAGCCTCCTTTTAATCCCACCAGATTCTTAACTCATCTTTTACAAACCAAACTTCATCTGCTTCTACTTCACTCTTCAGCGCATCCAAGTCAATGTCCTTACTTACTCCTTTCACATATACCTCAGCATTAGTAGTTATTCTATACTTTTTATCTCTTCCTAACCGATTAACAAGCCTTTTTGCTAACTTAGGAAAATCCCAAACTACACTAGCATCGGCTATTTCTGCCTGTTTTAAAAAAGTATCTGCATCTACATACCACCCTCTCCAGTTATCAAGTGCATTATATAGCAGTTCCCAAGTTCTTAAATCTGCTTGTCTATCCTCTCTAACGGCTTCATTTATCTCTTCTATTAACTTCTTAATCATTCTTACCCTCCTTTCTTTTAAGCAGGTTCTCGATAATGTTTATCCTTACATCGCTTAAAATCTTTTTTCTAAGCTCTGAATCTACTTCTATTTCCTCTTCCTCTAACTTCTCTCTTCTCTCTAAAACTTCTTTTAATAAGTCAAATGAGCCTTTAGTCTCTGCCTGCTCTGTTGACTTAACTATCGGTTCTCTTGGTGCCTCCCTCTGAGCAATCATCTCTATCTGCCTTAAGATTATCTCTTTGTTTTTCCCTGTAGGATTTACTGCCCGGTCATCAATAAGTATCTCCCAGTCTTTCTTGTATGCTTCATCAATAGAGATATACCCATCTGGAACTATGCCTCTTTCTTTAAGCCAAGCATCTATTTCTTCGTTTTCTCTACCGGAAAAGATAAATACCTGATGACCTTTTGCTTTTAAGTCTTTAATCAATTCTAAAATGTCTCCGATAGGCTCACCGATTGAGCCATCAGGATTCTTTACTGCTATTGTGTCGTCAAAGTCTATGGCTATTTTCATTTTACCTCTCCCTGCCACTTCACTGCTTTCTTACCGGTTAACTTTTCCCATCTATCTATAATCATTTGTATGTAAATTGGGTCTATCTCACACATATAACATCTGCGTCCTTCTTTCTCCGCGCTGATTAAGGTAGCACCACTTCCTCCAAATAAATCCAGGACAATATCCTCTCGCTTTGAACTATTTCTGATTGCTCGACCTATTAACTCTAATGGCTTCTGAGTAGGATGAATCATCTTATTAGAAGCAACTCTTTTTATCTCCCAGACATCTGCCTCCATAGCGGTTTCCGAGAAGTAATGTTGACCCCCTTCCTTCCAGCCATAGATAATCGGTATCGCCTTACTTTTTTACTTGCTTTAATAACCCATTCATTCTTATGAGCATAGTCTCCTGCGGTCCCTAAAGGTGTAGTGGTATTCTGCTTTACCCAGATAATAACTGCGGATATATGAAAGTTGTTCTTAAGTAAACTCTGCTCAAAAAAGGAAAACGACCGATAGTTACAACAAACATAAATCGGACATCCTTCTTTACTGAACTCTTTGAGGTTGTTTAAAGAACTTCCTATAAGATGACTAAATTCCTCTAAACTCAAATCGTCTCCTTTGACTTCTCTTGTATCTCTCGTCTTTAAAGGTTTGCCATCTAAACCTCCCGGTGAATAATATGCTATTCCATAAGGCGGGTCGATAAATACCATATCCGCTTTATCCTGACCCATAAGTAAAGCAACATCCTCTTTTTTAGTGGCATCTCCACACAAAAGCCGATGCTTGTCTAAAATAAATAAATCTCCCGCTCTTATATCAGGAAACTCTAATCTCTTATACTTCTCATAGGCTTCTCTGGCATCAAAGTTATCTTCTAAGTCCTCCGGTATAAAGATTTTGTCTAACTCACTACTTTCAAAACCTACTTCCTTTAAAAGGTCTTCACTAAAGTTAGCCAACAGTTCCCAGTCCCACCGTCCTAAATTCTTATTTAGACGCAGGTTAAGTTCTTTCTCTTCCTGCTCTGTTAGTTGTCGATGCGGAACTCTAACATCTACTTCTATTCTACCATCGTCCTTATATTTATTCCGCAGAATCTTTATTCTCAAATGCCCACCAATCACTCTATTGTCTCTATTTATAACAATAGGGTCGGCTAAAGAAAACTTATCTAATGACTTCTCTAAGTCTTTTATGTCTTTGTCTGTTGCAGTCCGGGGGTTATAATCACTTAAAATCAACTCACTTAACTTTCTTTTCTCTGAATACCAAACTATCTTATCCATGTTTGACTAACTACTATTTTACTTCCTTATCATCTACAGTTATTCTACCATCTTGATAGAGAATCACTTCTTTACCCTCTTTATCTTCATAATAAACACCTTCAGTATAAAACCCGACTTCTTCAAGCGGAGGCTTTATCAAACCCTTCATCGTTAGATATTTCTCCAATATAATTTTTAAAATCCTATATACAGTATCCATCTCCTCATCTACTCTTCGGATTGCTTCTAATAACTTCTTCATTTCTCCTCCTTTTAATTTTTTCACCCTATTATCTCACCTTTTACTTTTTCATAGCTTTATACCCAATTCAGCTAAAATCTCAACAGCTTTCTTTTCGTCTATTTGCTTGTCTTTAGCATCCCAATACTGCTTTTTTCCTGACTTGTCAACTAAAACCGCAATCTTGTCATACGCATCTCCTTTAGGCTGTTTCCTTATCACAAAATATATAGCATTCTTCATAGAATAGTCATAAAAACTACCACTCTCTTTCTCTGCAGAGATACACCACCTTGTCCCCCGCCCATATAAACAAGATGCTTCCCAAGTAGTAATCTTATAAACAACAGCTTTGTCATTCTCAAAAACTTTCTCTGCTCCTTCTACCTTTGCTTTCCTTTCTAACTCCGACTTCGTTGGAACATCAAATTCCTCTACTTTCCGACTAACTTCTTTCAAAGACTTATATAACTGTATATTCCTTGCATCCACTGGCAATACGCCCTTATTAACTAACTTATCAAACTTTGGAATTACTTTCTCAAACTCGTTAATCTCAGGCTTCTCTTGAGAATAAATCTTGCACATCCACTCAATATATTTCTTCTGAGGAGTAGGGTCTATTTCAAGAAGCTTGTTAAATACATCCTCTGGAACTTTACCTGTTTCCACATATTTTTTTCTTGCTGACACCTCCCCCTCCTCTATCACCTCTTCTTTAACCATTTCTCTCTCTTTTTTATATGCTTGCCACTCTTCTTCTGCTTCCCTTGTCAACTGTTTAATCAGAGTATCATCTCCTGCTAATACATTCCTTATCTCTTCTGGGCTTCGGGTAAGCAGCTTTCTCCAAATCAACGGAATCATATTTTGCTTGTCTGCAGGAATCATTCCTACAATCTTTCTATATACACCAGGCCCTGCTAATATATCTTTTGTCTCATCCTCAATTTCTTCTTCTCCCATAATCTCCTGAAACTCTTTTGCCAAAGACAGCCACTCATATATACCTTTTACTATCTCGTGGATAAGATACGGAAATATGATTGCTTTTGCTTCTATAACATATATATCTCCCTCTGGCTTGACTTTTACTACACCAGCCCGTGCTCCTCCTTCTAAACCAATTTTCTCTAATCCAAAAGGCGTAACCCAATAGCCAAGTTCTGCTAAAACAGCAACTATACCATACTTGTTTACTAATGTCGGGTCTATCTTGTCAAGCTCATCTTTAACCATATTAAAAAGATAAAACTTGTTTACTGCACCACCTGTAATCAATAAATTCGCAAATCGTCTCTTGATACTCAACTCTTCCCTAAAAGCAGATGCAAGCAATCTGTTAAACTCCTCCTCAGGGGTTAAATTTACTGACTTCTTCTCTAACTTAAAATCTGCAAGAGTTGGGGTATCTAATTTTGCTTCTATCTTCAACTCTCCTTCCTCTACTGCATCCTTGACCATTTCAAACTCTGGTAGATTCAAAACAACCTCTACAGCAAGTTCCTCTAACCTCTTTTTGTATGAGCGCTCTATCTTAAGAATATCATTCAAGGCTTGCATAGCAATAGAAACAAATCCCGGCAGTTTTAACTCAGACGCTTTCTTTCCTGTATACTGTTCAAGTCTTGACAATATACGGTTATACTCGTCATCTGTTATCAGTTCTAAATATGATTTTTCTTCGCTGGATAACTCTGGTAACAACTTGTTTATAATTTCATCACCTTTTTTTATCCACTTCTGTTTGTCTTCTGAAGTCCAATTTGGCAGACGAGTCTTTTCTCCTAATCCTTCTGCTCTCTGTAAAAAGAACAATGCTACATCACTCTCTGCTTTTGGCTTCGGAGATATACCCGGTTCAGGAGCAATAGGGCTTCTCGGTTTTGGTTTTACCGGCTCTGTTTCTATATCTGGCTCTACCTCTATGTCCGGCTCTATTACTGTAGTCTTCTGCTCTTTAAGCTTTTCCATTAAAAATTCTAACAATCTTTTCATAACCCATATCCCTTACTTTTATACTTTTATCTCACCTTTTACTTCTGATACTTTCCTTACATCTTCTTCTGTAAATTTAACTGGATTATTATAACAATAAAAATCTCCTCCTACATACTTCGGCGCTCCTTCTAATGAGGTTAAATTGGTATAAAAACAACTAAAACCTCCTCCTACATATTTAGGTGCTCCTTTTAAAGAAGTTAACTTGTTATGAGAACAATCAAAATATCCACCTACATATTTAGGTACTCCCTCTAAAGAAGTTAATTTGTTATGAGAACAATAAAAATCTACTGCTACTTTTTCTGGTGCTCCTTTTAAAGTAGTTAAATTGTTATGAGAACAACTAAAACTTCCTCCTACATATTTAGGTGCTCCTTCTAAAGAGGTTAAATTGTTATGAGAACAACTAAAACTTCCTCCTACATATTTAGGTGCTCCTTCTAAAGAGGTTAACTTGTTATAAGAACAATCAAAATATCCACCTACATATTTAGGTACTCCCTCTAAAGAAGTTAATTTGTTATGAGAACAATCAAAACCTTTTCCTACATATTTAGGTGCTCCTTCTAAAGAGGTTAAATTGTTACCAGAACAATCAAAATCTCTTTCTACTCTTTCAGGTGCACCTTCTAAAGAGGTTAACTTGTTATAAGAACAATCAAAATAACCTTTTACTCTACCAAACTTAATCATAAATCTACCATCTTTAACAATATTACTTACATCATTAACATCTCCATCAAAGTCATAACTACCATCTGGATTAAGTTTACCGTTATATCTTTCTATAAATCTCTTTACAAGTTCCTCTTCTGTAGGCGGTTTAAATATATCCTGCTCTAATAACAAATTCTCTAATAATTTTTTCATACTATTATCTTACCCTTTACTTCTGATACTTTTCTAACATCTTCTTCGGTAAATTTAACTGGATTATCATAACAATAAAAATCTCCTCCTACATATTTAGGTGCTCCTTCTAATGAGGTTAAATTGTTATAAGAACAACTAAAATCTCCTTCTATTCTCTCTGGTGCTCCTTTTAAAGTAGTTAAATTATTACCACGACAATCAAAATCTCCTTCTACTCTTTCAGGTGCTCCTTCTAAAGAGGTTAACTTGTTATAAGAACAATCAAAATAACCTTTTACTTTACCAAATTTAATTATAAATTTACCATCTACAATAATATCTCCTAAACCAATCCTATCAATATTTCTATCAAAGTCATAACTACCATCTGGATTTTG
>Ga0078972_1016001_pt1 | contig 11257 bp, 6 predicted proteins | sample YelNatPaOPGAMG01_FD_67568 | JGI IMG/M metagenome (GOLD analysis project Ga0078972, IMG submission 67568) | Hot spring thermophilic microbial communities from Obsidian Pool, Yellowstone National Park, USA - OP-RAMG-01 (SPADES assembly) (version 2) | ecosystem: Environmental > Aquatic > Thermal...
CGGTATCTATATCCTCCGCTTTATCTCCGATGACTACCGGATAAATAGAAAACTCATCCTCCGACAATAAAATCTAATTAACGGGTTAATTTCTAACTAAAAAAGGGGAGAATCTTTTTTAACTATTAGTCAGGAATTTTTATGACCACCTGCTCCTTTGGTTAGCGGAAAATGTTAGTGACACTAACATTTTTTCTCACTTGATTTTATCTCTAAGCCTCTATTTTTCAATAACTTAGAGCCTTTTTCTTAATTTTATCCCCCTTTGCTCCCTGAGTTATTTACCTTGCCTCTTCTCAGACGGATTTTTCCCTCTCTTTCTCATCTCCTTTTTCTCTCTTTCCTCCTTTCCCTTTCTTCATCTCTTCCCTCCATTCTTCCCTTCTTCTCTTCCCTTTTTTCTTCCCTTTCGCCGTCTTCGTCTGAGTTTTAGAGCCTTCTGGGGTATCTCTGATAATCCTTTCTCCAACCTCCTCCTCAACCCCCTGTTTTATTCAGAAAAATTTATTGAGTTAAAATCTGGTCTTGTTTAGCCATTCTTCAAGCCCTTCGTCTCTTTTATATCTTAACCGCTCCCGAGCAAGAAGGTGATAGTAATTGATAATCAACCTCTCCCTTTCCTCTAATCTCTTCTTCGGTAACCGAAGGGTGAGGCTTTGGTAATTGAAAGGTTTGGGGATTGTGTCGTCGGTAATCTCAAAGAGGATTCCCCGGGGAATGATTTTTCTCCCTTCTAAGATGCCAGGCAGGTCATAGTCAAAAGTCGGAAGGAAAAGGAGGAAGAAGTGCCTTTCCGGATTCTTATCCCGAAGACTTCGGAGATACTGGATGAAGGATTTCTGGATGCCGAAGGTATCTTTTAATCTCCCCGACTCAAACTGAACAAGATAGGAGAGGAAACTGGCGAGTTCTTCCTTTGAGTTCTCTAAGAGCCAGGGATAGACCTTTTTCAGATACTCGTAATACCAAAAGCGACGGAGGAGTTCTTTGTCAATTAGGCATAAGTCTTTCCTTTCGCCTCTGACATGCTGAAGATAAAGGGATGGGGCATAGAAGTCCCACCAGTTGGTTAAAATAAGAGAACTTTCCGGAGCGGAAACGAAGGCATTCCGGGCAAAGTCTTCGGCTAAATAATAGTCCCTTTTTTGATTGGACGAGAAGTTGAAAATGAGCGGTAAGGGAAGGAGAAGAAGATAGACCGAACCCAAAACTAATCTTAGTTTCTCTTTTAATTCTTTCAGGGTGAAACTTAAAAAGAAGAGGAGAGAGACGAAGGAAGGGAGATAATAAGGCTCTATGTCCGGAATTGTGTAGTTTACCGCATAAAGAAAGGAGAGCCCGAGAAGAAGAAGGGAAAAGAGCGACCATTTCCGATTCCTCCGAAAGGAGAGGAGGATGCCAAAGAGGGAAAGGGGAAAGAAGAAAAAGAGGGTATCGCGGGCTAAAGAGGAGATAGATTGCTGGCAGTTCCGAAGAAGTTCGGGAAAGGAAAGGTTAAACATCCAGACCCGATACTGTTTTCCGGTGATATGCCAGAGAAATCGGGTGAGGTCTTTGGGATTGCCCCAGTTGATGAGAGGGGAGAGAGAGGCACGAATTGGGAGAAAGAGATAGAGGGAAAGACCGAAAAGGAAAAAGAGGAAGATGATGATTGCCTCTCTCTTTCTTAAAGGGAGTAATAAGAGAAGGAGAGGGAGGAGAAGACTGGTGAGCATCATATGATTGGTGAGAGATAAGCCGAAGAGAAAGGCGGTGAGGAAGATGATATTCCTTTCTTCAATCCGGGAGAGGAGATAGAGAAGTGAGGTGAGAAAGAGGGCGGTTAGGGAGTAGACCTCCGCTTCGTTGCTTACCGACCAGAGAATTGTGGAGAAGGCATAAAGAGAAGTGACCAGAAGGGAGGTTGGTAAATCCCTCTGGTGGCGAAAGAGGAACAGGAAGAAAAAAATGACCGAAAGGGAAGAGAAAAAGGCAGAAAGGAGGTTAACCCGCCCGACTAATTCACCAAAAGGAAGAAGGGCAGTAATCCTTATAAGAAGGGTATAGAGGGGATAACCAGTAGGATGAAGGATATTTAAGAATTTGCTGGCAGTAATAAATTCCCCGGAGTCAATCAGACTAACGGTTGGACAAAGGGTAAGAGAGTAGATTATAAAGGTAAGGCAAAAGAGAGGAAGTAATATCTTAATCGCTTTAATTAGCCAGTAAAAGGTTAAATCTCTTTTCTCCTTTTTTCATTCCACTCGCACTCCGGAAATGGACACTCTAAGTCCGGGTAGTCCGGAGGTGGTTCGGGATGAGAGGTATTCTCTTTCCCTTCTTTGTATCTATGCCAGAGCCGGCAATAAAGATAGAATGCATCTTTTGCCCTTTCGGTACATTCAAACCAAAAGTAGGCATATTTGTTATCAAGTCCCCGGATACTGATGCAGGTCTTTCTTATCTCTTCCTTGACGTCTCGGTCTGACCAACCGATTTCTAAGACCCTTTCGCCGTCATTGGAACACATAAATACTCCAGGGAGTTTTTCTTCCAGGTAGTGGTCAAGCCATTCAATGCGATATGGTCCTTTCATGATTTCCTCCCTCAATTTTCCCGGTGGGAAGAGATTTAAGCGGTCTTCTTTTTCGTAATCAAACATCTTCCATTTTAATATCTTTTCCGAAAAGGTCAAGTGATTTTTGGGAAGGATCTTTTTTATCCTAAATGGGGGAAGAGACGTTTCCTCTCTTCTTCCGGGATGAGGTCGTATCTCAAAAATTGGATGGAATAGGTTCCCCGACCGGAGGTTCGGGAGCGAATGGTGGTGGCATAACCAAAGGTTTCGGAAAGGGGGATCTCCCCCAAAAGCATCTTATATCCCTTTAACTGTTCAATTGTCAAAACCTTTCCCCGCCGGGCGGCGAGGTCGGAGATGACCGAACCGGTATACTCATCCGGAGAGATAATCTCAATTGACATTATCGGTTCTAAGAGACTGGGCGAGCCCTTTTTGAAGGCATCCTGAAAGGCAAGGGAAGAGGCAACATTAAATGCCAGATCGGTTGAGTTTTTGGGGTCATAGACGCCACCGGTAATCGCCACTAAAAGATTGGTAATTGGATAACCAGCCAGAATTCCCGAGGAGGCGGATGCCAAAATTCCCTTTTCTATCGCCGGATGAAAGAAAGGAGGGATTTTGTCGGTCTCAAAGACGATATTCAATCCTTCGTGCCCGGGCTCAAGCCGCAATTCCACTTCCGCATAATTCGTTTGGTCTTCAATTGTCCGAAGGAATTTTCCCCGGCCAAAACTTTCCCTGGTGATTGTCTCCCGATAGGCAACCTGAGGTTTTCCGCACCGGAGGTTGACCCCATAATCCCGCGCCAGCCGCTCAATAATAATGTCAAGATGTAATTCTCCCATACCGGAGATGATGATCTGCCCGGTCTCTTCATCTTCTCTCATCTTAAAAGTTGGGTCTTCTAAGGAGAGGTATCTCAGGGAGTTTTTTAATTTCGCCTCTTCCGCCTTGGTTTTTGGTTCAATCGCCAGAAAGACGACCGGTTCGGGAAATTCCATCGGCTCAAAGGCGATGGGATGTTCCGCCGCACAAATCGTCCAGCCCGTCTTCACCTCTTTTAAGCCAATAATCACCCCAATCTCGCCCGCCGAAAGGGAACTAACCTCTTCGGGGCGATTGGCATGCATCAGGAGTAATCGGTTGGCACGTTCCATCCGCATCGGGGGGACCAGGAGAAAGGGGGAGTTGGTTTTCAAGACCCCGGAATAAATCCGCACATAAGCCATAATTCCACGGTGGGGGTCGTGCATAATCTTAAAGATAAGACCGGAGAGGGGAGAGGAAGGGAGGGGTTCTCTCTTCTCTTCCTTTTTCGTCTTCGGATTTATCCCCTTTACCGGTGGTAAATCTAAGGGCGAAGGGAGATATTCAACGACTGCATCGAGAAGCGGTTGAATCCCTTTGTATTTTAAGGCACTACCGCAGAGAACGGGAAAGACCTTTATCTTTTGTGTCGCTTTCCGTAGTGCCCTTTTAATCTCTTCTGGCTTTATCTCCTCTCCCGAGATAAATTTCTTTAATAGTTCCTCATCGTCATCCGATAATATGGAAATTATCTCCTCCTTCCATCTTCGCACCTCCTTTTCTAACTCCTCCGGAATGGGAATGACCTCATACTCCTTGCCTAATGTCTCCTCTTTCCAGATATAACCTTTCTCTTCAATGATGTCGCAGACCCCGATAAAATTCTCTTCGCTGCCGATTGGAATTTGAATTGGAACCGGTTTCTGATTGAATTTCTCCTCCATCATCTTCAAGACCCGATAGAAGGAAGAGCCGGTGCGGTCGAGTTTGTTAACGAAGGCAAGCCGGGGAATAAGATATTTATCCGCCTGGCGCCAGACGGTCTCGGATTGGACCTCAACCCCACCAACACCACAAAAGACAATAATCACGCCATCCAGAACTTTCATACATCTTTCCACCTCAATTGTGAAGTCAACATGTCCTGGGGTGTCAATGATATTGATGCGGTGGTCTTTCCAGAAGGTTGTGGTTGTGGCGGCGGTGATGGTGATGCCTCGCTCCTTCTCCTGTTCCATCCAGTCCATCGTTGCTGTTCCTTCGTCTACCTCGCCCATCCGATAAATCTTACCGGTATAATACAATACCCTCTCGGTCGTGGTTGTCTTTCCGGCATCAATGTGTGCCGCAAAGCCGATATTTCTTATCTTCGCTAAATCCATAGAAAATCAGAAGGAAATTTTAAGGGAGGGGTGGAGATTAAAAAATTGCCACCCCTCCCTCTCCTTTTATTTCAAAAGCAGGACCTTGTAGTCGCTCTTTTCTTTCCCTTCTTTTAGTCGCAGGAAGTAGATACCCGAAGGTAGATTCTTCATCTCTAAGGTCTGGGTTCCGGATTTTAAGGTAATCTCTCTCACCTTTTTACCGGAGACATCGTAGAGCGTAACCTTCTTCCCTTCTTTTCCGGCAATGAGATATTCAATCTTAAGAGTATTGTCCCGGAGAATCGTCGGATAGACCCGAAGGTTTCCTTTTAAGGGGTTGAATTGGGAAATCTCCTTTTCTAAGATACCAACTTCTGGTTCGCCGGTGTGGAAGGCAATTGCCCTTCCGGCTACTAATGGTGCTTGCGCCCGATGATAACTTCCATTGTAAACACAGTTAATTCCTCGGGTTGAAGTATGGTCTTCAAACCCAATCGTATTTGAGGTGTAGTTATTCGCACTATAATACTGGAAGACAAACCGATTGTCACCGGTTGGTGTCGGAACGGTCGTATCAAAGACAATTACCTCAAACTTGTCCCAGAGGGTATTCGGGCTGAAGTAATGAACCGAATCCCATTCAATGACAAAGCGATGGGAATCCGGCTCATAAAGATACCAGATTCGATTGCCATAAGGTGGATACAGGTCATCCCAGTTTGGACAAATCATCGCATGGGGATTGCCTGGTGTTGGGTCAGGAAGTGGTTGATTGGTGTAAACCGTGGCGGTTGTTCGGATTGGTGAAATCCAGCCATTAGAACAGACCGAAAGGGAATCGGTATATCTTATGCCGTAATACTTGAAGACAAAGGGAAGCGGGATTCTTATCGTCTGGTCATCCAAAGTGATGGGCAGTTGGGTTCCGCGGTTTCTCAATTCAATCCAGCGATAGACCGGACGCTGGCGATAGAGGGTATCAATGTCATCGTAGGCATAGTAGATTGCCGGGTCACCATCCGGGATTGGGTCAGTAATAGTTAAGACACCAACTCCAACCCTGAAGCCAATCTTCTGAGAATAGCCGCCGTCCGCGGTGATAAAGAGGGTGCAGGGGACCTGGGTTTCGGGTCGCATCCGGGGGTCAGCGAAAACCTGGAAGCGGTCGCTACTATTGACGCCAACCGAATCCTTCGGGATGAAGCCGTAGTTGGCTAAGGAGTCAAGAACAATAAAGAGGGTATCATAAGCCTTTAATTTCGCCTGACAGTTATAACCGTGACCTAAACCGACATTCCTGATTGCCACCTGTAAGAATGGATTCTCGCCGGGGTCAATCCGCCCATTAGGACGGGAGCAGTGGGAATCACTCACCAGATAATTCTGGAAAGAGAAGACCGGTGTGCCAACGGTGATGGTGAATCGGGAGACCCAGGAGGAATCGAGGTTATCCTTACAGATTAGGGTGCAGAGGATGGCATAACCATTACCCAGTCCGGTATTGATTCGGAGGTTGTAGCCATTGTTCCCGGTAAAGGCAGAATCCTGGGGTCCGATATTACCGAAGGTTTTCAATGTGTCTGAAGATTGCGCCTGGGGGTCACGAGTAAAGAAACGGCCAATGACATTCTGTGCGGAAAGATTACCCCAGTTCTTAACCCAGGTCGGAAGTTCCAGTTCTTCTCCCGGATTGGGAATGCCATCACCATTACCTCTTGGTGGGGCATCATCAATCAGATGTTTGAGATAAGAGACATACCGACCAGTTGAAACGATGCGGATTGAATCCTCAAAGGGGAAGTAATTCCGAGCGGAGACCGTGATTAACATTGAGCCGACCTGATTGGGTGAGACATAAAGGGTTAATTGACCGGAACTATTGGTCCTTCCTTTGGCGTAGACATTTTCTCCCATCCAGAGGCAGACCAGGGCGGAGCAGATTGGATTGGACTGATAGGAAACCGTTACCGGCACCGGAACATTACTGCCGATATTTATCGCCTGGGGGAACTGGACATTCAGGTGATGCGGGTTGTCAACATTCATCGGGATTGCCGGGTCACCGAAGAGGTTGCGCTCATAAGCCTCCCAGCGGAAACGGGAGGAATCGGTCATTGGCCATAATGGCCGGAGCTGGTCCTTAGAATGGGCTAAAGCCTGTCCAACATAGACATAAGCGGAACATAAGGGATGACGACCAATCGGCATTCGGGGCAGGAATTTGTAGAAGAAGTGGTAGTTGTAATATTCTGCCACCCGAACCCAACCAGAACGGGCATTCATCATTACCGCGGCAAAGCCATTCTGGGCAACACCGGTGATTGTTTCCGCCAGGCAGTCGTTATAAAGGTCAAATGAACCAGGGTCACAACAGACCGCGGTTAAGATATTCAGTTTATTGGTATTCGTTAAATTGCGCGCCATCGTTCCGGTCCAACTGCCGTTTAATTCCATCGTTCGGGGGGTGCCGTGGGCAATTACTGAGGTGTAGGCATAGCCAACATTTATCGAGTCGGTAAATCTCTGGGGCGAGATGCCACTGCCGGTATAATACATCTTGCAGGAGAACCAATCCGCGGGAACCGCATTGGCAATTGAGTCGTTAAACTCCATTGAGAAACTGACCGCAACCGGAAGTAATACCTTTTTGAAATAAGTGGAATCCGGTGTCTTTTCGTAGCGGAAGAGTTTGTTGAGATAAGTTCTAATCTCCTGGAAACTTTCGGTCGTCATCATTCCGACATAAACATCGGAATAACCATCAATTGAATCCGCTGGTTCACCAAAGATATTGTTATTATTGAAATCCCAGGTGCCGTCTAAATCGGAGAAGTAGATATCACCGGGCAGGTCTTCATTGCTCGTATAACGGACCCGCAAAAGACGGTATTGTTGGGCTGGGGCATCCTGCCGAACGATAAAGAAGAAGACAGTCTGCCAGACCGAATCCGCATCCTTGATAAAGTTCCGCATCTTTTCCGGCAGGTCCCTTCCCGGATAGGTCTGCTGGATTTCTTCAATCGTCATTATTCTTGCCGGATAGCCCAATTTCTGTCGCCAGTAGCGGAGCGGTTCACAACTGTCCCGATAAACCTGAGGGGTAATAATCACATATTCGTAATAGCCGGGTGGGAGATTGGGAGAAAACGTCGGAGTCGTCCGAACCGGAGGGGCAAATTTTGCCACATCCTCCGGATTAATCACCAGGTCGGAAACATCCGAAGAGAAGAGGGATAACTTAAAGGGAGAGATTGGCTTCGGTGGAATTCTTCCCTCGTTGTAGATGATTCGCACCTTAACCTTTTCGGCCAGATACAATTCTCTCCTTGCCGGTAGATAGCGAACCGGGAAAACAAGAAACCGGCAGAGACGGAATCCACCCTTATTCCCGGTGCCAACGAAATCAACAATCCTTTCCGGATAGAAGGTTGAGAGGTTATAGAACTCATCCCGGGGCGGAACAAAGGGATGGGGTTTTAAGTCAGAAAATGTTCTCCCCGGTTGCACCGGATATAAAAGGTATTCACCGGGGATTCTCTTCTCTTCCACACTTATCACCTCAACCCCTTCCAGTTCCGCATCCGGCGGAAGGACGATATGAACCGGACTAACGGGTAAGGATGGAGAACCGGGTTGGGCATCAATCTCCGGGGCGTTTCCGTAGTTCACGATGGTGTAGCCGTCTTTTGATGTTAGAGAGAGCAGGGTCTGGGGAAAGGAGATCTCTTTAATCATCTCACCGCCCAAGGCGAGAGTGAATAAGAGAGCGAATAAAAAGACATGCCTTATCCTTATCATAAAACCTCCTTACTCTTCTTCCTCTTCTTCTGGTTCACCAATACTGATACTTATTTCTATCTCCCTTACCATCTTATCTTTTCCTTTTATTCTCAGGTAATAAGTTATCTCGTTTTCGTCGCGCTCCTCGCTTTTTTCAATGATTTCCCCGGGAGCGACGATATTAGCAATCTCTTTGACGTGATTGAAGATTGGGTCTTCTACCTCTATAATCTCAGTGATTTTCCCATTTGTCCCGTTGACCCGGACGAGCAGTTTCTTATAGTTGAAATTTACCTTTGCTTCGTAGGAGCCTTTCTCTTTACTGTATTCTATCGCTTCCACTCTGGCACCTTTCAGAGAGTCGGTAATCGCCTTGGTCGCCTTTTCCTTTGAGACCTTCTGGGCAAAAGAGAGAGAGAATAAAATAAGAACGAAAAGAAGGAGAGATTTACTCTTCATAAGTTCCTCCGGAAAACATTTTTATTATTATATGATAATTAAAATTAAAAGTCAATGGCGGAATGGTTTAAATTCAGTGGCTCAAAAGATTGCTCGAGTTACGATTGTCGTGTCTTGACCGGGGCCAGGAGGAGTTTGCTAATCCAGAAGAACTGCCATTAAAGGCAAAAAACCCGGTTCCGGAAGCAACATAGATTGTCCCATCCGCACCAATTGCCGGCGACCCAATTGAATTGACGGTTGCGCCAATTGGATAGCGCCATTTCGGAGTGCCGTCAGGATTAATTGCACCTTCAACATAGTAAATTGTGCCTTCGGAGTCAATAGCCAGGTCATAGGCGTTCGGAAGAAAAGTTGTGGTCTCTTTTTTCCAGCGCAATTGTCCGGAAGGAGAGACCGCATAGAGCCAACCCCGGGCGGAACTGGTGGCAATGCCCAGATAGATTGTGCCATCGGTTCCAATGACCGGTGTCCCAATATTAACACAATCACTGTCTAAAAGTGTCGATGCCCAACGGAGAATGCCTTCATCACTGAACGCCAGGAGATTACCGGCATCATCGTCACCGGTGCCGAAGATATAAACTGTTCCATCCGAGCCGATTGCCAGTCGGTCCGCGGTGTAAATTGATGGCGCCATATCAGCCGACCATTTCCCGGTGCCATCAGGATTGAGGGCAATCAAGTCTCGGTCCGCCCCGATATAGATTGTGCCGTCGGCGCCCACTGTGGGAAAGGTGATACAGGAACCACCACCAACATAGACCGTCCAATTAAGTGTGCCGGATGGGGAAAGGGCATAAAGCGATTCGGGGGCATAGACATAGATACTGCCATCAGAACCGAGCGCGGGAGTGCCGCAGAAAGTGGGAAATGTTGGTTTAATCGGGAAGCGCCAGTTAATACTGCCCGAAGGGTTGATGGAGTAAAGATAGCCATCAGCGGTAAAAAGATAGATTGTGCCATCCGGAGCGATGACCGGGGCAATAAAAATGTTGGAAGGATGGTAGAAAATGGTGTCCGGCAAACCCAACCGCCATTTGATGGTTCCGTTTTGATTAAATGCGTAAAGGGTGTCTCTTTCACTAAAAGCGTAAATTGTGCCATCCGGACCAATGGCTGGTGAGGCAAGAAAAGGTGCATCGGTAAATCGCCACTTGATTTCTGGCTCAGTAGCCTTCTGACCACAGGAAAAGAGAATCAGAACCAGTGGCGCAAAACTGAGAAAAATCTTGGTATACTTATACATTTTCCCTCCTATTATTAAACTTCAATCTTAACCGAATTCTCAGAAAAATCAAGGCACCGCGGACTTAGTCCAACCTCAGAAGAAATTTTCCGTTAAAACGGAAAGCCAAGCGATAAATCTTTCTTTGATTTTTCTACGTCGAAGAAGAACTTCCCAAAGGGATGGAATAAGGGATGAGGGAAGATGCGGAAGAAGGGCTTGGGGAGGAGGAATTTTCCCCAACGGGGTGACAGGAGAAAACCACGGGTTTTTGTGGACTTTCGTCCCACTTCGCGTCCCGCAAGAGGGGTGAATAACCCCTATTGAAACCCACCCCTAAGAGAAATTATGATATGGCTCAGGGAGCAAAGGGGGATAAAATTAAGAAAAAGGCTCTAAGTTATTGAAAAATAGAGGCTTAGAGATAAAATCAAGTGAGAAAAAATGTTAGTGTCACTAACATTTTCCGCTAACCAAAGGAGCAGGTGGTCATAAAAATTCCTGACTAATAGTAAAAAAGATTCTCCCTTTTTTTAGTTAGTTTTTAGTTAGAGATTAACCATAAAAAAAATGACCCCCTTGCGGGGTCTGGGTAATTTAATCCGTTAATTAGATTTTATTGTCGGAGGATGAGTTTTCTATTTATCCGGTAGTCATCGGAGATAAAGCGGAGGATATAGATACCGCTTGCCACCTTTCTTCCCCAACTGTCCTTTCCATCCCAGATGATTAAATACCGTCCCGGTCTCTCTTTTCCGTTAACCAGTCTTCTTATCAGTTTGCCCGAAATATCTAAGACCTCAATCGTTACCCTTCCTTCCTTTGCCAGTGTGTAGCAGATGGTTGTCTTCCGGGAGAATGGGTTTGGTGCGGGTGGAAAGAGTTCTGTCTCTCTTATCCTTTCAAATCTTAATTCTCCTTCCTCTCTTATTCCCACTTGGGGTTCTGGTATCCAGAATCCGATATGAGCGATAAGGTTAGAGATACTCATTTTACCTACTGCGGTCTGGGAGAGGGTTGAGAGAGAGCGATAGGTTCCGGTCATATTTCCGCCCCCAC
>Ga0078972_1016004_pt1 | contig 11254 bp, 12 predicted proteins | sample YelNatPaOPGAMG01_FD_67568 | JGI IMG/M metagenome (GOLD analysis project Ga0078972, IMG submission 67568) | Hot spring thermophilic microbial communities from Obsidian Pool, Yellowstone National Park, USA - OP-RAMG-01 (SPADES assembly) (version 2) | ecosystem: Environmental > Aquatic > Thermal...
TGAACCCGATCAAGGAGGTGGCTCGGATGTTTCGTAAATACCTGCGTAATATTCTGACTTACCTGAAGCATCGAATCACCAATGCGGTAAGTGAAGGAATTAATTCTACTATCCAGACAATCAAGAAAATGGCCTGCGGCTTTCGGAACCGAGAACATTTTAAAATTGCTATCTACTTCCATTGTGGCGGCTTAGACCTTTACCCTGGTACCCATGAAAATGTCTGATGAACCATAATAATAATAAACCTTATGAATTTTATTGTATTTGTTTCTTTTTCTATTGGCTTCACTATTGTAGGCCCCAAATTAATATCTTACTGGACACAAAATAAAATTACCGTCACTAATAGTGAAATTTTTTTTCTTTCATTTTGGATATTAATTCAGAGCATAATTTATTGGCTTAGTACATTTTTACATAGCATAAATGACTTTAAATTTGAATTATATTCCTTTGGATTGACTCCAGTTTTTGCAAGCATATTTCTAATTGCATTAGGAGAAATATTTGGATTAGTTGGAATTTTTTTTGGAATGGGGATATCTTTAATATGTGGGAGTTTAATTCTAATGTTTTTAAGAACAAAAAATAAATTGCTGCGATGGAATCACTAACAGATAAAAATTACTGGGGGGAAAGACAAAATAATCTTGGGGTGGATGTTCCTAATCTAGATAAGCCAATTTCTTATATAATAAATAAAATTATTCCTTTTTTAAAGGAATATGAGAACGGGACTTTTTTAGAATTAGGATGTAGCCCTGGATATATGTCATATTATATTTGCGAACGTGTTAATATAAAACCTTATGGGGTTGATTTTTCTGAACAAGCATATTTATATGAGAAATGTTTGAAACAATTAAAATATTGTGAGCCAGTTCTTTATAAAGAAGATATATTACATTTTAGGCCAACTAACCTATTTGATGTTGTTGCTAGTTTTGGGCTAATTGAGCACTTTAAAGATACATAACAAATTATAAAACATCATTATAGATTATGCAAGCCTGGTGGATTAATAATAATAACATTGCCAAATTTTCGATATCTGCCATGGCTTTATCATTTTTTATTTGATAGAAAAGATCTTTATAAGCATAACATAAATTCAATGAATTTGGATTTAATAAGAAAAATAAATTCAAAATTAGGGGGTGAACTTTTGTTGTTAGAATATAGTGGAAAATTAACATTGTGGAATTATGATTCGTCTGGTAGGATGATAATAAAATTTTTGAAGAAATATTTAAGTTATTTTATCAGATTATTTACTAATAAATATTTAAATAATATCTTGCCAGAAGATAATAAATATTTAGCACCTTGGATAATATATATTGCTAGGAAAAAATGAAAATTCTCATAACAACCTTTACATTTCCTCCAGAAGAAAATGGGGTATCAAAAGTTACATATGCGCATGCATTATGTTTTGCAAAAAGAGGCTATCATGTTTCTGTGGCAACAAATTTTAATGAAAAAAGAAATGTAGAAGAATATAGAAAACGTGGTATCAACATATACCAATTTAAAATAAAGGGGAGCGCAAATATAAGGGAGGGATATCGTGGCCAAATAGATGATTATAAAACTTATTTAATCAACCAAGATGCTGACATTATCTTATTTCACTGCTGGCAATCCTGGCCAACAGATATTGGGCTACAAGTATCTCAATTTATTAATTCTAAAAAGATTTTAGTCTCCCACGGAATTTCAGTAAATCTGGTTTTGAAATTAAGAAATATATTATCTTGGTTCTTGTGGAGACCCTATGTATGCAGGTTAAAATATATGATAAAAAAATTTGATCATATTGTTTTTTTATGGGACAAAATAGATAAAAACCGTTTCTATGATTATTATATTGTAAAAAAATATAAATATTCGAATTTTTCAATAATACCAAATGGTACATTTCCTTTAAATGATCATTTAGATTTTAAAAAAAAATATAATATAAAAGAAAATCTTTTATTATTAAATGTTGGCGCATATAATTTTTTAAAAAATCAAAAATTGATATTGGAAGCTTTTGCTGAATGTAATATTAATGATGCGCACCTGGTATTAATAGGAAACGAAAAAAATAATTATTATGAATATTTAATATACCTAGCTAAAAAACATAGAATAGAAGAAAAGGTTAGTGTTTTAGCCGGGTTGACAAAAGAGGAAATAGAATCAGCATACATGTCGGCGGATATCTTTCTACATGGTTCCTTGTCTGAGGTACAACCGCTTGTTATATTAGATGCCATGAGGGCCGGACTTCCTTTTATATCAACAGATGTAGGCTGTATCAGGGATTTGCCTGGAGGCATGATAGCAAGGAATAAACCTGAAATGATATTGAAAATTAAATATCTTGCTGAAAATAAGGATATAAGAGAAAAGTTAGGTCATGAAGGGAAAAAAGCTGCAAATATGAAATTTAATTGGGAAAAGATAGCAGAAGAATATGAAGAGTTGTTTTTTAAGTTGTTGAAAAAAATTAATAAATAATAAAACGATTTTGCGATTTTGCTATAAATATAATATATGAAAAAAAACACATTATTATATGAATTATTTCTCATAATTTATTTAATTTGGCTTTATTTTTATCCACTAATAAATTTAACAATTAATAATAACTATCTGGCATCATATATTGGAAGAATATTAATTATAATTTTATTCTTATTATTAATGTTCGAGAAAAATTTTTTATTTAAAATTTTAAAAGATAAGTCAACTTATATATTTTTATTTCTAGTTATTTTTTCTTCGATCTTGTCGACATATTTTAATAGAATAGATAACTTAAATTATCTAATAGCATATTTGTATAATTTTATTAGTTGTTGGCTTATATATCAGTTATTCAAATATTTTTTATTAAAAAAGAGTTCATCAAAAATTATTATTATTTCATTAGCTGCACTTGCTCTCTTAAATGCATTAGTAGCTTTATATTTTGGATTATCAGGCCAAAAATTATTTTCGGTGACCGAAAAGGAGGTTGGTTATGTTGCTTTTGGATATGACATGTCAACAGGCAGAATTGGCGGGATTAGGGGAGAAAATTATACAGGAATTTGGAACGCACCTTTGATGATATATGGAATTTTATTAGCAAAAAATAAAAAATTATTAAAAAAATTTTTAGGTTATTTATTTATTATCATGTCACTCTTATCAGCTATGGCGAGTTTATCAAGAGCTTCATTTTTATGTATCATATTTATTATTTTTAGTGGAATTTATATATTTTATTTTAAAAATAAGACAAACCTTTTATCACCTATTTTATTATTAATTGTTTTTGTTTTTACAATTAAAATAGCATTAAGCTTCCAATATAAAATAATTGAGTATGCCCCTGAAAATATAAGACCAGAAATTTATAAAAGAATAATTATATCGAGTTGGCTTGAAAATGATAGGCTATCAATATGGAGATATTATTTTAATTCTTTTATAGAAAGGCCTTTCTTCGGAAAGGGGCCAGGCTATATTAATGAAGAATATAAACACGGATTTCTTGTTCCTCATAATTCATTGCTAGATATTGCTGTTGAAACTGGAATATTCGGCCTTTGTATCTATATATATTTCTTCTTAAGAGCTATAAGAGCTTATTTAAGAAGGTTTGCAATCGTAGAAGATTATGCTAACATCTTTTTCATTTTATTAATGACAATATTATTGGGATTGCAATTTTTGAGTAATCCATTCTTTAAGCTTTTATGGATAGCATTAGCAGGATTAGAAGCAGCCATTGGTTATCCTAGTTCTGGCCTTTAGAAGTGATCGTTTAAATGAATGAAAAAAAGTACGATTTATGCTAAAAATGAAGAGTGCATAAAGAGCCTGAGCTTAGGTATAAAAAGACCAGAGGTCGTAATGCTTAAATTGAATGGATTCAGCTATAAAGAAAATAGTTTTACTTAAAATGGCCATGGGGTTAGACCTTTACCTTGATACCCATTTAAATGTCTTATGAAATATTCTTTTATTTATCGAAATAGATGATAAATTAATTTCTTTAATCTTATTGATATGAGAAAAGTTATAATACGAATAATCGGCGGCCTCGGTAATCAGCTTTTTTGTTATGCGGCCGCAAGGCGATTAGCTATAGTAAATGATTGTGAGCTAGTTATCGATCATATATCTGGATTTAAATATGATAAAAAATATAGGCACCGCTTCTCATTGGATAAATTTAATATACCATGTCGAAAGGCTACCCCAGCTGAAAGGTTAGAGCCTTTTTCAAGGGTGAGGAGGTTTCTATTAAAAAGAGCTAATAAATTAATTCCCTTTGAAAATCGTAATTATATAGTTCAGGAAAAATCGGAGTTTGATCCTAGGCTTCTAAAATTTAGGGTGAGGCGGACGACTTTTATCGAAGGATATTGGCAAAGTGAGCTTTATTTCAAGGATATAGAACGTGTAATTAGAGATGAATTTGTCATAGTTCCACCAGAAGATAATTTAAATAAGGAAATGGCTAAAAGAATTAATTCGGTTTCTGAACCTGTTGCTATACATATTCGTTTTTTTGATAAACCAGGTGAAACAAACATTAATAATTTGCCTAGCGAATATTATGAAAAAGCTATTTCATATATCGAAAGCCATATAAAAAATGCTTATTATTTTGTCTTTTCAGATTTCCCAAGAGAGGCGATGAAGGTTATTAAATTTCCAATCAATCGAACCATATTTATAGATATTGATTATAATAAAAAAAACGAATTTGCGGATTTATGGCTTATGAAGCAATGCAAGCATTTTATTATAGCAAATAGCACATTTAGTTGGTGGGGAGCATGGCTTTGCGAAAACTCATCTAAAATTATTGTTGCTCCTGGGATTAAAAAGCAAAATGGAATAGGTAGTTGGGGCTTTAAGGGATTATTACCAAAAACATGGGTAACTTTATGAATAGAGACGGAATTATTCCGATTTCGGTATTAATGTCATGCTATAACGCTTCACGCTGGTTAAAAGAAAGTATTGAAAGCGTTATAAATCAATCATATTCTAATTATGAATTTATTATTATAGATGATGGAAGTAATGATGAAACCAAAAAAATCATAGAGGAATATGCTAAAAAGGATTCCAGAATAATACCTATCTATAAAAATAATACGGGACTTGCTGATTCATTAAACATTGGGATTTCTCTTGCTAGAGGACAATGGATTGCAAGAATAGATGCTGATGATATATGTGAATATAATAGGTTAGAGCGCCAATTAATATTTGCTAAAATTAATAAGGGGTATGTTTTTATTGGTACTGGTATGAAAGAAATAGATGAACATGGAAATATTATTAAAGTTTATAAATTTCCCTTAACACATGAAAAGTTGGTATTTAATTTAGAGCATGGCAAGAAATTTCCTCCGCACTCTTCAGCTTTGATTAAAACAGAGGCGGCTAGAATATTAGGTGGATATAGAACTCGCATTAAGAGGGCCGAAGACCATGATATGTGGCTAAGGTTATCTGAAATCGGCCAGCTTGCTTGTCTGCCTGAGCCATTAGTAAGAGTGCGCAAGCATAAATATCAAATATCTAATGAAGATTCAGGCAAAAAACAAAAATTAGATTCAAGTATCGCCATTATAAGTTATCATCTAAGGAAAAATGGATATTTAGATCCGGTGGATGCCAATGACTTGTTATTTAATAGATTCAGGCTATTTGTTGAACGTGGTTTGAATTATTATGGCGTATTTAATATTTTTAATAGCTATATGGATCTGAAACAGATGATAAGGACTAAAAATTGGCTAGCAGCCCTTTTTTATATTATAAAAAATCCAGTTAATTTACTTAATATTATTAAACTATATTTAATGACTTCACGTTATCCAAAAAGAATTGCAATATCCTGGCTTAGAATCATAAAAAAAGAAAATTATAATTTGAGTATTTAATGATAGCATCAATTATAAAAAGAGATACTTTATTATATCCTGATGAACATTATCTTTATTCTCCACATGAAAAGTATCCTGAATATCCGCTTAATTACATTTCTATAAAACCAAATTACATCTATTCTGGAATAAGAAACCTATTTGCTCAAGCAGGATTAGATATCGAAAACTTTGGTACGCCATTATGGAATCCTTTAGGCAAATATATAAAAAGGGGAGATAAAGTATTTATATTACCAAATTTTGTATTCCATAAAAGAGAATCAGAAGATGAAGAATCTTTTTTTTCAAAATGTACACATCCATCTTTGATTAGAGCTTTAATTGATTATGTAATAATTGCAAATGGCAAAGAAGGGAAAATAGAAATCGGAAATGCTCCCTTGCAATCATGCGATTATCAAAAATTAATTATGGATACACATTTAGACAAAATATTAGAATTTTATAAGAGCAATAAAATCGACATTTCTGTTGTTGACCTAAGAGATTATTATATTTTTAAAACGAAGATAGGAAATATATTAAGAGATAAAATCAATGAATCAAAAGAATCTGTTATTATTAATTTAAGAGAATTTAGTAAATTAGATGATCTATATAAAATAAATGGGTTAAAAAAAATAAGGTTTAGAGTTTCAGATTATAACCCGGATAAAACAGAAAGCGCACATAGCTTCCACTATCATAAATACTTTATTAATAAAAAATTACTTGAGTCTGACGTAATAATAAGTGTGCCGAAGCTAAAAACCCATGAAAAAGTTGGGATTACCTGTGCAATTAAAGGATATGTTGGAACAGTTTCGAATAAAGATTGTTTAGCTCACCATCGGTTTGGCTATCCAAAAATAAATGGCGATGAATATCCTAATAGAAATCTATTACAATTGTTTTCATCTATGTTTCATGATTTTGTACAGAGACGTAAATATCCTGAATTTATGGCTCCTCTATTTGAAATATTAGATACAAATTATAGAAGGTTTTTGAGAAGAGGATTAAAGAAGGTTTTAGCTGGAGCCTGGTATGGCAATGATACAGCTTGGAGGATGGCATTAGATTTAGCATATATAGCCCATTATAGCGATAAATCAGGGAAGTTATGTAATTCTTTAAAGAGGCAAAATTTAGTTCTTATAGATGGCGTAATAGCTGGAGAGGGTAATGGTCCTCTTAAACCAAGACCTGTGAAAGCTAAATGCTTAATATTTAGTGATAATGCTGTTTTAGCTGATTTGATAGCATGTAAAATAATGGGTTGGCCTGAAGAAAAAATACCATTAATAAAAAATGCAATAAAGGAAGAACGGTTATTTAGGAATTTAGATAACTTATTTATATATTTCAAAGGGGAAAATGTAGATCTTACAAGCCTAAAACCGGCATTGGGAAGAAAATTTATACCTCCAGATGGTTGGATCGATATTATATTAAAATGATAGGTAATTTTATTAAGATCTTTATGCCCGAGAAGATATATAATTATTTTTTTTATTATTATAATCATTTTAGAAAACATAATTTGCCTAAAAAATTAAATTTGAAGTCCCCTCAAACTTTTAATGAAAAAATTCTTTGGCTTAAAATGTATTATAGATATCCTGGAGCTAATAAATTAGCTGATAAGTTTCTTGTAAGAGAATATATAAAGAGAACAATCGGAGAAAAATATCTTATTCCATTATTAGGAGTATATGATACTGCTGATAAAATAGATTTCAGTAAACTTCCTGATTCTTTTGTTTTAAAACCTAATCATGCAAGTGGTCTTATTTTATTTGTTAAAGACAAGAGAAAACTAGATGAATTGAAATGTAAAAAAATGCTTAATAAATGGTTAAAGCTAGATTATTATAAATTATCCAAATCTTATGAATATAAAGATATTAAGCCTCGTATTTTATGTGAAGAATACCTTGAAGGTTCCCGTGAATTTGGACTGTTAGATTATAAGTTTTTTTGTTTTAACGGTGAACCTCTTTACATTCAAGTAGATTTTGATAGGTTTGCGAATCATACAAGAGCCTTCTATGACATCAATTGGAATAAACAACCTTTTACAGCCTTATATCCACTCAGCATTAAAGAGCTTCCTAGGCCAAAAAATTTTGATGAGATGATTTATGTTGCAAGAACATTGTCGAAAGATATGATATTTGTAAGAATCGATTTATATAATATTGAAGGACGAATATATTTTGGAGAGATAACATTTCATCATGGGGGAGGATTTGAACCCGTTTACCCAAAAGAATATGACGTTTATTTAGGACAATTAATTAAATTATAAGGAAAAAAAATTATTTTTAAGGCTGGCCAATAGATAGGGGTAATATAATTTAAGGAGTTTATATTATAAGAGATGAGATTAGCAATAATTAATGTAACAGGTGGTTCTTTTAGTGGAGGGTACAGAAAATATCTTATTAATATCGTTCCCCGATTAGCTGTCCATCCTGGTATAAAACATTTAATTTGTATTTTTCCCAAAAATGAAAAAAATAAAGGATGGATTAAAAGATATATTCCAGTCGAGACTTTTTACTTTGACCCATACAAACTTTTAGGGGGTTTATTTTTTACAAATCAATCTATTAAAAAAATTATAAAACGATTTTCGCCGGACGTAATATTTATTCCAACCGAAAAATATATTGGTTTAAATGGCATCCCTGTTGTTAATATGGTTCGAAATATGGAACCGTTTATATTCCCTGCTCTTAAGGGCGATTCAATACGAGATATAATAAGAAATTATATTCTGAGGTTTTATGGAAGAATTGCAATAAAAAGAGCTAATCATATAATTGCCGTTTCAAGGTATGTTTCGGACTATTTGATAAACGACATTGGTATACAAAATAATAAAGTTTCTATTATTCACCATGGCATAGATATAATTGATGAAACGAAACATAAAATTCCAGAAAAGTTTTCGTTCTTATCAAAAAATGAGTTTTTATTTACCTGTGGATCTATAAGACCAGCCAGAGGATTAGAGGACCTATTGGAGGCTGCGAAAATATTATATGATAAGGGCCTCAAATTTAATGTTTTAATTGCTGGAGAGACAACGCCCGGCGCTGAATTATACAAATATAGATTACAAGAATTCATTGAGAAAAATAATCTAATTAATAATATACTTTGGGCTGGAAATCTTACCGAAGAGGAACTAAATTGGTGCTATAAAAATTGTAAGGCATTTGTAATGACTAGCAGGGTAGAAGCGTGCCCTAATGTTGCTCTTGAAGCAATGGCAAATGGGGCAATTATAATTTCAGCGAATAATCCTCCACTTCCTGAGTTTTTTTTAAATTACGCTTTTTATTATGAACCATACGATGCAAACTCTTTAGCTAAGGCAATAAACAATTCGATCAATTTAAGCGAAAAAGAAAGAAACGAGCTTTCAATGAAGGTCAAAAAAAGAAGTAAAGATTTTTCGTGGGATGTCACAGTTGATAAATTAGTTGAAACACTAATGATGGTTGCTGAAAAGAACGGCAAAAATAAAATAAAATAATTAATAAGAAAAAATAAAAATATTTCAGAATTAGATGCTTATTAAGATAATATTATCTTTTATTAGCGTTCTTATTTTAAAAGAATAGGCTTGAGAAGCTTGGTGAGTTTACCTAAGCTAAAAAATATCTAAATAATCTTAGGATGTATCGATATGGAAAAACAATTAAAAAAAGTTTATGCAGAAAAAATTAAATTAAATATTTCAGATGTCATTTATAGAGCAATGGAATCAATCGGTTTGCTTGGGCAAATTGATTCTTCTTGTAGGCTATGTATTAAGCCCAATTTTACATATCCGTGTTATAAGCCGGGTGTTACAACCTCTCCCCAAGTAATAGAAGAAACTGTAAAAATATTAAGGGAATTTACAAAACATATTTCAATTATTGAGACGGACGGAGGTTATGGAACGTTTAAAGCAGAAGAGGCATTTAAGGGACATAACATATATGAGTTATGTAAAAAATATAATATTGAGGCCGTTAATTTAAATAAAGAACCAGCGGAAAATATAACCATTGTTACAAAAAGTCGAGAAAAAAAATATTGCTGCCCAAGAGGCTTTTATATGAAACAGATTTATTTATAGCAATGCCAGTTCCCAAAATTCATTGTATGACTGGATTAACATTAGGCTTTAAAAATCAATGGGGATGCATACCCGACACAATGAGGTTAAGATATCATTACGTTTTTGATGATGCAATTATTGCGATTAATAAGATCTTAAAGCCTGTTGTTATTTCAGACGGACTATATTTTCTAGATATAAATGGGCCTATGGAAGGTGTACCAGTAAAAATGGATTTAATTATCGCTTCTAATAATGTGGGTGCATTTGATCGCTATGTATCTGAGTTGATGGGTTTTCCTTGGAAAAGGGTATCACATTTTAAGCGGGCAGCAGAACTCGGAGAAATGCCAATAAATTTATGTGATATAACTTATAATGTATCTCCCAATGAGATAAATAGCCATAAGTTTATGCTTAAAAGAAGCATTAGAAATTATATTGCTCTTATGGGATTTAAGAGCCGTTTTTTAACGTGGTTAGGCTATGAATCGTGGTTTGGCCGTGTAATATTACATGGGATTTTATATGCTGTTTCTGGAAGAATGGTAGAAACGAAAAAGTAAACAATCAAAGGTGATTAAAATGAGAGAAGCTCAGCAATTTTATAAGAAGAAACTTTTAATAACTGGAGGAACGGGTAGCTTCGGAAATGCGGCATTGAAGCGATTCTTGAAGGCCGATGTGGCACAGATTCGGATCTTTAGCCGCGATGAAAAGAAGCAGGATGACATGAGAAATGAATATAAAGATCCACGCATTAAATTTTATATTGGAGATGTCCGTTCTTTGGAGTCAGTAGCTTCAGCGATGGACGGAGTTGATTATGTTTTTCATGCTGCTGCGCTTAAGCAGGTGCCCTCTTGCGAATTTTATCCACTTGAAGCAATTAAAACCAATGCTCTGGGTGCTGATAATGTTCTTACTGCAGCAATTGCAGGCGGAGTAAAAAAAGTTGTTGTTTTAAGCACCGATAAAGCTGTATATCCAATAAATGCTATGGGTATGTCAAAGGCTTTAATGGAAAAGATTATGATTGCAAAAGCCCGGTTATGCAATCCAGATAAAACAATATTATGCGGCACAAGGTACGGTAATGTTATGGCCTCCAGAGGCTCTGTGATTCCCCTATTTATCTCTCAAATTAAAGAAGGAAAGCCTATCACCATAACAGATCCTAATATGACTAGATTTATGATGACCA
>Ga0078972_1016006_pt1 | contig 11254 bp, 6 predicted proteins | sample YelNatPaOPGAMG01_FD_67568 | JGI IMG/M metagenome (GOLD analysis project Ga0078972, IMG submission 67568) | Hot spring thermophilic microbial communities from Obsidian Pool, Yellowstone National Park, USA - OP-RAMG-01 (SPADES assembly) (version 2) | ecosystem: Environmental > Aquatic > Thermal...
GCCATCGCCTTTCCGAATCGGGTGCTCGGCGGGCGGGCGGCGACACCGGCCGTCACCCGGGCCTCACGCCGGCCTCACGAGCCGCGCGAGCTGCTACACCCTGCGCCACTCCTTCGCCACGCACCTGTTGGAGGCGGAGCTACGACATCCGCACCATCCAGGAACTCCTCGGCCACAAGGACGTGCGCACGACGATGATTCGCACGCACGTCCTCAATCGCGGAGGGCACGGCGTCCGCAGCCCCATGGATAATTGTCAGCCCCGTCTTACGCAGTCCGCATAACCCCCCGCCGAGCCTAGACCGTGACGTCTTACGCAGATAGCAGTAGACTCCTCTGAGCGCTACGCAGACTGCATAATCCTTGTTAGATGCACAGAAGAGGGGGGTGAGGGTGCCGACTCGCACACAGATACCGAGGGCGATTCGTGACCAGGTACTCGGGGAGTACAACCACCTCTGCGCGGTATGCGGAAAGCCGAATCCCCAGCTGCACCATATCGACGGCGACAACGCGAATCATGAAGCCCTCAATCTGCTTCCGTTATGCGCCAACCACCACCTCACTGACCAGCACAACCCGACGCGCAAGATGGAGACGGGACGTGTCGCGTTGTTCCGGCGCTTCAAGGACCCCGCAATCCTGTCGCCGCGGTTCGAGCCTCTGTACTGCCGGCTCGGGTTCCTCGACCAGCTCGATCCGAAGGCCACGGAACTCGAGTCGCTCGAGAACAGCGCATGCGAGCTCATCGACTTCGTATCAGCACTGCATATGGGCGAGTTCTACTCTCAGCGCCTGCGGGATCTGCTTGGGCCCATTGACCACGTCACGTTCGTCACGTCCTCGACAACTGACGTCGAGATCGATCAGTGGCACAGCGAGCATCATGTTGAGTATATCGAGAAGTTGGCCGCTGGGCGCGATGAGGCTTTGCGCCTGTGCACGGAGCTTCTCCGCTATCAGGAGTGGACCGCACGTGGCATCTAACAAGCGCATCAACCTGATGCGCCGGAGCGCCGACACAAAGCAGAAGGGCGTGGCGCACAGGTTATGCACCCGACGTCAGGTCGCAGGGAGACGCAGCGGTGAAGTGGTACGCCGACAACTCTGAACTGCACGGGACAAAGAAAGCCGAGATTCCTGACATCTTGCTCTTTGGCGGTGTGGTGGTTTCGCCGGAGGCAGAGGATCACATTCGCACCTGCGTCGAGTCCATAAAACGGCGGCATACAGGAGACTCGCGATCGCCATTTAAGTGGAATCTGAAAGACCTAAGGGACCTGTACAAGGCGCAAGGCAAGATGAAGATCTATGAGTCATTGATGCGAACGTCAAAGGAGTGGAGGAAGGAAGTTTTCTCATGCTTGGCTGAGACGGACTGCGCCATCATTATCTCATGCATTGAGGGCTACAGCGCTGACCGAAAGGTGTTGAAAGACAAGAAGGAAGAACTGAGTCGCATCATATTCGCTAACGGCCTCATGCGTTTCGGTCTTCACGTCAGGGACGAGAAGCCTCCTTCTGCTCAGGTTGTGCTGGACTGGCCAGATAAGGGGAATGCAAAGCCGTTCGATTCGGAGTACGCCTGGGCGTTCTCTCGCGGTCGCACTGCGGACGGAAACGTCACCTATCAATGCGGGAAGCTAAGCAATCTCGGGTTTGCGGATTCGGTCTTGTTCACGAGCATGAACCACAGCACTCTGTTGCAGGTCGCAGACGTAGTGGTAGGAGCTACACGCGAGTTCCTAGAATGCTGCCTGCAGAAGAAGGACAGTGGGCAAGGTGTCGACTGCCTGCGCTTGGCGAAAGACAACTTTCGCGGAGCGCCAGACAACATCGTTGGCCGCGGAATAGTTGTTCCGTCTGGAAACGTCGATCTGTTGTCACGCGTGCGAAAGGGCGTAAGGGAGATTCTCAATGCGACCTAACTCCTCCATCGAGCGGGCATGTCCCGGCAAGCCGGGCCATGCCGCTCATGTCGGACGCTAGGCACACCGGATCGTGCACTCGCCACGAACAGCGGGAGGGATGCCATCCACGGGAACGATGTGACCCACAACACCCACGGCCAATCCCCTGACGTCAGCCTTGGGTTACCCGACGCTTCCGAGGTCGTGCTCGCATGAGACTCGTCCGTAACGCCGGCAACGATCGCGTCGTCGACCTCATCCGGCCCTTCCTTGGCGCGGGACGGCAACTGGACGTGGTGACCCCCTCCCTGTCGCTTTTCGCTTTCGCGCAGCTGATGCCACAGTTGGCCGCGGTGCAGCGCGCCCGCTTCGTCATTCCCCCCGAGAGCACCGAGCTGGGGCTGCTCGGCTCGAGTGGCGACCGGCCGGCACGCAACCAGCTGCAGACGCGGTGGCTTGCGCGCGAGCTGATGCGCTGGCTGGGGAACAAGTCCGAGGTGCGGCGCGCCGGCGCCGAGGTGCCGCAGGGCGCTTTCGTGGTTCGTGACGGAGCCGATCAGCCGTTGCAGGCCCTCCTCGGGTCACTTGCCATGAGCACGGAAGGGCTTGGTCTTACACCCGGCAATCCACTGAGCTTGATCCAGGCGTCTGAGACGCCCGAGGAGGCCCGGCTGCTCAGTCAGTGGTTCGATGCCCAGTGGTCAGCGCTGCCCGCGCACCCTTCGGCGAAAGCCTCTCTGCTCGAGGCGGTGCAGCGGATCGGGAGCCACCGTGACCCCTACCTCGTCTACGCTCTCGTTCTTCACTATCTCTTCCTCGACCGGGGGGACGAGCTTGACGAAGAGCAGGTCGTCGAGTCGGCCACCGGCATCCGCAACACGGTGGTCTGGAAGAAGCTCTTCAAGTTCCAGCGCGACGGCGTCGTCGGGGCAATCGACAAGCTGAACCGCTTCGGCGGCTGCATCATCGCCGACAGCGTCGGCCTCGGGAAGACCTTCGAAGCGCTGGCCATCATCAAGTATTACGAGCTGCGCAACGACCGCGTGCTCGTGCTGGTCCCCAAGCGGCTGCGCGACAATTGGACGTTGTATAGGGCGAACGACCGCCGCAACTTCCTGGCGCCCGACCGCTTCAACTACGACGTCCTGAACCACACCGACCTCTCGCGTGACAGTGGTCTTTCCGGCGATATCGACCTCGCCCACGTCAACTGGGGCAACTACGACTTGGTCGTCATCGACGAATCGCATAACTTCCGCAATAAGCGCACGCCGCAGAAGGGCGGCGAAACCCGCTACGACCGGCTGATGCGCATGATCATCCGTGAAGGCATCAAGACACGCGTGCTGATGCTCACGGCCACGCCGGTCAACAACCGCATGGCCGATCTGCGCAACCAGATCGTCTTTGCCACCGAGGGGGACGACGCCGCGCTCCGGGACCACGGCATCGGCAGTATCGACAGCACGACCCGCCTGGCACAGAAGCAGTTCAACCGCTGGCTCGACCTAGACGAATCGGAGCGTACGCCGTCTCGTCTCGTCGAGATGCTGGGCTTCGATTACTTCACGCTGCTCGACCTGCTCACCATCGCCCGCTCCCGCAAGCACATCGAGAAGTACTACGGCCTCACCGAAACCGGCCGCTTTCCGGACCGCCTCAAGCCGATCAACATCAAGGCGGACGTGGACCGGACCGGAGGTTTTCCGGCCATCCGGGACATCAACCTCGAGATCCGCCGCCTCCACCTGGCTGCCTACGCGCCGCTGCGGTACGTGCTGCCGCACAAACAGGAGGCCTACGACCGGAAGTACAGCACCGAGATCAAGGGCGGCACCGGCTTCTTCCGCCAGGTGGACCGCGAGGAGAGCCTGATCCACCTGCTGCGCGTCAACGTGCTCAAGCGCATGGAGAGCTCGGTGGTGTCCTTCGCGCTGACCGTCGAGCGCCAACTCCGCGACGTGGAGACCACGCTCGCCCGCATCGAGGCGCAGGCCGAGGAGCTGGAAGAGATCGACATCGATGACGTGGATGTCGAGGACCCGGCCTTCGAGAGTCTGCTGGTAGGGCGCAAGGTCAAAGTGCTGCTACAGGACGTGGATCTCGTGCGCTGGCGGCAGGATCTCGTCGAGGACCGCAACCGCCTGGCGAACCTGCGCGCCGCCGCCCGCGAGGTGCAACCGGACCGGGACGCTAAGCTCGAAGCCCTGCGGCAGGTGATCGCGGACAAGTGCCGGAACCCGATCAACCCGGACAACCGCAAAGCGATCGTGTTCACCGCTTTCGCGGACACGGCCGGCTACCTCTACGAGCAGCTCGCGCCCTGGGCGAAGGCCTCCCTTGGACTGGAGAGCGCGCTGGTGACCGGCACGGGCAGCAACCAGACGACACTGCCGGGGCTCCGCAAGGATCTCGCCTCCATCCTCACCGCGTTCGCGCCCCGCTCCAAGGAGCGCCCCGAGGACCTGGCCGGGGAGGGGGATCTCGACCTACTGATCGCCACCGACTGCATCTCCGAGGGACAGAACCTCCAGGACTGCGACTGGCTCATCAACTACGACATCCACTGGAACCCGGTGCGCATCATCCAGCGCTTCGGCCGCATCGACCGCATCGGATCGCCGAACGCGCGCATCCAGCTCGTGAACTTCTGGCCGAACATGGAGCTGGAGGAGTACATCAACCTCGAGCAGCGGGTGAGCGGCCGCATGGTGCTGCTCGACATCTCGGCTACCGGCGAGGAGAACCTGATCGAGCAGCAGTCGGGCAACCAGATGAACGACCTGGAGTACCGCCGTAAGCAACTCCTGAAGCTGCAGGATGCCGTGATCGATTTGGAGGACCTCTCCACCGGCGTCTCGATCGCCGACCTCACGCTCACCGACTTCCGCATCGACCTGGCGGAGTTCCGCAAGGCGCATCCCGGTGTGTTGGAGGCGCTACCGCTGGGGACCTTCGCAGTGACCACCAGCCCAGATCCCGAGATCCCGCCCGGCACCGTCTTCTGCCTGCGCGCCGAGGGCGAGGCCGCCGCGCGCACCCCCCACGACGGCTATCCGCTCGCCCCGCACTACCTCGTGCACGTCGGCGACGACGGGGCCATGCTCCTGCCCTACATGCAGGCCAAACAGATCCTCGACCGGCTCAAGCGAGTCTGCCTCGGCCGTGACCTACCCGATGCCGGCGCCTGTGTCCGCTTCGACCGAGCCACGAAAGACGGCGAGGATATGCGCCACGCGCAGCGCCTGCTCGCCGCGGCGGTGGCCTCCGTGGTGGGTAAGAGCGAGGAGCGCGCCGTGGCGAGCCTCTTCACCCCCGGCGGCACCCACGCCCTGAAGGGCGAGTTCGCGGGCATGAACGACTTCGAGGTGGTGGCTTTCCTCGTGATCCTGCCGGAGGAGACATCATGACGGCGGCCGATCTCCTCGCCGCCCTCGACCTCCCCGACGCCGCGCGCGTGGATCGCCGCATCCCGAAGACGCTGCTCACCGAGCACGGCGCGCCCACGGCCGCGGACAAGCGCTGGATCAACGAGGGCATCGAACAGTTGCAGTGGGTCGCGGCGCTCAAACCCACCACGGTGGGCGTGGCCGAGTACCGGGACGAGGCGCGCGAGTACCTGGAGATTGCCGTCCTGCACCTTGTCCTGCGCGCGACGGCCAAGCTCGGCCGTCTGGTCGAGCTGGTGCACCGGGCGGTGCCGTACCCGGTGGTGGCCCTTGCCGAGCAGGGCGAGCACACCCAGCTTTCGCTGGCCCACAAGCGCTGGTCGCAGGGCGAGGCGGGCAAAACAGTGCTGGACGGCGACGTGGTGGCGGTCGATCCTGCCGAGGTGGACGAGCCGACCCGCGCTGCGTTCCTGTCCGCGCTGGCGCTGGGCCGGCAGCCACGCGGGACGCTCTTCGCGCTCTACCAGGGCTGGATCGACACCCTGCTGGCGCTCCATGCCGCGCGCCGCACGCATGCCTTCGTCATCCCCGATGCCGCCGACGCCAAAGCCGCCCGGCGCGAGGCGCTGGGCGAATGCGAGCGCCTGGAGGCTGAGATCGCCCGCCTGCGGGCCGCCGCCGCCAAGGAGAAACAGATGGCCCGGCAGGTGGAGCTGAACCTGGAGCTGAAGCGCCTGGAGGCCGAACGCGCCGCCGCGCTTAAAAAACTGTGAGGAGAGACATCCCAATGCCTATGAAGAAGCTGAACTATCACGATCCTGAGACCCGCAGCTCTGACCTTGTGGCGGAGAACATCGAGCGGCTGAAGGCGCTCTTCCCAGAGTTCATTACCGAGGGGCCGGACGGCGCCGCCGTCAACGTGGACGTGCTTAAGGCTTTGGTCGGCGACAAGACCGTGACCGACGCCGACGAGAAGTACGGCCTCAACTGGCACGGCAAGCGCCGCGCACGCCAGCTCGCTCTCACGCTCTCCACCGGCACCCTACGCCCCTGCCCGGAGGACAGTGTGGACTGGGAGACAACCCATAACCTCATGATCGAGGGCGACAACCTGGAGGTGCTCAAGCTCCTGCAGAAGAGCTACGCGGGCAAGGTGAAGCTCATCTACATCGACCCGCCGTACAACACGGGGAAGGACTTCGTTTATCCCGACGACTTCAAGGACAACATCCGGAACTATCTGGAGCTCACCGGGCAGGTGGAGGGCGGGCGCAAGATCAGCAGCAATACCGAGGCCAGCGGGCGGTTTCATACCGACTGGCTGAACATGATGTATCCGAGGTTGAAACTGGCGAGGAGTCTTCTGCGTGAAGATGGAATTATCTGCATTTCGATTGACGATTACGAACGGGATAATCTCAGAAAAGCATGCGACGAAATATTCGGTGAAGAGAATTTTGTCGAAAGCGTTATCTGGAAAAAGCGTTATGGCGGCGGAGCCAAAGAAAAGCATTTGGTCTCAGTCCACGAATATGTGCTTATTTATGCACGTGACTTAATCCAGCTTGGGGAGCTTTATGTTCCACAGTCAAGGGAGGCAATTGAGCGCTATTACCTTAAGAGAGACAGGAACTATGAAACGCGTGGGCCATATCGAACCCACCCGCTGGAAGCCACCAAGAGCATGGGCGATAGGCCCAATCTTGTTTTTCCAATACCTGGGCCAGATGGCACTGAAGTTCTACCGAAGCGCCAATGGCTGTGGTCAAAAGAGCGTGTCAAAGATGCTCTTTCCCGAGATGAGATTGAATTTTTAAAAGACAAAGACGGTAATTGGACTGCGCACTCGAAACAATACCTAAAGGATGAGGACGGTGAAGTCAGACAGGCGAAAGCGTTTTCAATAATTGACAATGTATTTTCTCAGCACGGAACTAATGAGCTATTAGACCTGTTTGGTAATGCACACATATTCCCCTTCCCAAAACCAACAGGGCTTGTACGCCCCTTGCTTGATTTTGGTGCTCCGGATTTAGATGCAATCGTTTTAGATTTTTTTGCGGGTTCTGCGACTACAGCTCACGCGCTAATGGGTCTAAACTCAGCAGACAATGGAAACAGAAGGTTTATTCTTGTCCAGCTTCCAGAGCCTATCGAACCAAACGAGAACAAGGTTGCCGCCGACTTCTGCGACAAGCTTGGTAAGCCCCGCAACATCGCCGAGCTGACGAAGGAACGCCTCCGCCGAGCCGGGAAGAAAATCAAAGACGAGAACCCCATGTTCGCGGGCGACCTCGGCTTTCGCGTCTTCAAGCTCGATTCGACCAACATCTGCGGCTGGGAGCCGGACCGCGACGACCTCGACAAGACGCTGCTCGATTCCGTCGAACACTTGAAGGAAGGCTGCACCGAGGCCGACATCCTCTACGAGGTGCTGCTCAAGCTCGGCCTCGACCTGTGCGTGCCCATCGAGAAGCGGGAGATCGCAGGCAAGACGGTTCACGCTGTCGGTGGCGGCGTGCTGATGGCTTGCCTTTCCGAGAAGATCACCCGCGACGAGGTGGAGGCGCTGGCGCAGGGCATCGTGGACTGGCACAGGGCGCTCGCCCCGGCGGGCGACACCACCTGCATCTTCCGCGACAGTGCCTTTGCGGACGACGTGGCCAAGACCAACATGGCCGCCATCCTCGAGCAGCACGGCATCGCCAACGTGCGGAGCCTGTAGGAGTGCCGGCGCGATGAAGCTCCACTTCGAGCCCAACCTCGACTACCAGCTCCAGGCCATCGAGGCGGTCTGCGACCTGTTCCGCGGGCAGGAGATCTGCCGCACGGAATTCACGGTGACCAAGGTTGCCGTCGCTGGCATGCAGGACATGTTCGACGCAGGCCTCGGCGTCGGCAACCGGCTGACGCTGCTCGACGACGAGCTACTCGCGAATCTACAGGCCGTCCAGCTCAGAAACGGTCTCGAGCCTTCCGGCAAACTGGTCTCCGGCGACTTCACCGTCGAAATGGAGACCGGCACAGGCAAGACCTACGTCTACCTGCGCACGATCTTCGAGCTGAACAAGCGCTACGGCTTCACCAAGTTCGTGATCGTGGTGCCCTCGATCGCCATCAAGGAGGGCGTCTACAAGTCGCTCCAGATCACCGAAGAGCACTTCAAGGGGCTCTACGCCGGTGTGCCTTTCGACTACTTCCTCTACGACTCGGCCAAGCTCGGCCAGGTGCGCAACTTCGCCACCAGCGCCAACATTCAGATCATGGTGGTGACCGTCGGCGCTATCAACAAGAAGGACGTCAACAACCTCTACAAGGACAGCGAGAAGACCGGCGGCGAGAAGCCCATCGACCTGATCAAGGCCACGCGGCCCATCGTGATCGTGGACGAGCCGCAGAGCGTGGACGGCGGCCTCGCGGGGCGCGGCAAGGAAGCGCTCGACGCCATGAACCCGCTGTGCACGCTGCGCTATTCCGCCACCCACGTGGACAAGCACCACATGGTCTACCGGCTGGATGCGGTGGACGCCTACGAGCGGCGGCTGGTCAAGCAGATCGAGGTGGCCTCGGCGACGGTCGAGGACGCGCACAACAAGCCCTACGTGCGTCTCGTTTCGGTGAGCAACCGGCGCGGCGCCATCAGCGCGAAGGTCGAGCTGGACGTAGAGACAGCCTCCGGTGTGCGCCGCAAGGAGGTCACGGTCCAGGACGGCGACAACTTGGAACAGACCACCGGCCGCGCGGTCTACGCCGACTGCCGGATCGGCGAGATCCGTGTGGCGAAGGGCGACGAGTTCATGGAGCTGCGCGTGCCCGGCGGCGAGCAATATCTGCGCCCCGGCCAGGCGTACGGCGATGTGGACGCGCTCGCCGTACAGCGCGAGATGATCCGCCGCACCATCAAGGAGCACCTGGACAAGGAAAAGCGCCTGCGGCCGCAGGGGATCAAGGTGCTCTCGCTCTTCTTCATCGACGAGGTGGCAAAGTACCGCCGGTACGACGCCGACGGCAATCCGGTGAAGGGCGACTACGCCCGGATCTTCGAGGAGGAGTACCGGCGGCTGGCCAACCACCCCGACTACCGGACGTTCCTCGAGGAGGTGGAGCTTTCCCGCGCCGCCGAGGAGGTGGACCTTTCCCGCGCCGCCGAGGAGGTCCACAACGGCTACTTCTCCATCGACAAGAAGGGTGGCTGGACGAATACTGCCGAGAACAACCAGACCGGGCGCGACGACGCCGAGCGCGCCTACAACCTGATCATGAAGGATAAGGAAAAGCTGCTTTCCTTCGAGACGCCACTCAAGTTCATCTTCTCGCACTCGGCGCTGCGCGAGGGCTGGGACAACCCGAACGTGTTCCAGATCTGCGCCCTGCGCGACATCCAGACCGAGCGCGAGCGCCGCCAGACGATCGGCCGGGGCCTGCGCCTGTGCGTCAACCAGGAGGGGCAGAGGCTGCGCGGATTCGAGGTGAACACCCTTACCGTGGTCGCCACGGAGAGCTACGAGCAGTTCGCGGAGAATCTCCAGAAGGAGATCGAGGCCGAGACCGGCATCCGTTTCGGCATCGTCGAGCCGCACCAGTTCGCTGCCGTGACCGTGACGGCCGCGGACGGCAGCTCCGCGCCCCTCGGCGTCGAGCAGTCCCAGGCGCTGTGGGAGCACCTGAAGGCGCAAGCCTACATCGACGCCAACGGGAAGGTGCAGGACACGCTGCGCGCGGCCCTCAAGGAAGGGACGCTCGAACTGCCCGAGCCGATGGCCGGGCAGGCCGGACAGATCGGCGAGATCCTGCGCAAGCTCGCCGGGCGGCTGGAGATCAAGAACGCGGACGAGCGGCGCCAGGTCCGCCCTCGCCAGGCAATCCTCCACAGCCCGGAGTTCAAGGCGCTCTGGGACCGCATCAAGGACAAGACCACCTACCGCGTGCAGTTCGACAACGAGAAGCTGGTCGAAAGCTGCATCCAGGCGTTGCGCGGCGCACCGGCGATTCCGAAGGCCCGACTGCAGTGGCGCAAGGCCGACATCGCTATCGGCAAGGCCGGCATCGAGGCCACCGAGCACGAGGGCGCACAGACGGTCGTGCTGGACGAGGCCGACATCGAGCTGCCAGACATCCTGACCGAGCTGCAGGACCGTACCCAGCTCACCCGCCGCACGCTCCACCGGGTGCTCACCGAAAGCGGTCGGCTCGATGACTTCAAGCGCAACCCGCAGGCCTTCATCGATCTGGCCGGGGAGGCCATCAACCGCTGCAAGCGCCTGGCCGTCGTGGACGGCATCAAGTACCAGCGGCTGGGGGACGGGCACTACTACGCGCAGGAGCTGTTCGAGCAGGAAGAGCTGACCGGCTACCTAAAGAACATGCTCACCGAAACGAAGAAGTCGGTCTACGAGCAAGTGGTCTACGACTCGGACACCGAGGCAGACTTTGCCGACGCGCTCGAGAAGAACGACGCGATCAAGGTATACGCCAAGCTGCCGGGCTGGTTCAAGGTGCCGACCCCGCTCGGCACGTACAACCCCGACTGGGCCGTGCTGGTCCAGAAGGACGGGGCTGAGCGGTTATATCTCGTCGTCGAGACGAAGAGCGGACTCTTCACCGACGATCTACGCGACAAAGAGCGCGCGAAGATCGAGTGCGGCAAGGCGCACTTCGCGGCGCTGGAAGTGCGGGAAGCGCCGGCGAAGTACGTTGTCGCGCGAACAGTGGATGATGTGTTGGCTGGTGTGTGATGGGCAGAGCAGGAAGTGGGCAGACGGGGGACGAAGTCAGCGGGTGCCTAATAACAGCATGCAGCGCACGGCGCTGCCGCGCCGCAGCTAATGCTGGGCGTTAGGCAAACACCGACTCATATTGACGCGCGTCACGTGACGCGTTACACTACCTGTCGTGATCAAGTCGTTCGCTGACAGGCAGACGCAGCAGCTCTATCTGACCAGCAGGGCACGGCGC
>Ga0078972_1016008_pt1 | contig 11253 bp, 13 predicted proteins | sample YelNatPaOPGAMG01_FD_67568 | JGI IMG/M metagenome (GOLD analysis project Ga0078972, IMG submission 67568) | Hot spring thermophilic microbial communities from Obsidian Pool, Yellowstone National Park, USA - OP-RAMG-01 (SPADES assembly) (version 2) | ecosystem: Environmental > Aquatic > Thermal...
ACGAAGCACTAAAACGAGAAAAACAAATAAAAGGCTGGAGAGGAGAGAAGAAATTAAACCTTATCAAATTTGGAAAACCCGTTATCTAAAAAGCCTACAGTGAACTTGCTGAATCACCCATCGCTGGGCATTTTTTATTTGTTGAATTTTTTGAAAAATAGGGTATTTTGAAAGAAGATGGCTATTAAGAAAATTTATTTAATTTTTGGCATTATTTTTTCATTATTGATAATAGCATCAGTAGGCGTTTGGGTTTTTCAAAGAAAAAATTTAAAATTTTCTAAATTTTTCAGAGTTGAACTTACTGAAAATCCAACCTACATTTTTTCAAGCGATTTTGATTCAGAAAAAGTTACTCTCTATGGAATCGGGATAGGAGATCGCATAAAAGATAAAAAAGATTTAGAGAGAAAAACTAAAAAATGGAAAGATATATTTTTAACATTTTTAGATTACAAAGAAATAGCTCAACAAGAAAAAGAAGAATTGAACAAGTTTAATGAGTGTCCCATAAAAATGGCAGGAATAGAAATCAAAGGAGGAGAAGAAATTGTGCATTTTTGGATTATTAACGACCGAGTAGAAGCACTTACTATTGAAAACAATATTTTTCTCTCAAATAATCCAATAATTGAAAAACTTGTTATAAGAAATATTGGTAATATATCAGAAAGATTAGGATTTCCAGAAAAGGTGGAGGAAAGTGAAATGAAAGGTGTTGTAAAAATAAAAACTACAACATATCATTACCCAAAAAGAGGAATTAATATAACGTGGGAAGAAATTGAAGATCCCCTACAATACAAATACGGAGTATCTCAAATTGTCTTTAACCAAAAAGGAAGAGATTTTTTTAAGTTTTTACAGCAAATTTGCCCTACCTTATTTAAAAAAGAAGAAATTCATTAAAACTTTTAAAGGTCAACTTCAACCTTTAGATAAATTTTTATTATGAATTGGAAAGATTATTTAAAATCTGTTTTGTGGGGATATTTAATTTCTCTTTTAATCCGATTGCCTTATTTTGTTTATTATGGATTAACTCATTCTAATTATTCTGTATCTACGCCGATTGCTTCGCCATTATGGTTGGCTTATATTTCTTTTATCGCTGGTCTTCTTGTTTCCGCCTGGCGTGCCTCAATTTATTCAAAGAAATAACATGTCTTGGAAAGATTATTTAAAATGTCTTTTATGGGGGATTGGAGGTCTGTTTGTGGCTGAGCTTTTGTTGGGTTTAATTTTGTTAATCCCAATTGTATTGAGGATGGTTTCGTATCCGAATATTTTGCGTTTCATAAATTCTACCACTTGGCTTAATGAATGTTTCGCCCTAATTCTTGTTTCTCTAATTTCCGCCTGGCGTGCCTCAATCTATTCTCGGAAATAACCATGAACCAAGAATTAATTGCTGATTTAATTATTATCTTTCTCTTGTGGACAATTCTTTACGAACTTCACAAAATACGTATTAAAATTGAAAGTTCTTAAATTTTAATTTTTGGGCAAAATTCCCATAATCTTTTCAGTTTTATTTCTCTAACTCGTTTCTTACTTTCTTAAGACACTTTTATAAAACACCTTCTAACTTCATTCATCAAGCGGAGCAATACATGAATGAAGAAAAAATAAAATATCTTACACACGAAGAATTTGTTAATGAGTATAAACAAGGTAATTTAAATTTGTTTATAAACAAGAGATTACAATACGCACTTTATAGTCCTTTCTTTGATAAATTTGAAGTAATAGCTTATGTTTTTTGGGATTATATTTCTATAGCGTTTTTCTTGATAGTACCTATAGTATTATTAATTTTAAAAAACCATGGATATATATTTTGGGATCTTCCATGATAGGAATTATAATACATAGAGCGAATAAGAGAAGTTTAGAACAATTTGTACTGGAAAATATGCTTAAAAGTGAAAAATTTTGGGGGGAGATGATATTAGCAGGAATAATTTTAGTTAAAGATAGAGAAAATAACAGAATATTACCTACTCCAGAATTGTCTGAAAAAATAGTAAATGAGATAAAAAATAAAAAAATACATTAAAAAAATTAAAATTATGACAAATGAAGAAGGTTATAAAGGAGGTTTAGTCAGTAGAATTAAAAACAAATACTCGGGGAAGAGATATATCGTAAGCACTGCACAAGAAATAGGAAAAGATTATTGGACTACTGTAATATTCCCAGCTCGTTTTTTTGGATTATTTCCGGATATATTTAAACCTCTTTTCACGTGGGTCAGAAATACCAAAGACGAAGCACACGAAGTTCATTGGATGATTAAAAAAATTGTAGCAGAAAAACCAGAAGATAAATGGATAGAGGTGGCTCCCTCTCCAATACCCCCCGATGGTTATTCAGAGGACGCTAAAAAAACATTTAAAGAGAAACTAGGTTTTATCCCAAGAGAAGTTCAATTGTTAGAAAAAAAAGAACATCAAGATAATCTTGAAGATCTTATTGACTATTTTAGACTTAAAAATTGGACTGAAGAAAAAGCTAAAAAGGAAGAAAATATTAAGAAAAACGATTTTCTTAAAGGAATTCAAGATACTAAGGAAGAAAACTAAACCGCCCATCGCTGGGCATTTTTTTATTTTTGGATTTTCTAAGGAAAATAGATATAATAAAAATAGAAAAAGAACCAGAAAGCTGGCGGCGGGCTTTTTGGCTTTTGGCAAGAAAAAATCTATGAAAGAAAAAATTAAAGCACCATCGCTAAGCAAATTTTTATTATTTTGCCTACTTGCTCATTAATTTGTTTTAAAATTTTGTTTATTATATAATAGAAAAACAAAATATGGATGCAACGACAAGAAAAATTATTAAAGAGATAAAGATTGATTGCCTAATAATTTGGGGAATATTTGTGTTATTTGCAATATTTATTTTTATAATTCTTCCTTTCTGTGTTATAGACTAATGTGTAGTTTGTTTTCGTCAATGTAATAACTATGGTCGACATCGTTGGCATCTTAGTAATTTCAATCGTCTTCTTATTAGTAATTTCATTCGTTTTCTTATTAGCTTCAATTGTCTTCTTAGTTTCTCGTTTTGTTTTACAGCAGGTTATTAGAAGGATAAAAGAACTTAAAAGAAAGTTTCTACTCGCGCCAGTTATTGGAATTTTGAGTTTAATTTTCGCTTTTTCATTTTTCTTGATGATGATTTCTCTTAACAAAGATGCTTCCATTCTCGATTTATTAAGAAATCCGAGAGACTACTTCTTTGATTATCAAGAATATTTCTTTCCTTTAGCATTAGGTCTCTTGCCGATGGTGACTATTTTCCTTTATGGGGATCGAGATTTTTTTCTCACGTTTTCTAAAGAAAAATTGATTTTAATACCATTGTTATTACTTTGTGCTTTCCCCGCATCACTTATAGGAAGTCTTTCTTACGGAAATGATTTAACCGAAAGATTTTCCCCCTCCAGTGAGTATCCTTTGGGCCTATTCATTTTTAGTGCTTTACTTATCGCTTATTGTTTTTCAATTTTTCTTTTTTTCTCCTTTTATCTCCCGAGAAAATATAAATTATTAAGTTGGGCAATTGTGATTTTGATTTTAGGCGGTTTGGTATGGGCAGTAGAATCGAAGCCGAGAGAAACTGAAAGGATAATTAGCGAAGCTAAAATAACAGGGGATATCGCAAAGTGTAAGAGTATAGTAGGAAAAAAGGGAACAGAAATTAAAAGATATGAATGTTTTAAAGAAGTAGCTATTGCAAAAAAAGATGAAAATCTATGCGAAGAAATTTCGACTTACGATCGCCGATATACAGAGTGCTATATAGAAATTGCTATAATAAAAAAAGACCCCACAATATGTGGGAAAATAGACGATCAATGGTCTCATCAATTGCATCGTGAAAACTGTTATATAGAAGTTGCTAAAATCTGGAAAGATCCGACGTTGTGTGAAAATATCGGACATTGCGATAAATGTGATAAAGAATGGTCACTAACAAACCGCAATGAATGTTATAAAGAATTGGCAGTAATAAAAAAAGATTCAGCATTGTGTGAAAAAATAGAAAATGAAGTAGTTAGGGATGAATGTTTTAATCTTTTAAAAAAATTTTGAATGAAAAATTTGGGAAAATTAATGAAAAATTTGAAAAAGTGGATGAGAAATTTGAGAGAATGGATGAAAGATTTGTAAAAATTGATGAAAAGTTCGACAAAGTAGATGAAAAATTTGGGACACTATTTGAGATTTTTGCCACAAAAGAAGATTTAATTGAGGCTGTAAAAAATCTTTCCACCAAAGAAGACTTTAACAAACTTTTAAGTGCTGTGGATACTTATGCAAAAAATGCTGATACTTATTTTCAAGAAATGGTGATGTTAGCCCACAAAGTGGATCGTCATGAAAAATGGATAAGGCACAAATCGCTGAGAAGCTTGGGATAAAGTTAGAATACTGAAAATAGATTTTTTAATTAAAATTAAGTTAAACTCGCCCATCGCTGGGCATCTATGTACCCTACGTGGTTCATAGCCGTGCATCCTACATGGTGCACGGTTTTTATTTTTGAGTTTTTTTTGAAATTAGATATAATAAAAGAACAAGGTCGAGATTAAATAAAAAAAATTAAATAAAAAAATATGAAGCAAATCAAAAATTTAGGGACTATCGGTTCTATTTTGTTTTTCGGAGCGATTGTACCAAAAATTGGACCGTTTTTAGGACTTGCTGGTTTTATAATGGTGATAATAGCTGTTTATCAAATCAGTAAGCTTTCTGGGCAAAAAATGATTTTTAGAGATTATCTTGTTTCTATCATTTTGGCAGGAATTGTGCCGGCATTATTAGGGATTATTGGAGGAGCAAGTGTAATTGCCTGGGTTGCAAAAGGGACAAAAGGATTGCCAACTACCAGTCTCTTATTTTTTGCCCTTGTTTGGGTTGCTTTTATCATTTCGGGATTTTTCTTAAAGAAAAGTTTTACTAAGATTGCTGAGGTTAGCGGAGTTTCGAATTTTAAAAACGCAGGCGATCTTTATTTCATTGGAAGCATACTGCTTTTCTTGTTTGGATTAGGAGGAATTTTAATAATTATCTCTTGGATTTTGCAGGCAATTGCTTTTGCTTCTTTCCCTCAGATTTTTCCAAAGCAAATCCAACCATAATTTATTTTGACTCACTAAAGACAAGACATTCATCTATACTGATTTAATAGAGATTTTTTATTAGTGACAAAATTATGCCAAAAGATCGACCAATTTTCTCAATAGTCATTCCGGCTTTTAATGAGGAAAGATTTTTGCCAAGATGCTTGGAGAGTTTAAAAAATCAAGATTTCAAAGATTTTGAAATAATTATAGTTGATAATAATTCAACTGACAAAACAGCTGAGATTGCAAAAAAGTTTGGCGCAATTTTACTTTTTGAGAAAAATCAAGGAGTTGCCTTTGCAAGGCAAAAAGGATTTCAAAGCGCTAGAGGAGAAATTATTGCTACTACTGACGCTGACACAATTTTGCCAAAAAATTGGCTTTCAAGAATTTTTGAGGAGTTTAAAAAAGATAAAGATTTGGTTGCTTTTGGAGGTTCTTGTGAATTTTATTCAGGGCCAATTTCTGCAAAATTAGCGAGCAAATTTCTTTTGAAACCGTTTTTGTTTTTGGACAAAATTTTTTCTGGAGGTTGGAGTTTGATGGGCTGCAATATGGCAATAAAGAAAGAAGCATTTTTAAGGGTTGGGGGATTTAATACAAATTTAAAACTTAACGAAGACATCGAAATTTCCCATCGCCTAAGTAAAATCGGAAAAATAATTTTAGATCCAGATTTTAAAGTAAAAACCTCAGGAAGAAGATATAGAAATGGTTTAATTTTGGGCTTGATAACCTATTGCCTTCCTACAATTTCTAGGGTTTTATTTAAAAGGTATGACAAATTTCAAAGATTTCCACCAGTCAGAAAGGAAGAAGTGTCTTTATTGGGCAAAATTTCCTTTCCAATTTTATCTTTTTTCATTTTTTTATTTCTTATTTTTCATTTCTCAACTCCGAAAATTGTCAATGCAAAAAATTTTATTGCAAAAAACTTCAACCGAGTTAATATTATAGAATCAAAGATAAAAAATGATCTTTCAAAGGTTAGAAAATTAAAATTCAAAAATGAAAGAAATCTTTATTACTTTCGACGATGGTCCAAGTGAATTTACTTTAAAAATTTTAGAAGCCTTAAAAAATTTTGAGGCAAAAGCTACGTTTTTTGTTTGCGGGAAAAATTGTTTAAAATTTCCTCAAGTTTTAAAGAGAATCTCTCAAGAAAATCACTCAATCGGCAACCACTCTTTTTCCCATTCAATAAAATTTTTCTTTGATTTCAAAAGAGAAATTGAAAGAACGAATCAAATTATTAAAGAAATTACCAAAATAGAAACAAAACTTTTTCGTCCCCCTTTTGGAATTTTACCTCCTTGGCTCAAAGCTTATCTTTTGAAAAATGGATACAAAATAATTCTTTGGGATATAGATCCTAAAGACTGGACAGGCAAAATTTTATATAAAGTTTTTGAAAAAGTAGATTCAGGTTCTATTTTGCTTTTTCACGATCGGTTAAAAACTTCCTTGGCTTTGCCTCAAATCTTAGAAAATTTTAAAAGGAAAGGCTTTGTTTTCGGAAAATTATAATCAATTTAGATGCTCTCAATTATTATTCCCACTTTAAACGAGGAAAAATATTTACCAATTTTGCTTTCTCAAATTAAAAAACAAAATTTTACTGATTACGAAATAATCGTTGCCGATGCAGGTTCTACTGATAAAACAGTCGAAATTGCTAAAAGCTTTGGTTGCAAAATAGTAAAAGGAGGATTGCCGGCCAAAGGGAGAAACGAGGGAGCGAAAGCGGCGAGAGGGGAACTTTTTTTGTTTATGGATGCAGATAACATTTATTTGCCAGATGGGTTTTTAGACAAATTGATAACTGAATTCAAAAAAAGAAACTTGGGAGTAGCATCTTTTCCAATTTATCCTGCAGGAAATTTTGTCGATAAAATTTGTTATTTTCTTTACAATAAATTCGTTGAAATTTTTCAAAATTGGACTGCCTTTGCCACGAATTCGATATTAATAAAAAGAGAAGTTTTTGAGAAAGTGAACGGTTTTGACGAAGAAGTTTTAATCGCCGAAGATCACGATTTGGCAAAGAGGGCTTCAAAGATTTCTAAATTTGGATTTATTAAAACAGAGCCAGTTTTGACTTCTCCAAGGAGGTTTGAAATAGATGGAAGGTTTAAAACTTACGGAAAATACTTATTGGCCGGCATCTATATGTTAGTTTTCGGCCCAGTAAAAAGGAAAATTTTTGAATACAGATTTGACGATTTAAGAAATTCAAAAAAACAAAAAACTAAATAAACTCGTTTACCTTTGAGGAATCTTTATTTGACAAAAATTTAAAAAAGTGTATTATTTAGATTAGGAGGTGAGTCTGTATGAAGAAGGTAGTAGTGTGTGCGGTGTTGGTTTTGGTACTCTTTTCTTTCGCCACGATGGCTGAGGTTGGGGTTGCTCTGAAAAAGATCGGACCAAACGTGGTAGTCGCTGATACTCTCAATCCTTACACAAACCCTGTTGATATCTGGATTGCTGAACTTCCAAAAGGGCCCACCGTGATTTTCCTTTACTCAGAGGATACCCCAAAATATAGAGTAAGATTTGAAATGTATGATTCCGAAACTCATAAATTAGGACACGATGACAGACTAGATGATCTAAAGCCCCACTTTGGAACCATTAGTGGCGGAACTTACTACCTTGTAGTTACTGCTTTGTACACTGAAAACAAAACCATTTCTTACAAATTAGGATGCGCAGTTGCAGATTTTGATACTTTTCGTGTTCTAGGAGGCACAGGAGATACCTTCTCGTTTAATATTACAATTGAAGGCGGGACTACTACGTTTCTCTTTTTGTTGGACCTAAGTGAGACCTTTAATCCAGATATTTATGTTTATGATCAAGGACAAAAAGTAGGTTGGTGCAAAAACGTAGAAGATCTTGACTATATTATATGGGAAATTACTAACACTAAAAATTATAGAGTCGACATTGTTTCAGCAAACGGAGCTGGGCTTTTCTGGCTTTTGAAAATGGTTTACCGTCCTTCAATATAAGCTGTTTAAAGTTTGCCCGGATCGAAAGATCCGGGCTTTTTCTTAAGCAAATTTTAATTATAATCAAAGAATGGAGAAAAAAGAAATTGTTGAAAAAGTAATTTTGGAAAATGGAATAAAGGAGTTAAATCCAGTCCAAAAAGAAGCAATAGAACTTGGAATTTTAGATGGTGAAAATTTGGTTGTTTCTTCTCCGACTTCGAGTGGAAAAACTCTTTTGGCAGAATTGGCGGGTTTAAATGTTACCTTGAATAAAAGGAAAAAGATGGTTTATCTTTGTCCTTTGGTCGCTTTGGCAAGGGAAAAATATGAAGATTTTAAAAGAAAATATCAAAAATACGGAATTAAAGTTGCTCTTTCTGTTGGAAATTATGATTCAGGAGATCCTTGGCTTGAAAAATTCGATTGGATAGTGGTATCGAATGAAAAACTCGATTCACTAATTAGACATGAAGCTTCCTGGATAAATGAAATTGGATTAATTGTTGCAGACGAAATTCATCTCTTGGATGATCCGAGTAGGGGACCAACCTTGGAAATTTTGTTAACAATTTTAAAAGAAATTTTGCCAAAAGCTCAAATTTTGGCATTCTCAGCGACGATTCAAAATGCAGAGGAAATAGGGGAGTGGTTGGGGGCTCGAGTTTTAAAATCAGATTTTAGACCAGTTCCTCTTTATAAAGGGATTTTGTTTGGAGGAAAAATCAAACTTTTTGGCTTTAAAGAGTATAAATTGAGCGAAGATTTAGGAATTGAAGAATCAATAGTCGAAAACACTCTTTTGATGAAAAAGCAATTGATATTTTTTCTTTCTTCAAGGAGAAACGCTGAAGCTTTGGCAGAGAAGCTTTCAAAATTAGTTTTTCACTTTTTGGAAGAAAATGAAATTCAAGAATTAAGAGAACTGGCAAAGAAAATTGAAAATGCGCTTGAAATTCCAACTGAGCAATGCAAAAAATTGGCAAGGTGCGTTGAAAAAGGAGTTGCTTTTTATCATTCTGGGATTTTGTTTGGACAAAGAGTTTTAATTGAGGAAGCTTATAAAAAAGGATTGATTAAAGTTATTACTTCAACCACGGCATTGGCCCTTGGAGTCAATATTCCAAATTTCAGAGCAGTGATTAGGGACGTGAAAAGATATTATCCAGGAATTGGTTCTATTTATCTTCCGGTTTTGGAAGTAGAACAAATGTTTGGGAGAAGTGGAAGGCCGGCGTTCGATACCTGGGGCGAAGGGATTTTGGTGGCAAAGAATAGAGAAGAAGCAAATGAATTGGAGAATTACTATATTAGAGGGGAGCTTGAAGAGATTTCAAGCAAAATTTCAAACGAATCTGCTTTGAGAATGCACGTTTTATCTTTAATTTCAAACAGGTTTTGTAAAAGTCAAAATCAATTAATAGATTTTTTGAAAAAGACATTTTTTGGAAAAAAATTTAAAGAAATTTCAATTTTGAGTGAAAAGATTGATGAAGTAATTTTTGCTTTAGAAGATTGGCAATTTATAAAAACTGAAGAAATAAAAGAAGACGAGAAAGTGGATAGAAAATTGATGGCGACGAGAATTGGAAAGAGAATTTCCCAGCTTTATTTGGATCCAGCGAGCGCAAATTTATTCATTGAAAACCTAAGAGATTGCCAAAAGGCAAACGAATTTACTTTACTTTGTTTAATATCAAAAGCAGAAGAATTAAAACCATCACCAAATTTATCAGCAAAAGATACTTTTTTAATTGAGCAAAAAATTTATGAAAATGAAGAATTTTTCTTTTTTCAAATTCCTGATGAATTAGATGACGAATACGAAGATTTTTTAAGGGAGGCAAAATTGGCAACGATTTTTAGTTTTTGGATTGAAGAAATGACAGAAGGAGAAATTATGGAAAAATTTAAAATTACTCCCGGAGAACTACATTCTAGGATTGAAATTTTAGATTGGCTTTTGTATTCAATTTTAGAAATTTCAAAATTAATTCCTTTCAATGAAGAGACAAAGAAAATTTTAAAGAAATTAAGAATCAGGGCTTATTATGGAATCAAAGAAGAGTTAATTCCTTTAGTTTCTTTGGAAGGAATTGGAAGAGTGAGGGCGAGGGCACTTTTTAATGGGGGAATAAAAGCAATTTCAGATTTGAAAGAAGCAAGTATTGAAAAGATTGCAAAAATTTTAAAGAGTAAAAATTTAGCAGAAAAAATAAAATCTCAAATTTAAATTTCAATGACTTTTGGAATTTCTTTTATGAAGTCTCTTGAGTCAGAAAAGGTGTAGGCACCTTGAAAGGGAATTAAAATAATATCTCCTTTTTCTATTTTCAAAGCAAAAACTTTCTTTCCAAAGATATCAAAAACAGAACAAAGATTTCCTGTTAAGACGAATTTTCTTTCTCTTTTTGCTGGATGAGAAATATTAATTATTGGCGAATAAAATTTACTTTGAAAGCCAAAATTATCAGTTCCTCCATTCAAAATTGCAATTTTTCCATTTTTTATCTCCAAAACTTTCAATAAAATATGAAAACAATGAGTAGAAAGCCATCTGCCAGGTTCAGTAAAAATTTTTGCATTGGGCAAAGCTTTTAATAAATTTTCTTTCCAGAATTTTTTTATATCTCTGAAAAACTGAAAAATATCTACATTTTCTTCTAATCCTCCTCCAATGTCAATAAATTCAATTTTTCTCAAATCTTCTTTTGAGAAATTACTCAATAAATATCTTTTGATTTCTTTCAGAGTTTTGAAATAAGGTCTTGAATTTTTGTTCCAACTTTTGTGAAACTGAATTCCTGAAAATTTTAAATTTTTAATATTTTTTGCTCTTTCAAAAAAGTCTTTTAATTCTTTCAAGGGAATTCCAAATCTTTGCCATTCTTTTTGGAAAACAGTGCTAATTCTTACTCCAATTTTTATTTCTTTTTTCAAATTTATTTTTCCTATTCTTTCCAATTCATCAAAGCTATCCACATTAATGATGATTTCTTTAAAATTTTTTAAGGCGTATCTTAATTCTTCCTCTGTTTTTCCTGGTCCTGTAAAAATAATCTTTCTTGCCTTTGCCATTTTTGCCAATTTTAATTCTCTTTTACTCGAACAATCTAAACCAAAACC